>Ga0006562J51391_1029666_pt1 | contig 13630 bp, 12 predicted proteins | sample Ararhi6_input_d2_FD_51391 | JGI IMG/M metagenome (IMG submission 51391) | reverse complement strand
CTGGAGACCATCGCGGTCAACAACGACCTCGGCAGCGGCATGCAGGTGGCGCTGAAGGACCTCGAGATCCGCGGCGCCGGCAACATGCTCGGCGCCGAGCAGGCCGGGCACATCGCCGGCGTGGGCTTCGACCTGTACCTGCGGATGATCGGGGAGGCCGTCTCCACGTTCCGCGGGGAGGAGACCGAGGGGCCCGCCGAGCTGCGGCTCGAGCTGCCCGTGGACGCCCGCATCCCGGAGTCGTACATCGACAGCGAGCGCCTGCGCCTGGAGGCCTACCAGAAGCTCTCCGGCGCGGCCTCCGCCACCGCGAAGGACGAGACCATCGACCTCGTCGTGGAGGAGCTCGTCGACCGCTACGGCGACCTGCCGCGCGAGGTCGAGGGCCTCATCGCGGTGGCCCGCCTGCGGCGCCGCGCCGCACGCTCCGGCCTGACCGACGTCGTCGCGATGGGACCGAACCTGCGGATCGCCCCCGCGCACCTGCCCGACTCGCTTCGCGTGCGGATGCAGCGCCTGCACCCCAAGGCGAAGATCCTCTCCGGCGGGGAGGCCATGATCGTCCCGCTCCCGACCGCCGGGGGGGAGAGCGTCGTGGACGCCGACCTCATCACCTGGACGGCGCAGCTGCTCGACCAGCTCTTCCCCCTGCCGGCCGCCGAGACACCGGCACCCGCGGACGGGGCGACCGGCTCCTGAGCCTCAGAGCCCGATGGCCCCGGTCGCCAGCAGCGCCGCCGCGGTGACCGCGCCGGCGACCGCGAGCGCGAACACGACCCACTCGGCCGGCGTGAACACCCGCTCGCCGCGCTCCCGCTTCGCCGCCGCGAACAGGGCGGTCGCGGGCACCAGCACGATGAGCGAGAGCAGCACGTACGTCGCTCCGGCGGCCAGGAGCAGGAACGCCGTGTACGCCGTCGCGAGCGCCGCGACCACCACGGCGCCCACGCGCACCGGGCCGGGCGTCGTCAGCGCGAGCTTGAGACCGAACGCCGCGGACAGGACGTACGGGATGAGGATGAGCGCGCTCGTGAGGTCCAGCGCGATGTCGAACGCGTTGTCGGAGAAGAGCACGACGATGAGCATGAGCTGCGCGAGCGCCGTCGTGATGGTGAGCGCCCCGACCGGCACGTCCTTCGCGTCGACGCGCCGCAGCGGGCGCGGAAGCACCCCGGCGCGCGCGGCCACGAGGAGAACCTCGGCGGCCATCAGCGTCCAGGCGAGGTAGGCGCCCAGCACGGCGACGATGAGGGCCACCCCGACGAACACGGAGCCCCACGGGCCGACCGCCTCCTCGAGGATCGCCGCCATCGAGGGCTGCCGGAGCTGCGCGATCTCGGCGCGCGGCAGGACGCCGTAGGACACGAGCGTCACCGACGCGAAGACCGCGAGCACGCTCAGGAACCCGAACAGCGTCGCACGCCCGACATCCCGTCGGCGCCGCGCGTGGCGCGAGTACACGCTCGCCCCCTCGATGCCGATGAAGACGAACACGGTGACGAGCAGGGTCGAGGTGACCTGGTCCCACAGCGGCGGGGCGTCGATGCCGCCCGTCCAGTTCGCGGCGAACACGGTCGGGTCGAAGACGAACAGGCACAGCACGACGAACAGCACGATCGGGGCGACCTTGGCGATCGTCACGACGCGGTTCAGGGCCGCGGCCTGCGTCACGCCGCGGCGGATGAGGGCGTAGAACAGCCACAGCCCCGCCGAGGCCACGAGGATCGCGGCCGGGGTATCGCCCTCGCCGAGGGCGGGGAAGACGGCGCCGAGCGTCGTAGTCACGAACACCCAGTAGAAGACGTTGCCCGCGACGGCGCTCGCCCAGTACCCGAACGCGGAGACGAAGCCGAGGTAGTCGCCGAAGCCGGCTTTCGCGTACGCGAACACGCCCGCGTCCAGGTGCGGGGCCTGCACGGCGAGACGCTGGAAGACGAGCGCCAGCATGAGGGTGCCGGTGCCGGCGAGCGCCCAGGCCAGCAGGGCGCCCGCAACGCCCGCCGAGCCGGCGAACTGCCCGGGCAGGGAGAAGACGCCGGCCCCGACCATCGACCCGACGACGAACGTCGAGAGGGTGAGGGTGGAGACCTTGGCGGGCGAGCCGGCCGCGGTGGGCGTGGTGGTCACGCTGTCATCCTGCGCTTCAGATGACGCCCTGCGCGAGCATGGCGTGCGCGACGCGCTCGAAACCGGCCGAGTTGGCTCCCACGACGTAGTCGCCGGGGGCGCCGTAGCGCTCGGCGGCCTGGAACGAGGCGCGGTGCACATCCCGCATGATGGCGTGAAGCTTCCCCTCGCTGTCCTCGAAGCCCCAGCGCTGGCGCGCCGCGTTCTGGCTCATCTCCAGCGCGGACGTCGCGACGCCGCCGGCGTTGGCCGCCTTGCCGGGGCCGAACAGCACGCCGGCGGCCTGCAGGGCGGCGACGGCGGCGGGCGTGGAGGGCATGTTCGCGCCCTCGGCGACGGCTCGGACGCCGCCGTCGATCAGGGCGCGGGCGTCGTGCTCGTCGAGCTCGTTCTGCGTCGCCGACGGGATGGCGATGTCCACCGGCACCTCCCACGGGCGGGCGCCCTCGACGAAGCGGGCCTGCGGGCGGTGGGTGACGTACTCGGAGATCCGGAGCCGGTTCTCCTCCTTCAGGTGACGGAGGAGATCCAGGTCGATCCCGGCGTCGTCGACGATGTAGCCGGAGGAATCGGATGCCGTGACGGGCGTCGCGCCGAGCTGGCGGGCCTTCGCGATCGCGTAGATCGCGACGTTGCCCGAGCCGGAGACCGCGACGCGCTTGCCGTCGAGGCGCTCGCCGTGCACCGCGAGCATCTCCTGCGCGAAGAAGACGGCGCCGTACCCGGTCGCCTCGGTGCGCACCTCCGCGCCGCCCCACTGGACGCCCTTGCCGGTGAACATGCCGGACTCGTGCCGGTTCGTGATCTTGCGGTACTGGCCGAACAGGTAGCCGATCTCCCGCGCGCCGACGCCGATGTCTCCGGCCGGCACGTCCGTGTGCTCGCCGAGGTGGCGGTACAGCTCGTTCATGAACGACTGGCAGAACCGCATGACCTCGCCGTCGGAGCGCCCGTGCGGGTCGAAGTCGCTGCCGCCCTTGCCGCCGCCGATGCCCTGCCCGGTGAGGGCGTTCTTGAAGATCTGCTCGAAGCCGAGGAACTTGATGATCGAGAGGTTGACCGACGGGTGGAACCGGAGGCCGCCCTTGTACGGGCCGAGGACGGAGGAGAACTGGATGCGGTAGCCGCGGTTGACCTGCAGCTTCCCGCCGTCGTCGACCCACGGCACGCGGAACATGATCTGCCGTTCCGGCTCGACGATGCGCTCGAGGATGCCGCCCTCCACGAACTGCGGGTGCGCCTCCAGGACCGGGGTGATGGAGTGCAGCACCTCGTGCACCGCCTGCTGGAACTCGGGCTCGTGCGGGTTGCGGGCCACGACCCCCTCGAAGACGGAGCGCACCGAGTCGGGCAGCGGGGAGAGGGGGGTTTCAGGCACAGCGGTTTCGGACACAGCGGTTTCAGGCACAGTGGAGCTTCCTGCCGGGAGAGGGAATGTCGGCGCGAGCGGCCACTACAACTTTAGTCCCGGTCGCGCGGGCTTCCGTCCAGATGACGGGCCGATACGCTGGCGGGGACGCGAGGGAGCAGCCATGCGATTCGAGCACCTCGGGGCGCAGCCCCGCATCCACCCGGACGCCGTCGTGGCGCCCACGGCCGTCATCTCCGGCGATGTCACGATCGGCGCGGGCAGCCAGGTGCTGCACGGCGCCGTCATCACGGCGGAGGGCGGACCCGTCATCCTGGGCGAGAACGTCATCGTCATGGAGAACGCCCTCATCCGGGCGACGTCCGTGAATGCGGTGCGCATCGGCTCGCACGTGCTGGTGGGGCCCATGGCGAGCATCTCCGGCGCCACGATCGCCGACGAGGTGTTCCTGGCCACCGGGACCCGCGTCTTCAACGGGGCACGGGTGGGGGAGCGCTGCGAGGTCCGCATCAACGCGGTCGTGCACCTGCGCACGGTGCTGCCGCCGGAGACCGTCGTGCCCATCGGCTGGGTGGCGGTGGGCGACCCCGCCCGGCTCCTCTCCCCGGACCGGCATGAGGAGATCTGGGAGCTGCAGCACGACCTGGACTTCCCCGGCTACGTCTTCGGCCTGGACCGCGAGACCCCCGACCTCATGATGCAGCTCACGGAGCGGTACGGCTCGTCGCTCGCGCGGCACGCCGACGACCGCCGCGTCGACTGACGGCGCTCAGGTCCAGCTGAGGCCGCACTCCCGGCACGCGAAGTCGATGTGCTCCGCCCACCCGCGGTCGAGTTCCGGGCGCCGGTCGATGTCGACCTGGAACCACCTGGGCTCGATCGCCCGTACGTCGAAGGAGCCGCACGAGGGGCAGACCTCCGCGGATACCGCCGTCTTCCCGTCCATGCGCACACGATAACCCCGCGTGGCGCCGGCGGGCGGCTGATCAGCCCGTGTTCTGCAGGCCGGCCGCGACCCCGCTGACGGACAGCAGCAGCAGGCGCTGCCAGCCCTGCACGTCCTGACCCTCCGGGGCGGTCCGCAGGGCCCGGAGCGCCCGCAGCTGCAGGAGCGACAGCGCGTCCACATACGGGTCGCGCATCTTCACGGCCCGCTGCAGGACCGGCTTGTTCGCGAGCAGGTCGCCGCCTCCAGTGATCCGCACGACCCATTCGCGGGTGAGCGCCATCTCCGCCATCACGAGGTCGGCGAGGTCCGGGCGGTCGCCGAGGGCGAGATAGCGGCGCGCGATGCGCTGATCGGCCTTGGCGAGGCTCATCCCGACGTTGTCGATGACGGTCCGCAGCAGCGGCCACTCCTCGTAGGCGCGGCGGAGGAGGTCCTCGTCGCCGACGGCGTCCAGCGCCGTGCCCAGCCCGAACCAGCCGGCGAGGTTGATGCGGGCCTGCGACCACGCGAACACCCACGGGATCGCGCGGAGGTCCTCGAGGGACTCCACCGACAACCCGCGGCGGGCGGGGCGGGAGCCGAGCGCGAGCAGCCCGATCTCCTCCATGGGTGTGACGGTCGCGAACCAGGGGGCGAAGCCGGGCGCTTTCACGAGCGAGAAGAACCGGTGCCGCGACGCGGTGTCCATCGTCGCGGCGATCTCCGCGTACCGCTCGGCGGCGGCGCGGTTGCGGTTCTCGATCGAGGGCGCCGATGCCAGGAGCGTGGCCGCGGCGACCTGGTCGATGTGACGCATCGCGATCGCGGGGTCGCCGTAGCGGGCGAAGATGACCTCGCCCTGCTCGGTCAGCTTGAACCGGCCGTCGACCGAGTGCGGGGGCTGCGCGAGGATCGCGGAGTTCGCCGGTCCGCCGCCGCGGCCGAGCGCGCCGCCCCGGCCGTGGAAGAGGGTCAGCGCGATGGCGTTGTCCTGCGCCCACGCGGCGATCTTCGCCTGCGCCTCGTAGAGGGCGAGGTTCGCCGCGACCGGGCCGACGTCCTTCGACGAGTCGGAGTAGCCGAGCATGACCTCCAGCCGCCGGCCGGTCGCCTCCAGACGGGCCGCGAAATCGGGGTGCTGCACGATCTCGGCGAGCACTCCGGGGGCTGCCTGAAGGTCGGCGAACGTCTCGAACAGCGGGATGACGTCGAGGACCGGCATCCGGCCGGACGGGCCGACGGCGTGCCGGGCCAGCGCATGCACGGCGGCGAGGTCGGCGGCAGTGCGGGTGAACGAGACGATGTAGCGCCCCGCGGCGCCGGGGCCGTAGCGCTTCTGGATCTGCGCGATGGCGCGGAAGACCTCGAGCACCTCCTCGGCCTGCGCGCTGAGGGGGCCGCCGGCCTCGCATTCCGCGAGGACCTTCTCGTGCACGGCGGAGTGCTGACGCACCTCGAGCTCGGCGAGATGGAAGCCGAACGTCTCGACCTGCCAGAGCAGCTGCTGCAGGCCGCCGTAGGCCTGCCGGGCGGCGCCGGCGGCCACGAGCGAGCCCTGGACGACCCGGAGGTCCGCGAGGAGATCGGCGGGATCCTGGTAGGCGAGGTCCGCGTCCCGGGCGCGCGTCGCGGCGATCCGGCGGGCGAGGAGCATGAGGACGCGCTTGTGCGGCTCGGCGGCGGCGCGCTTGAGGGCATCGGCGGCGCCGTCCTCGTCGGCGGCGGCGAGCCGCTGCCACAGGGCGGTGAGCTCGGCGCTCGGCGGCGTCGTCTCCGCCGACAGCGTGAGCGCGCGCGCCACGGTGTCCGCCGTGCGCTCCAGGCCGCGCAGGATGTGCTCGGAGGCGATGGCGGCGGCTTTCTTCGTGACGGCGGCGGTCACGAACGGGTTGCCGTCGCGGTCGCCGCCGACCCACGTGCCGAGCCGCACGAACGGGCGGACGACGGGCGCCCGGCCGCCGGCGGCGGGACCCTGCAGGGCGTCGTCGACGCGTCGGTACACGTGCGGCACCGCGGTGTAGAGCGTCTCGTCGAACACCGCCATGATGGCGCGCACCTCGTCGGTGGGCGACGGCTTCTCGGCGCGGAGGGGAGCGGTTCGCCAGAGGATGTCGATCTCCTCCAGCATCCGGCGGCCGGCGCGGCGCTCATCGGCCCCGCCGCGCAGCGAGGCGTCGTACTCGCGGAGGAGTCCCGCGAGGCGCCGGATGCTCGTGGACACCGCGCGGCGGCGGGCCTCCGTCGGATGCGCCGTGAAGACGGGGTGGAAGCGCAGGGCCTGCAGGCGCCGGAGCGCCGTGTCGTCGCCGACCTCCGCGGCGAGGCGGACGAACGCGGCGGCGACGGAGTCGGTGGCGTCCTCCCGGTCGGGGCGTCCGTCGCGCTCACGCAGCACGCGCACGCGCTGGAACTCCTCGGCGAGGTTCACGAGGTGGAAGTACACCGTGAAGGCGCGAGCGACCTCGTCGGCGCGCTCGACCGTGAACGACTCGGCGATCTCCGCCGCGCGTGCGTAGGCCTCCGGCGACTCGTCCGTGTAGGCCGCGATCGTCGCGAGGCGCAGCCGCTCCACGTCGTCGTACAGGCCCGGCGAGCCGCTTTCGCGCAGCACCTGCCCCAGGAGACCGCCGAGCAGCCGGACGTCGGCCCGCATCTGCTCGGGAAGCTCCTGCTCGGCGTCGGCCCGGCCGACCAGATCGATGGCTTCGGTGCGCGTGGGTTCTCGCATCCTTTTACGCTAACGGCCCGGCGCGCCCGTCGTGACGCGTATAGGATCGCGGGCAGGTGAGCCGGGAAGTCTGGTCGGCGCTCATCAGCCGACCCCCGAAAGGCCCGCATGCCACTCCTGCGCTCTGCACGCTTCCCCGCCGTCCTCCTCCTCGCCGCCGCGGCGGCGGGACTGCTCCTGGCCAACAGCCCGCTCGGCGACGCGGCGTTCGCCGTGCAGGGCGCGCATCTCGGCATCCCCGGCACGCCGCTGGACCTGTCCGTCGGGCACTGGATCTCCGACGGCCTCCTCGCCGTGTTCTTCTTCACCGTCTCCGTCGAGCTGCAGTACGAGCTGACGCAGGGGGAGCTCGCCGACAAGCGCCGCGCCGTGCAACCGGCGATCGCGGCGGCCGGCGGCGTGCTCGTGCCGATCGCCGTGTACCTCGCCGTCGTCGCCGCGAGCGGTCAGAGCGGCCAGGCCGCAGGATGGCCCATCCCCACCGCCACCGACGTCGCCTTCGCGCTCGGCGTGCTGGCGGTCTTCGGGCGTGGGCTGCCGAGCGGGGTGCGCGTCTTCCTCCTCGCCCTGGCGATCCTCGACGACATCATCGGCATCGTCTTCATCGCGGTGCTCTTCGCCGACGGAGTGCAGGCCGGCTGGCTCCTCGGAGCGCTTCTCACGGCCGCCGCCGTGGCCGTGCTCACCCGGGCACGGGACGACCGGATGACGGTGGGCGTCTGGGCCGTCGTCGTCGTGCTGTCGGTCGCGACCTGGGTGTTCGTGCTGGCCTCGGGGGTGCATGCGACGATCGCCGGCGTCCTCCTGGGCCTCGCGATGGCGCAGCTGCCGGCACTGCGTGCCCGGCACATGCTCGAGCCCGCGGTCAACGGGCTCATCCTCCCGCTGTTCGCGCTCTCCGCGGCGCTCGTCGTGATCCCCGCGGTCGGCGGCGCGCTGTCGGCATCCTTCTGGGCCGTCACCCTGGCGCTGCCCGTCGGCAAGCTCATCGGCATCGTCGGCGGCGGGCTCCTCGCCCAGCGGCTGTTCGGCGGGGGGTCGGACCGGCTCTCGTTCGGCGACTTCGCGGCGGCGGGCGCGCTGGGCGGCATCGGCTTCACGGTGTCCCTGCTGCTGGCCGGGCTGGCGTTCGCGGGGGACGCCGCCGTCCGCGATCACGCGACCCTCGGCGTGCTCGCCGGATCCGCGATCGCGCTCGTCGCCTCGTCGGCCCTCGTCGCCTGGCGGGCCGCGTACCATCGTCGCCTGAAGGCCACCGCCGCCTGACGATCGAGGGAGCCGCCGCATGACCGACGCCGCCGCCGACCCGCTGCGCGCCGCCGCAGACACGATGCGCGCGGTCCGCGACCGGTGCGTCTGGTCGCAGCGGATCGACCATCGCGCGCTCGTGCCGTACCTCGTGGAGGAGGCGGCCGAGCTCATCGACGCCGTCGAGGGCGGCTCGCGCGCCGAGCTCCGCGAAGAGCTCGGCGATCTGCTGTGGCAGGTGCTGTTCCACGCCGAGATCGCGTCGCGCGACGAGGCGGAGCCCTTCGGCATCGACGACGTCGCACGCGGGCTCACCGAGAAGATGGTGCGCCGGCATCCGCACGTCTTCGGCGACGCCGTCGCGCGCACGCCGGAAGAGGTGCTCGTGCACTGGAACGCGGCGAAGGCGGCGGAGAAGAGTGCGCGCACGAGCGTTCTGGACGGCGTCTCGCCGCACATGCCCGCCCTCGCGCTGGCGCAGAAGATGCTCGGCAAGGCCGCTCAGGCGCGCGTGCCCGCACCGCCGGTGGCGGACGGCGCGGAACCGGTGCTTGCAGACGAATCCGCGCTCGGCGACGCCCTCCTCGCCCTCGTTGCGACGGCCCGCGCGCAGGGCTGGGACGCCGAGCGGGCGCTGCGCGAGCGGCTGCGGATCCTGGAGGCGGAGATCAGGGAGACCGAGGCCTCTTCCGCCACCTGAGAGAATCATCCTGTGGCATCCGTGAACCCGCCGCGCGGCATGCGCGACTTCCTCCCCGCCGACAAGGCCCGCCGCGAGCGCGTACTCGCCGTCATCCGGGAGCGCTACCGCGCGCACGGGTTCGACGAGATCGAGACGCCTGTCGTCGAGGACTACGCGAAGCTGCACGCCGGCATCGGCGGTGACAACGAGAAGCTGGCCTTCACCCTGCTGCGCCGGGGCCTGGATGCCGACGGCATCCGCGCCGCCGCCGAGGACCCGGCCGCGCTCAGCGACCTGGGGCTGCGCTACGACCTGACCGTGCCGCTCGCCCGGTTCTACGCGACGCACCGCGGCGAGCTGCCGACGGTCTTCCGTTCCATCCAGATCGCGCCGGTGTGGCGCGCCGAGCGCCCGCAGAAGGGCCGCTACCGGCAGTTCGTGCAGTGCGACATCGACATCATCGGGGATGCCACGGCCCGCGCGGAGGCGGAGCTCATCGTCGCGAGCCTCGACACCCTCGACGCGCTGGGGTTGACGGGCGGCAGCATCCGGATCAACGACCGCCGGGTGCTGGACGGGATGCTGGACGGCTTCGGCTTCACCGGTGACGAGCGGCCCGGCGTCCTCATCACGATCGACAAGCTCGACAAGATCGGCCCCGACGGGGTCATCGCCGAGCTCGCCGAGCGCGGCGCGACCTCGGACGCCGTCGCCGCGTTCGGGGCGTTCCTGCGCCGCCCGCAGACCCGCGAGTTCCTCCCGTACGGCGAGGCCCAGATCCGCAGGGCGCTGCCCGAGGGCGCCGCCGGCGACGTCGTCGCGCACCTCGTCGGCATCGGCGAGGCCGTCGCCGCGGCGCGCGGCGCCGACGAGTCCGGCGTCCCGCTCGTCTTCGACCCGTTCCTTGTCCGGGGCATGGGGTACTACACCGGGACGATCTTCGAACTCGCGCATCCCTCCGTGGACTACTCGCTCGGCGGCGGCGGCCGCTACGACGGCATGATCGGCCGGTTCCTCGGCCAGGATGTGCCGGCCGTCGGCTTCTCCATCGGGTTCGAGCGGATCGTCGACCTCGCCCCCGACGCCGGAGACACCGGCGCGTCCGCCGTCGTCCTCGTGCACGACCGTGACGTGCCCGTCGCCGAGCTCGTCGCCCTCAAGGCTTCCCTCGTCGCCGAGGGCATGCGCGTGCGCCTCGAGCAGCGCACGAAGAACCTCAAAGCGCTCCTGGAGCGGGCCGCCTCCGACGGCTACACGTCGTTCGCGACCGTCGCCGCCGGCGCGACCCGCGAGCAGCTGGAGCTCAAGCCCCTCTCCTGACCCGGGGCCCATCTGTGCCCGCTCCCCTCGGGCATGATCGTCCTCATGTGGCTGCATGTCCGCACCGTCCTGCCCGCGAACGGCCCCGCCACGGCCATCGAGCTGACCGATGAGCAGGTGGCCGAACTCGGTGGAGGGAAGCGCGCCGCCGTCATCGTCCCGATCGGCGAGCGCTCGGCCCGCCTCCGACTCGCCGTCATGGGCGGGCGCAACCTCATCGGGATGTCCAAGGCCGCCCGGGCCGAGCTCGCCCACGCTTCGCGCTGCCGATAGCGGCACGCGCTGCGGAAAGTTCGACCGCGTGTGCTGCTTTCGACCGCGCGACGGGCTGCACCGGCGATGTGGTGGATGCGGTGCCGCGGCGCTGGGGTCTCCGCATGACCCGTCCGGACCCCGGCGTCAGTCTGCCGAGGCCGTGACGCGACGCTTCTCGCGGACATAGACCTCGCGCCGCACCCGTGCCACGACCGTGCCGGAGCGATCGGTGATCTCCGTGTCGAACCACTCCAGCACCTTCACGCCGCCCCGGGCGCGCTCGCGCAGCTCCTCGGCCTTCTCCCGCGACACCGCGAACTCGGCGGTGAGCACGCCGCGCCCCGGCGTCAGGAACTCGATCTCCCCGCGCGTGTCCCACACGACGTAGTCGCGTCCGAGCTGGTGCATGACGAGCATGAAGAAGTACGGGTCGGTCATCGCCGACAGCGACCCGCCGAACGCCGTTCCCACGTAGTTGCGCGTGAGCACGTTGACGTGCAGCTCGACGCGCGCGTGCGTCCAGTCCTCGGAGAACTCGCGCACGCGGATGCCGCTGAAGAGGTTCGGGAACCACAGGCTCATGCCCAGGGCCAATCGGCGGGGAGTCACACGCATGCCCGGCAGTGTGCCGGAACCTCACAGTCCCGCGCACATCGCTTGTCTGCATCCGACAATCGCATCCGCCTCTGGCGCGCGGCGCGGCGGTGCGGTTGGCTGGGCGGATGACCGATCCGCTGCCCCGCCGCGACGCCTGGCTCGCCGTCGACGGCTACCTCGCCGACGAACTGGTCGGCCACGACCCCGCCTTGGAGGAGGCCGTGCGGCGTCAGAACGCCGCCGACCTCCCCGCCATCGAGGTCGCGCCCGTCAACGGCAAGCTCCTCCACCTCCTCGCCCGGATCGCCGGCGCCCGCCGCGTGCTGGAGATCGGCACGCTCGGCGCGTACTCGACGATCTGGCTGGCCCGCGCCCTGCCTGACGACGGGCGGGTCGTGACGATCGAAGCCGAGCCGCGCATCGCCGCGCTCGCGCGGGAGAACCTCGACCGTGCCGGCGTCGGCAGCAGAGTCGAGATCAAACTCGGCCGGGCGGCAGAGGTCCTCCCGACCCTCGCGGGGGAGGAGCCCTTCGATCTCGTCTTCATCGACGCCGACAAGGAGTCGAACACGATCTACCTCGACTGGGCCGCGCGGCTCGGCCGCCCGGGCACCGTCGTCGTCGTGGACAATGTCGTCCGATCGGGTCGCATCGCGGATGCCGGGGACGAGGACCCCCAGATCGTCGGCGTGCGGGCGGGGCTCCGGATGCTGGGGTCCGATCCGCGGTTCGACGCGACGGCGCTGCAGACGCTGGACGCGAAGGGGTGGGACGGCATCGCCGTCGCCCTCGTCGTTTGATCCGGCCGGTGCCCTGTGGCCCCGGCACCGGCATCACTAGACTCGACCACGGACCGACGACGCTCCGTGATCCATCCTCCACAAGCAAGGAGTACCCCTGTGGCACTGATCGAGGCTGTAGGCGCACGCGAGATCCTGGATTCGCGTGGCAACCCGACCGTCGAAGTGGAGGTGCTGCTCGACGACGGAATCGTCCAGCGTGCGGCTGTCCCCTCCGGCGCATCAACCGGAGCGTTCGAAGCGTATGAGCTGCGCGACGGCGACAAGAGCCGGTACGGCGGCAAGGGGGTCCTCAAGGCCGTCGCGGCCGTCATCGACGAGCTCGGCCCTGCCATCGAAGGCGTCGAGGCTGCCGAGCAGCGCATCATCGACGAGATCCTCATCGAGACCGACGGCACGGAGAACAAGTCGCGCACGGGCGCGAATGCCATCCTCGGCGTGTCCCTCGCCGTCGCGAAGGCCGCTGCCGACAGCGCCGACCTCCCGCTGTTCCGCTACCTGGGCGGCCCGAACGCGCACATCCTGCCGGTCCCGCTGTTCAACGTCATCAACGGCGGCGAGCACGCCGACAACGGCATCGACATGCAGGAGTTCTTCCTCGCCCCCCTCGGCGCGGAGAGCTTCTCCGAGGCGCTGCGCTGGGGCGCCGAGGTCTACCAGGTCCTCAAGGGCGAGCTGAAGGCCGCGGGCTACGCGACCGGCCTCGGCGACGAGGGCGGCTTCGCCCCCGACCTGCCCAGCAACCGCGAGGGCCTCGAGTTCCTCGTCAAGGCGATCGAGAAGGCCGGCTTCACGCCCGGCACCGACATCGCCCTGGGCCTCGACGTCGCCGCGACGGAGTTCTTCAACGACGGCGTGTACCGCCTCGACAAGAAGGACTGGAACGCCGACCAGCTCACCGACTACTACATCGACCTCGTCGACTCGTTCCCGATCGTCACGATCGAGGACGCCCTCGCCGAGGACGACTGGGAGAACTGGACCGCCCTCACCGAGAAGCTCGGCAAGCGCGTGCAGCTCGTCGGCGACGACCTGTTCGTCACCAACCCGGAGCGCCTCGCGCGCGGCATCGAGCTCGGCGCCGCCAACTCGCTGCTGGTGAAGGTGAACCAGATCGGCACGCTGTCCGAGACGCTGGATGCCATCGACCTCGCGCACCGCTCGGGCTACACGACGATGCTCTCGCACCGTTCCGGTGAGACCGAGGACACCACGATCGCCGACCTCGCGGTCGCGGTCAACTCGGGTCAGATCAAGAGCGGCGCGCCCGCTCGCAGCGAGCGCGTCGCGAAATACAATCAGCTTCTGCGCATCGAAGAGGAGCTGGGTGACGCGGCGGAGTTCATCGGCCGCGCCGCCTTCCCGCGCTACAAGGCCTGACAGATCGAGGAGAGGGGGAGCCGTGCGCAACACGACGGCTCCCCCTTCCCCTGCCCGCCGCACGGTCGACGTCCGCGACTGGGTCGGGGGAGTGCGCCTCTCGGCGTTCTCCGGCATAATGCTGGGGCTCGTCGTGCTGGCCGCGTTCGCACTCGTCCCGACTCTCGGCACGTACCTCGATCAGCGGCAGCAGATC
>Ga0006562J51391_1012655_pt1 | contig 13639 bp, 10 predicted proteins | sample Ararhi6_input_d2_FD_51391 | JGI IMG/M metagenome (IMG submission 51391) | reverse complement strand
CCCTGGTCGCCATGTTGGGGTTCGCCTTCGGCTCACCCCAACCTACGCCGCTGCTGCCTCAGAGCCCCGCGAGCAGCTCGCGCACCACCGGGGCGAGCTTGGGATCCTGCAATGCCATGTGCATGGTGGCGCGCACCAGGCCGGCCTTGTTGCCGCAGTCGAAGCGGGTGCCTTCGAAGCGGTAGGCGAGCACCTTGCCCTGCTCCTTGAGCAGGGCGTCGATCGCGTCGGTCAGCTGGATCTCGCCGCCGGCGCCCGGCGTGGTCTTTTCCAGCAGCTCGAAGATGCGGCCGGGCAGCACGTAGCGGCCGACCACCGCGAGATTCGACGGCGCCTCGGACGGCTTGGGCTTTTCCACCATGTGGCGGATCTGCGCGCTGCGCGGATCGATCGGGGTGGCGTCGACGATGCCGTACTTGTCGGTATCGGTCTGCGGCACTTCCTCCACCGCGATCACGCCACCGGCGCCCTGGCCCTGCGCCAGCTCGGCCATCTGGCCCAGCGCGCCCTTGCCCTGGTTCCAGATCAGGTCGTCCGGAAGGATCACGCCGAACGGCTCGTCGCCGACCACAGGCTTGGCGCACAGCACCGCATGGCCCAGGCCCAGCGCTTCGGGCTGGGTGACGAAGATGGCGCGCACGTTGCGCGGCAGCGTGCCCTGCACCAGGGCGAGCAGTTCGTCCTTGCCCTTTTCCTGCAGCTTGGCTTCGAGTTCGTAGGCCTTGTCGAAGTAGTCGGCGATGGCGTGCTTGTAGCGGTTGGTGACGAATACCAGCGTATCGGCGCCGGCATCAACGGCTTCATCGACGGCGTACTGGATCAGCGGCTTGTCCAGCACCGGCAGCATTTCCTTGGCGACCACCTTGGTGGCCGGCAGAAAACGCGTGCCCAGGCCCGCCACGGGAAAGACCACCTTGCGCAGAGGCTTGCTCACTCACTTCTCTCCTGATTCATTGCGACGGATCGACACCACGTTGTCCGGCTGCGCCACGTCGCTCCAGCGGAACGACGGCAGCAGACTCGACACGCAGCGCCTGAGGGTTTCCTCATCGTAGGCGACCGTGGCTTCGGACGCCTTCACCAGCTGGGCCTGCAGCAGGTCCCAGCCGACCTGGCGGTACTGCGCCAGGAAGATCTTGGCGTGCGCGGTCGCCGTGTAGTTCTCCAGCGGATGGAACAGCTCTTCGAACAATTTCTCGCCGGAACGCAAACCGGTGAACACGATGGGGATCTCGGTGCCCGGCTTCTTGCCGGCCAGGCGGATCATCTGCTCGGCGAGGTCGCGGATCTTCACCGGCTCGCCCATGTCCAGCGCGAAGATCTCGCCGCCCTTGCCCAGGCTGGCCGCCTGCAGGATCAGCTGGCAGGCCTCCGGGATGGTCATGAAGTAGCGCGAGATTTCCGGGTGGGTGATGGTGACCGGACCGCCCGCGCGAATCTGCTTGCGGAACAGCGGCACCACGGAGCCGGCCGAATCCAGCACGTTGCCGAAGCGCACCGTGATGTAGCGGGTGGTCGAGCGCGCATCGAAGTTCTGGCACCAGATCTCGGCGATGCGCTTGCAGGCGCCCATCACGCTGGTGGGATTGACCGCCTTGTCGGTGGAGATCAGCACGAAGCATTCGGCGTGGTGGCGGTCGGCCAGGTCCGCCATGTTGCGCGAGGCCAGCACGTTGTTGCGGAAGGCGGAGCGCAGCTGGCCCTGCAGCAGCGGCACGTGCTTGTAGGCGGCCGCGTGGAACACCACCTGCGGCTTGAATTCCACGAACAGGCGCGTCATCGCGGCCGGATCGCCGCAGTCGGCCAGGATCGGCTCGAACAGCAGCTCGGGGAATTCCTGGCGCAGTTCCTGCGCGATCTGGTACAGGTTGAACTCGCCGTTGTCGACCACGCACAGCGACTGTGCGCCCAGGCGCGCCACCTGCCGGCACAGTTCCGAGCCGATCGAGCCGCCGCCGCCGGTGACCAGCACGCGCTTGCCGGTAAGAGTCTCGCGGATCGCGGTCCAGTCCAGTTCCACCGCGTCGCGGCCGAGCAGGTCCTCGATCGCGACTTCCTTGATCTCGTTGAACTGGGCGCGGCCGGCGACCACGTCCTCCAGCTTGGGCACGGTGCGGTACGGCAGGCCGGTCTGGTCGCAGAGTTCGACGATGCGGCGCATTTCCTCGGTGGAAGCACCGGGCATGGCGATCAGCAGCATCTGCGCGGCCACTTCGCGCGCCAGTTCCGGCAGCAGCTCGATCCGGCCCAGCACCGGACGGCCGTTGATGCTGGCGCCGCGCAGGCTGTCGTGGTCGTCGACGAAGCCGACCACGGCGTAGCGGCTGTCGCGGTGCAGGTCGCGCGCCAGCGCCTCGCCGGCGCGGTCGGCGCCGACGATCAGCACGCGCTGCACCGGCTGCGACTGGAACATGTCGATGCGGCTGTCCTTCCAGAAGCGGTAGGCCAGGCGCGGGCCGCCCAGCAGCATCGACAGCACCACCGGATAGACCAGCAGCACCGAGCGCGGCACGTCTTCCAGGCGGTTGTACAGGAACAGGATCAGGCCGATCGCCAGCGAGCCGATCACCGCGGCGCGCAGGATGTTCCACAGGTCCGGCAGGCTGGCGAAGCGCCACAGGCCGCGGTACAGGCCGGTCCAGTTCAGCACCAGGCCCTGCACCGCCAGCACCAGCGGGAACTCGAGCAGGTGGAAATGCACGCTGACGTCGCCCACCAGCGCGTAGCGCAGCGACTTGGCCACCCACCAGGCCAGCGCCGCCATCAGCAGGTCGTGCAGCACGACGGCCGCACGCGGGTGGATGACAGCGATCAGTTTACGTACGGACATGACGGGCCTTGTGCTGGATACGCCACAGACAGTAGCGCCTGGCGAGCATCCAGGCTGCGCCAGCGATCAAATATGCGACGGCGCAGATCGTCCATCCCCAGCCTGGACAGAACCATGACAGCCACGCCAGCGGCGCCGCGATCAGCAGGTTCCAGGCCAGATAGCACGTATCTCCCCCAGCGTGCGACATCCCACTGCGAACCAGCCATTGGTACAGGTGTTCGCGGTGCGGAGCGTACCAGCGCCGTCCCTTCAGGAAACGACTGAGCAGGGTAAGGGTGGCGTCCGTTACGAAGGATGAACTCAGGATCGCGGCGGGCCACAGCAGGCCGGGGTCGACCCGCCACAGCAGCACGGTGAAGGCGAACAGCAGGAACCCCAGGGTGCCGCTGCCCACATCGCCCATGAAGATCGCCGCGCGCGGCCGGTTGTAGCACCAGAAGCCCAGCGCAGCGGCGGCCAGGCAGGCGGCGGACACGGCCAGGGCCACCTGCCCCGCCCCGCCGGCCAGCACGGCCAGCCCCACGGCCACGAACAGGCCCTGCTGGGCCAGCAGGCCGTCGATGCCATCCATGAAATTATGCAGGTTGATGCTCCAGGCGCCGCCGAGCACCAGCAGGGGCAGCCACAGCCAGGACGTGCCCTCGAAGGCCAGCGTGCTGCCGAACAGCAGGCACGCCCCCAGCTGTACGCCCAGGCGCGGCAGCACGGGCAGTGAATGATGGTCGTCCCACCAGCCGATCGCCGCCACCAGCACCGTCGCCAGCGCAAACGCCACCGCCAGCTGCCAGGGCCACGCCGGCGCGAACAGCAGCAGCGCCCACGGCGAGGTCGCCAGCACCGCGATCACCACACCGATGCCGCCGCCGCGCGGGGTGGGAATGGAATGCGAACGGCGCTGGCCGGGTTGATCGAGCATGCCACGCGAACGGGCATAAGCGATCGCGGCAAGCACGATCGCCAGGGCAAGTACGAGCGCAGCCAGCACCATTGCGGAGGCCAGCACGGGAGGCATCATCATCGCGGCCTCACTCGTTGGCGACGCCGTGGATCGGGCGGATCGTGCTCCAGCTCTTGCAACTGGGGCATTGCCAGTGGTGCGCTTTGGCGCCGAAGCCGCAGCGGCTGCAGCGATACATGGCCTGGCCTTCCAGCAGCTTCCTGGTGAGGTCGCGCAGGATCAGGAAGTTCTCGCGCGCCTCGCCCTCGACCTTGTCCATGGTCGCATCGATCAGTGCCATCAGGCCGCGCACGGACGGACGCTGGCGCAGCTGCGAAGTGAGGAAATCGATCGCCGTGCGCTCGCCGTCGCGCTGCTGGTACAGGCGGGTGAGCGCCAGCACCGGCGAGATACCGTGGTAGCGCTCCAGGATGTCGCGCAGGAAGCGCTCGGCGCGCTCCATCTGCTGCGAGCGCGCGTAGCTGTTGAGCAGCGGCGGCAGGATTTCCGGCACGAAGGCGATGTCCGCTTCCACCGCGGCCTCGTAGGCGTCGATGGCCTGGCCGTGCTCGCCGTCCTCCGCGTACAGGCGGCCGGTGAGCATGAAGGCGCGCACGCTGTCGGGCTGGCAGGCGAAGGCCTGGCGCAGGTATTCGCGGGCGTCCTGGTGCGCGCCGTGCTGGCGGGCCTGCTCGGCCAGTTCGCAGTAGAACTGCGCGATCATGCCGGCTTCGTCCTCGCCGGTCATCGCTTCGAGGCGGCGCGCGTGTTCGATCGCCTTGTGCCAGTCGCGCTCGTGCTGGTAGATCGCAATCAGGTGGCGCAACGCGGACGGCGCGTGCGCATCCATCGCCACCAGATCGGAGAACAGCGTTTCGGCACGGTCGAGCAGGCCGGCGCGCATGTAGTCCTCGCCCAGTTCCAGCAGAGCGACGGTCTTCATCGCATCGGACAGGCCCGGACGCGAGACCAGGTGCTGGTGCAGGCGGATCGCGCGATCGACTTCGCCGCGACGGCGGAACAGGTTGCCCAGGGCGAGATGGGTTTCCACCGTATCGCGGTTGTATTCAGCCAGGCGCAGGAAGACTTCGATCGCCTTGTCCTGCTCCTCGTTGAGCAGGTAGTTCAGGCCACGGAAGTAGTCGGACGAAAGCTCGCTCACCTGCGCGCCCGAGCGTTTCGCGCCGGCGCTCCGGGCGGTCCACCAGCCACTGACGAAAGCGACCGGGATCAGCAGTGCCAGCACATAGAGGGCGATCATGCGTCGGCGGGCAGCTTGGAATCCGTCGCGCGGGCCGCGTGCCTGCGCTGGCGGCGATGCCGCGCGCTGGTGCCCAGCCACGCCGTCAATCCGCCCAGCAGCCAGCCCAGCGCCATCGCGGCGAGCAGGGCCGCGCCCTTGGGCAGCTGGAAGCGCGCGAAGCCCAGGTCATAGCCGACCAGGTCCGCATTGAGCGCGCCCAGCGCCACGCCGGCGGCGATGAAGAGCAGGAGAACGAGCGTGACGATCAATCGCATGAGCGGGACTTTAACCGATTGATGCCGACCGGCACAGGCGTCCGCGGGGCCATGTTCATGCGCGGCGAGCCCTGCGCATGCGGGCCTGTTTATTCACGACGCAAAGACAGAAGAGCGGACAAAAAAGAAGGCAGGACCGGCCGAAGCCGCCTGCCTTCATCTACTCGCTGGTGCCCGGCTTTAAGCGGCGGAAGCCGCCTCGGCCTCGGCCAGCGCCTGGTTCACGCGTTCGCGCAATTCCTTGCCCGGCTTGAAATGCGGCACGTGCTTGCCCGGCAGGGCCACCGCTTCGCCGGTCTTGGGATTGCGGCCCATGCGCGGCGGACGGTAATGCAGCGCGAAGCTGCCGAAACCGCGCACCTCGATGCGTTCGCCGTGGGAAAGCGCGTTGCTCATCTGTTCGATGACGCTCTTGACGGCCAGTTCGACGTCGCTGAAGGCCAGATGGGTCTGGCGCCGTGCCAGCGCTTCGATCAATTCGGATTTGGTCATGGGTCCCCAATGTCCGTGACGATGGAACCACGGGGCGGCGAACGCCGCCCCGTGTCTTGCGGGTATTGCTTAGTCGGCCTTGTTCAGCTGCTCTTTCAGCAGAGCGCCGAGCTTGGTGGTACCGCCGGAAGCCGACGAGTACTCCTGCATGGCGTCGTGCAGATCCTCTTCATCCTTGGCGCGGATGGAGAGCTGCAGCTGGCGACCCTTGCGGTCCATGCCGGTGAACTTGGCTTCGACCTTGTCGCCGACCTTCAGGTGCTGGGTGGCGTCGTCGATGCGCTCCTTGGCGATGTCGTTGGCGCGGATGTAACCCTCCACGCCCTCGCCCAGGTCGATCACCGCGCCCTTCGCGTCCACTTCCTTCACCGTGCCGTTGACGATCGTGCCGCGCGGGTTGGTGGCCATGAACTGGCCGAACGGATCCTGCTCCATCTGCTTGATGCCGAGGGAGATGCGCTCGCGCTCCGGATCCACCGCCAGCACCACGGCCTCGATCTCGTCGCCCTTCTTGAAGTTGCGCACGAGGTCTTCGCCGGTGCCCTGCCAGGAGATGTCGGACAGGTGGACCAGGCCGTCGATGCCGCCGTCCAGGCCGATGAAGATGCCGAAGTCGGTGATCGACTTGATCTGGCCGGACACCTTGTCGCCCTTCTTGTGCATGGCGGCGAAGGCTTCCCACGGGTTCGAGCGGGTCTGCTTGATACCCAGCGAGATGCGGCGACGCTCTTCATCCACGTCCAGCACCATCACTTCGGTCTCGTCGCCGACCTGCACCACCTTGGCCGGATTGACGTTCTTGTTGGTCCAGTCCATCTCGGACACGTGGACCAGGCCTTCCACGCCCGGCTCGATCTCGACGAAGCAGCCGTAATCGGTGACGTTGGAGACCTTGCCGAACAGGCGGCTGCCGACCGGGTAGCGGCGGGCGATGGCGACCCACGGGTCGTCGCCGAGCTGCTTGAGGCCGAGCGACACGCGGTTGCGCTCGCGGTCGTACTTGAGCACGCGGACATCCAGCTCGTCGCCGACGTTGACGACTTCGGACGGGTGACGCACGCGCTTCCACGCCATGTCGGTGATGTGCAGCAGGCCGTCGATACCGCCGAGGTCGACGAACGCGCCGTAATCGGTGAGGTTCTTCACCACACCCTTCACGACCGCGCCTTCCGTCAGGCGCTCGAGCAGCTTCTCGCGCTCTTCCGAGAACTCGGTCTCGACGACCGCGCGGCGGCTGACGACGACGTTGTTGCGCTTGCGATCGAGCTTGATGATCTTGAACTCGAGGTCCTTGCCCTCGAGGTAGACCGGGTCACGGACCGGACGCACGTCGACGAGGGAGCCCGGCAGGAACGCGCGGACATCCTTGATGTCGACCGTGAAGCCGCCCTTGACCTTGCCGGAGATCTTGCCGGTGATGGTCTCTTCCTTGTCGAACGCCTGCTCGAGGTCGTCCCACACCATCGAACGCTTGGCCTTCTCACGGGAGAGCTTGGTCTCGCCGAAGCCGTCTTCGAGCGCGTCGAGCGCGACCTTGACCTCGTCGCCCACTTCCACTTCCAGCGCGCCGGACTCGTCCTTGAACTGCTCGATGGGGACGATGCCTTCGCTCTTCAGGCCGGCGTTGATCACCACCACGTCGTTGCGGATTTCCACAACGATACCGGTGACGATGGAGCCGGGCTTCAGCTTGGAAATGGCCTGCTGGCTCTGTTCAAACAGTTCGGCAAAACTTTCAGTCATGTTGATTCCAGGGTTATGAAAGGCCGTACCCGCGTTCGCGTACCTTCGTGATCGCAAACGGACGGGGGACCCACCGGTTGTGGGTGCGGGAATGCCTGAAAAGGGACGCCCTGCACCGTTGCCAAGAGCCCGCGCGCACTGCGCGGACACCAATGCCGGATGCGCCTTACGGACGCACCACGGCGAATACTTTCGCCACCACCGCATCGATGGGCATGCCCGTGGTATCGATCACCACGGCGCCCTCGGCGGGCTTCAACGGGGCGACCGGCCGCGACGCATCACGCTCGTCGCGCGCCTCGATCTCTCGTTGCAGGACCGCAAGTGTAACGCTGAGCCCCTTATCCTTCAACTGCTTATAGCGCCTTTTCGCGCGCTCGGCCGCGCTGGCCGTCAGGAAGAACTTATGGGCGGCATCGGGGAAAATCACCGTCCCCATGTCCCGGCCGTCGGCGACGAGGCCCGGCGCCTTGCGGAAGCCGTGCTGGAGGTCCACCAGGGCCTGGCGCACCGACGGGATCACGGCGATCGCGGAGGCGGCGGCACCGGCCGTCTCCGTGCGCAGTTCGTCGGTGGCGTCGTGCCCGTTGACCAGCACCCGGGTCTCGCCGCCGTCGGCGCTGGCCCGGAAGCGGATCTTCACCGTTTCGGCGCAGCGGGTGACCGCCTCGGCGTCCGAAAGATCGATCCCCTCCTCGCCCGCCGCGTAGCCCACGGCGCGGTAGAGCGCGCCGGAATCGAGCAGGTGCCAGCCCAGTCGCTCGGCGACGAGGCGGCTGATCGTGCCCTTGCCCGAACCGGAGGGGCCGTCGATGGTCAGGACGGGGACGGCAGCCGGATGGGCCATGGGAACAACCTCTCGCGCGAAACCGCCATGATATCGCGTCGGCGGCCGGATTCCGGCCATGGACAGCCTCCGGGGGCCGTGCTACAAGCCCGGAACCTTCCCCTGTGCCGGTGGCGATCGCCGCATGTCCGATGAGCTCCAGCGCCGGTTCGAGGCGGCCGCCCACGCGGTCATGGGCCTGGAAGACCGCCCGGACAACGACACGCTCCTGCGGCTGTACGCGCTTTACAAGCAGGGGTCGGAGGGCGACGTCCACGGCGGCAAACCCGGCTTCTTCGACTTCGTGGGCACGGCCAAGTACGAGGCCTGGGGCAAGCTGAAGGGCACCACGCGCGAGCAGGCCATGCGGGATTACGTCGCACTGGTTGAGTCTCTCCGGGCCTGAATCGCCGCGTCCCCGGCACCCGGCCCGCTGACGCGGGATCGCCGATGCGATCGGCTCCCACCCCTTCGGTCGCGGCCTGTCGCGAGGTGCCCGCTTCGCGGGATCGCCGATGCGATCGGCTCCCACCTCCGGGGGTGGCTACCGGAGGGTGGGAGCCGATCGTATCGGCGATGGGTTCGCGACGAGGATCAACCGTGCCGGGACAGCCAGGCAGCGCACGGCAGCCCGCCGAAGAGGTCGGCCGCGGCGACGGTCCCGCCCTCGACGGTCGCCTCACCCAGCACCGACGTCCAGTCCCCGTCGGGAAGCTGCAACGTCGTTCCTTCCCAGCACGCCGCCGGGATCGCGGGGCCGTCGGCACCGCCCAGCCAGCGGGCCGTGTGCCGGGCGACGGCGACCACGAGACGCTCGCCGCGGCGCTCCCGGACGAACGCGAGCACATGGTCCGCCGCGGGTCCCGTCGCGTCGAGCGCCCGGTACCCGCCCTGGGCGAACAGGTCAGGATGCTTCGCGCGCAGCCGCAGGAGCCGCGCGATGACGGCCTGCTTGATCCCTCCCCCGCGCCACGTCGGCAGCAGCTCCGCGGGAGCCAGGTCCCGTTCGAGCGACGCCCGGCGCGCCGCGAAATCGACCGGCCGCCGGTTGTCCGGGTCGACCAGGCTGAAGTCCCAGTAGTCGGTGCCCTGATACAGGTCCGGCACGCCGGGCGTGGTCAGGCGGAGCACCGTCTGGGCCAGGCCGTTCGCCGCGCCGGGCGCCGCGATGTAGCCGGCGAACGCCGCCAGTTCGCCTGCCGCGTCGCCCGACAGCAGCGCGCGCAGGAAATCCTCGCAGGCGTCCTCGTAGGGTTCGTTGGGCGAGGTCCAGCGCGTCCAGCGCTTGGCCTCGCGCAGCGCCTTGCGCTGCCACGCGGCGATCCGGGAGGCGAAGCGCTCGACGCCTTCCTGATCGTCGGGCGCCAGATCGAGCGGCCAGGCGCCCACCAGCATCTGGTAGAGCATCAGTTCCTCGGACGCCGACGGCGCCATGCGGCCCTCGGCCCGCTGGCGCAGGTCGGCGTGACGCGCCCGCCATCTCTCGACCGTCACCACCCACCGACCGGCCTCCTCGGAAAGCACTGCGAGCCGCGCCCTGAGGTCCTCGCCCCGCTTGTGGTCGTGCGTGGCCGTGGCGAGCAGGTTGTGCGGCACGGTGTCGGCGCGCTCGATGCAACGCGCGTGGAATTCCGCAGGGGGCATCGCGAGGTGCGCGGCGTCCACGCCCACCTCGTTACGCGACAGCAGGCGGCCGTATCGGTAGCCCGCCGTGTCTTCCACGGCTTTCGCGGCGACCGGCGACGTGGCCTGCTGGAAGACGGCGATGGCCCGTTCGCGCGCACGTCGCACCGGGCCCGGCGGCAGCGCGCGCGGCGCCTCGCCGCCCAGCCAACGGGCCACCAGGTGCAGCAGGTCGACGTCTTCCACGCGGATGGTGCGCAGCGCGCCCTCGACCGCGCGGGCGAACACCGCTTCGTCGTACGCGTCGCGCCCCGTGCCGCCCGCGTACGTGCGATAGACGGGGAAATGCACGAGCAGCTCGACGAGCACACGGCGGATGGCGGCCAGCGACACGTCCCGCGTCGCCACGTCGGCGCGCGCCGCGGCGAACAGCGCGCGCGCGGTGCGATCGAGTTCCGCTTCGAAGCTGTCGACGAGGATCTGCCGCCGCGCGCGCACCGCCTGCGTACCGAAGTCGGCGGCGTCGCCCGTGAGGCTGCGCCACAGACCGGTCAACGACGACTCGCCGGCTTCGTCGTGGAGCACGGCCGACACCTGGTCCATGAACTCGTAGCCCGTCGTGCCGTCCGTGCGCCAGTCGAGGCGCAGCGCCTCGTCGTGCGCGAGGATCTTCTCGACGACGAGGTACGCGGCGTCGCGCGGCGCACCCTCAGGCCGTGTCGGACGAAGGCGTTCCAGCCGATGCCGCAGCTGGCGGCAGTAGCGGCGCGGATCGGCGAGGCCGTCCACGTGGTCGCAGCGCACGCCGTCGATCAGCCCCTCGGCGTAAAGCCGGAAGATCGTCTTGTGCGTGTCCTCGAACACGGCCGTGCGTTCGATACGCAGGCCGGCGAGTTCGTTGATGTCGAAGAAGCGGCGGTAGTTGACCATGTCGCTCGCGAGCTTCCAGAACGCGAGGCGGTAATGCTGTTTCTCGATGAGCGCATGCAGCGCCGCCCTGCCCTCGTCGGTCGACGCGTCGTGCGTGGCCGCGGCATCGTCGGCGAGGCCGGCCACCGTCGCCGGCGCGAGCGGCAGGCGATCGTCGTAGACCCGGAGCACCCATTCGCCGCGCCGGTGTTCCAGTTTCAGGTGCCCGCCGCGCAGCGTCTCGTCGTAGCCCGCCCCGAGGATCGGCAGCAGCAGCCTTCCCCGCAGCAGCGGATCGGGGGCTTGCCAGTCGATGTCGAAGTAGCCGGCGTAGCGGCTCTCGCGGCCGTGCCTGAGCACGTCCATCCACCATGCGTTCCCCACACCCACGCCCATGTGGTTGGGCACGATGTCGACCACAAGGCCCATGCGATGGTCGCGCAACGCCTTGACGAGACGACGCAGCGCGTCCTCGCCGCCGATCTCGGGATTGACCTCATGACAATCGACCACGTCGTAGCCATGCGTCGAACCGGCGCGCGCGCGCAGGATCGGCGAGGCGTAGAGATGGCTGACGCCGAGGCTAGCGTAGTAAGGAACGACGCCCGCGGCGTCGTCGAGCGTGAAGCCCGCATGGAACTGCAGGCGCGCCAGTGCGCGCGGAGGACTCATGAACGGTTCCGGGTCTGGTCGATGGCGGAGCAGACCGCATGGGCGATGGGGCCGTCGAACAGGCGCGCCGAGGAATCGGGCATGCGCCGCCGCCAGTTGGGATGCACGGCGTCGGTCGGGCCCGGCAGGTTCGGCTGCTCGTGCAGTCCGAGCACGTCCTCCACCGGGAAGATCGCCAAAGGTGCGGGCGCGAGGGACACGTGACGCGCGGCCGCCACGACGACCGGTGAGATGTCGTCCTGAGCGGGAAGCGGCTCCTCGTTCCACGCGGAGCCGGAGGCGTAGAGCGCGCGCCAGAGCATGTGCCGGTCCGTCTCGCGTTCGGCCGCCTCATCGACGTCGGGATTGTCGAGGCCGGTCCGGCGTCGCCATTCGACATCGCGACCGCTCCACCAGCCGGCGACCGTCGGCACATCGTGCGTGCTCGTCGTCGCCATCGCCTCGCGCGACCACTCCGTCGGTGCGATGAAGCCGCCGTCCGCGGCGCGTTCGAACCAGAGCACGCGGATGCCGAGCAGCCCTTTCTCACCGATCGTCCCGCGGAAATCGGACGGCACCGTGCCGAGATCCTCGCCGATGACGATCGCGCGATGCAGGTGCGACTCCAGCGCGATGAGGCGCAGCATGTCCGTCAGCGGGTAACGCACGTACGCGCCTTCGGTCGCGCCGGCACCGTGCGGCACCATCCAGAGGCGCTTCAGCCCGAGCACGTGATCGATGCGGACGCCACCCGCATGCGCGAGGGCCGCGCGCAGCATGCCGATGAATCCACGGAACCCCGACTCGCGCAGGCCGCGCGGGGAGAACGTCGTCAGGCCCCAGTCCTGTCCGAGCCGGTTCAGCGCATCGGGCGGCGCGCCGACGGACAGGCCGCTGAGGACCTCGCCCTGGTGCGCCCAGGCGTGGCTGCCGCCCGAATCCGCGCCCACGGCGAGGTCGGCGATCAGGCCGATCTTCATGCCGGCGTCGCGCGCGGCCTGCTGCGCGCCGGCCAGGCCTTGCGACGCGAGCCATTGCAGCCAGGCGTGGAACGCCACCTCGCGCGAGTGCTCGCGCGCGAACGCCGCCACGGCCGGGCCCGCCGGATCGTGGAACTCCGCCGGCCATCCCTGCCAGCCGCCCGGACGCCCATGCGCGGTGAAGTCCGCATGCAACGCTTCGAAGCGCGCATGCCGTTCGAGCGGCTCGCCCTGTTCGCGGCGGAACGCCATGAAACGTTCGGAGCCCGCGAGGTCGACGGAGGCCCACTCGTAAACCGAACGCAGGATCGTCATGCGCGCACGCGCCGCGCGCGGCCAGTCGATCAGCTCCAGCCACTCGAGCTCGGCCAGCTCCTGGCGCAGGTTGTGCGTGTCGATCACGGCGCGCACCGTCTGCTCGCCACTCGTGCGCGTCGGGTCGATGTAGAGGCCGTTGAGGAAGAGGCGGCTCGACGGCGCATACGGGCTGTACCGCTCGGGCGCCGCCGCGAACAGCGCGTGCAGCGGGCTGATCGCGAGGGCGTCGGCGCCCTTCTCCGCCGCCGCGCGCGCGCACAGCTCCAGCGCGGTGAAGTCGCCAATGCCGCCATCGGACGGCCGGCGCAGGCCGGACATCTGCACGGCGATGCCCCAGGGACGATGCGCGTCGCGCACGTCCGCGACGCCGAAGCAACGCGACGGCGCCACGGCGAGCGTGACCTCGTCGTCGCCCAGGGCGAGCGTGTAATAGCCCGGCTCGGAAGGCGCCGCGATCTCGCGCTCGCTCGACGGCAGTTCGCCCTCGGAGACGATGCCGCCGTCTTCGCGCAGGATCTTCCAGGCCCGTCCGCGTGGCGAGGCCGGCAGCGCGAGCCGGCCCGCGGCGTCGGCGGTCAGCAACCGCGGGATCTCGCGACCGCTGCGCTCGTCCTCGATGCGCCGCAGGCTGGCCTCGATGTCGTCGGCGTTGTCCGCCGCGAGCCCGAGGGCACGCAGCACGGCGCGCAAGGTGTCGGGAGGCGTCACCTGCGGCCGGTCGAGCGCGTCCCGCCAGTGCACGTCGATGCCTGCCTGTTCGGCCAGTACGGCAAGGCGATCGTCGAGAGAGGCGTTCACGGGATCAGGAC
>Ga0006562J51391_1060070_pt1 | contig 13700 bp, 10 predicted proteins | sample Ararhi6_input_d2_FD_51391 | JGI IMG/M metagenome (IMG submission 51391) | reverse complement strand
GCCGCGGCGCCGCCGGCACCCCGCCGCCGGGGCTCCCTGCTCGAGTGAGCGTGTCGGGCGCGCTGGTTAGGCTTGACCGGTGACCCGCACGCTCCGCATCGCCACCGTCAACGTCAACGGCATCCGCGCCGCCGCCCGCAAGGGGATGATGCCCTGGCTGGAGGCCGCCGCCGTCGATGTCCTCACGCTGCAGGAGGTGCGCGCGGAGGCATCCGACCTCGCTGCCGCCCTCCCGGGCTGGCACTTCGTCAACGACGAGGCGCTCGCGAAGGGACGTGCCGGCGTCGCCATCGCGGCGCGCGAACCGCTGGAGATCTGGCGGACCGACCTCGGCGACGAGACCCTCGACTCGAAGGGCCGGTGGGTCGAGGCGGACATCGACGTGGACGGCGAGACCGTGACCGTCGTCAGCGCCTACGTCTTCACGGGCGAGGCCGACACCGAGCGGCAGGTGGCGAAGTACGCGTTCCTGGATGCGATGGAGGCGCGGATGCCGCAGCTCGGCGACGGCCTCGCGCTCATCACCGGCGACCTCAACGTCGGGCACCGGGAACTCGACATCCGCAATTGGAAGGGCAATGTCAAGAAGGCCGGCTTCCTGCCGCGCGAGCGCGCGTACTTCGACCGGTTCTTGGGCCCTGCCGGCCAGACCGTGACGGGGGTCGACGGGTCGGAGGGCACGGGCCTCGGCTGGGTCGACATCGGCCGTACGTTCCACGGCGAGGTCGACGGCCCGTACACGTGGTGGTCGAACCGCGGCAAGGCGTTCGACAACGACACCGGGTGGCGCATCGACTACCAGCTGGCCTCCCCCGCCCTTGCGGAGCGCGTGACCGCGTACACCGTGGTCCGCGCCCCCTCGTGGGACACCCGGTGGAGCGATCACGCCCCCGTCGTCGCCGACTACGCCGTCGGCCTGCCCGTCGCCGACTGAGCCGGGCGGCCGTCAGCCTGCGGGCTGCACCTCCTTCGCCGCATCCTTCTCCGCGATCTTCGCCGCGATCCGCAGCCACGTCTGCACAACCGTGTCGGGGTTCAGCGACATCGACTCGATCTGCTGGTCCACGAGCCACTCCGCGAGGTCCGGGTGGTCCGACGGCCCCTGCCCGCAGATGCCGATGTACTTCCCGCGGCGCCGGCACGCCTCGATCGCCATCTCCAGCACCCGCAGCACGGCGGCGTCGCGTTCGTCGAACGTCGCCGCGACGAGCGCGGAGTCGCGGTCGAGACCGAGGACGAGCTGGGTCATGTCGTTGGAGCCGATCGAGAAGCCGTCGAACACGTCGAGGAACTCGTCGGCCAGGAGGGCGTTGGAGGGCACCTCGCACATCATGACGACTTCGAGACCGTTCTCCCCGCGGCGCAGCCCGTTCTCGGCGAGCAGCTCCACGACGGCGGCGCCCTCGGCGACCGTGCGCACGAAGGGGATCATGATCTTCAGGTTCGTCAGGCCCATCTCGTCGCGGACGAACCGCAGCGCCTCGCATTCCATGTCGAAGCACTCCCGGAAGTCCGGCGAGACGTAGCGGGACGCGCCGCGCCAGCCCATCATCGGGTTCTCCTCGTGCGGCTCGTACCGGTCACCGCCCAGCAGGTTCGCGTACTCGTTGGTCTTGAAGTCGCTCATCCGCACGATGACGGGCCACGGCGCGAAGGCGGCGGCGATCATCGACACGCCCTCGGCGATCCGCTGCACGAAGTAGTCCCGCGGGCTCGCGTAGGCGGCCGTCAGCCGGTCCACCTCCTCACGGACGTCCGCCGGCAGGCTGTCCCGTTCGAGCAGCGCCCGCGGGTGCACGCCGATCTGGCGGTTGATGATGAATTCCAGGCGCGCGAGGCCCACCCCGCGGTGCGGCAGCTTCGAGAAGCTGAACGCCTGGTCGGGGGTGCCGACGTTCATCATGATCTTGACCGGGATCTCCGGCATGGCGTCCAGGTGCGTCTCCTCCTCGGAGACGTCCAGGAGCCCGTCGTAGACGAAGCCGTCGTCGCCCTCCGCGCACGAGACGGTCACATCGGTGCCGTCGCGGAGGGTGCGGGTGGCGTAGCCGGTGCCGACGACGGCAGGGATGCCGAGCTCCCGCGCGATGATCGCGGCGTGGCACGTGCGTCCGCCGCGGTTCGTGACGATCGCGGAGGCCCGCTTCATGATGGGCTCCCAGTCGGGGTCGGTCATGTCGGCGACGAGCACGTCCCCGGGCTGGAAGCGGTCCATGTGCGCGATGTTCTCCAGCACCCGCACGGGGCCGGCGCCGACCCGCTGGCCGATCGCCCGCCCGGTGACGAGCACCGTGCCGCGCTCCTTCAGCACGAAGCGGCGGAGGATCGCCCCGTCGTCCCGCGACACGACCGTCTCCGGCCGCGCCTGCAGGATGTACAGCTTGCCGTCGACGCCGTCGCGGGCCCACTCGATGTCCATCGCGCGGCCGTAGTGCTCCTCGATCACGAGCGCATGCCGGGCGAGCTCGTGCACCTCGGCATCCGTGATGCTGAAGTGCACCCGATCCGCCTCCGGCACGTCGACGAACTCCGTCGACGAGCCGGCCGCCGTCCCCGCGGTGTAGCGCATCGCGATCGCCTTCTCGCCGACCTGCCGCTTGAGGATCGCGGGGCGGCCCTCCCGGAGGCTCGGCTTGTAGACGTAGAACTCGTCGGGGTTGACGGCCCCCTGCACCACGGCTTCGCCGAGTCCGTACGCGCTCGTGATGAACACGGCCCGGTCGAAGCCCGACTCGGTGTCGACCGTGAACATGACGCCGGAGGCGCCGATGTCGGCGCGCACCATCCGCTGGATGCCGGCGGAGAGGGCGACGTCGAAGTGGTCGAAGCCGTGGTGCACGCGGTAGGCGATGGCGCGGTCGTTGTACAGCGAGGCGAAGACGTGGTGCACCGCCTGCACGATGTTGTCGACGCCGCCGATGTTGAGGAACGTCTCCTGCTGCCCGGCGAACGAGGCGTCGGGGAGGTCTTCGGCCGTCGCGCTGGAGCGGACCGCCCAGGTGACGGCATCCGGATCGGGGTCTGCGGCGATGAGCTGCTCGTACGCCTCCCGGATGTCGCGGTCCAGCGCCGGCGGGAAGGGCTGCTCCTCGATCCACTGCCGCACCTGCGCACCCACGCGGGCGAGCTCCGCGACATCCTCGATGTCGAGCGTGGCGACCGCGGCCTGGATGCGGCCGGCGAGGTCATCGGTCTCCAGGAACGCGCGGTACGCGTCGGCCGTCGTCGCGAACCCGCCGGGCACGCGGACGCCGGTACCGGCGAGCTCGGACACCATCTCGCCGAGCGATGCGTTCTTCCCGCCCACCTGGGGCAGGTCGGCCATGCCGATCTCGTGGAACCACAGGATGTTGGTCATGTCACTGTCTCCTCGAATCAGGACCGTCACGCCCGCAGCTTCATCGTCTGCATGATGACGGCCGACATCTCCTCGACGCTCTTCGTCGAGGAATTCAGGAACGGGATGCGGTGGCGCCGGTACAGGTCCTCGGCGCGACGCAGCTCGAGCGTGCACTGGGCGAGGCTCGCATACTGCGAGCGGGGGCGGCGCTCATGCCGCACCTGGCTCAGCCGGAGCGGCGTCGTGGTGAGCCCGAAGCAGCGCGCCGCATACGGCGCGACGGTGCGCGGGAGCCCCTCCGTCGGGAAGTCGTCGTCGGTGAGCGGGTAGTTCGCGACCAGCAGCCCGTACTGCAGCGCCAGGTACATCGTCGTCGGCGTCTTCCCGCACCGGCTCGGGGCGATGACGATGACATCGGCGAGATCGAGGGCGCGGGCGCTCTGCCCGTCGTCGTGCTCGATCGCGTACTCCACGGCACGCATGCGCGCGTGGTACTTCTCCAGGTCGCCGACGCCGTGGTACTGGCCGAGCTGTTCGGACGCCGTCGTGCCGAGGGCCCGCTCGAGTTCGACGAGGTGACCGGCGAGCAGGTCGATCGTGACCGCCGGGGATGCTGCCAGCAGGGCGCGCAGCGACGCCTGCTTCACGGTCGTGAAGATGATCGGGCCCTGCCCGGCCGCGGCGGCCCGCTCGACCTCGGCGACGACGGCGGCGGCGCGCGACGGGGTGTCCACGAACGGGATCGTGTGATGGTCGAACGCGATGCCGGGGAAGTTCACCAGCAGCGCGCTGCCGAGCGTCTCGGCCGTGATGCCGGTGCTGTCGGAGACGAAGAACGCCGCACGGCGCGGTGGAGCAGCCGGCGACGTGCCGCTGCCCAGAGGCGCCCTGGAGTCGATCATCGTCCGACTTCCGCTCGGTGCGGCAGTCCTTGCCGCACTCTTCACCGTACTCCCGGGGCGTCGGGGCGCGCCGTCCTCGCGCCGTGCAAAACCCGGGACCCCCTCCACCGGACGGCCTGGGGCCTCCCGACGGCGCGGGCGCCGGCATCCGCGCCCGTAGGATTGTCCGGTGAGCAAACCCCGCCTGTACTCCGGAATGCAGCCCTCCGCCGATTCCCTCCAGATCGGCAACTACATCGGGGCGCTCATGCAATGGCGGGACCTGCAGGAGACCTACGACGCGTACTTCTCGGTCGTCGACCTGCACGCCCTCACCCAGCCGAACGACCCGTCGGAGCTGCGCGAGAAGACCCGCCGCACCGCCGCGCAGTACATCGCCGCGGGCATCGAACCGTCGAAGTCGACCCTGTACGTGCAGTCCCACGTGCGCGCGCACGCCGAGCTCGCCTGGATCCTCTCCACCATCACCGGCTTCGGCGAGGCGTCGCGGATGACGCAGTTCAAGGACAAGTCGCAGCGCTACGGCGCCGACGCGACGAACGTCGGCCTGTTCACCTACCCCGTGCTCATGGCCGCCGACATCCTGCTCTACCAGACCGACATCGTGCCGGTCGGCGACGACCAGAAACAGCACGTCGAGCTGACCCGCGACCTCGCGGAGCGGTTCAACGCCCGCTACGGCAACGCGTTCCGCGTGCCGATCCCCGTCATCCAGCAGGACACCGCCCGCATCTACGACCTGCAGATGCCGACGGCGAAGATGTCGAAGTCCGCCGAGTCGGATGCCGGCGTCCTGTGGCTGCTGGATGACCCGGCCGCGTCGGCGAAGAAGATCATGCGGGCCGTGACCGACTCCGAGGGCTCGGTGCGCTACGACCGCGAGGCCAAGCCCGGCGTGTCGAACCTGCTCGTCATCTATGCCGCCCTCACCGGCCGCCAGATCCCGGCGATCGAGGACGAGTACGCGGGCCGCGGCTACGGCGACTTCAAGAAGGGTCTCGCCGAGGTCGTCGTGGAGGAGTTCGGGCCGGTGCGGCAGCGGGCCCTCGAACTGCTCGACGACCCCGCCGAGCTCGACCGCGTCCTCGCCGCCAACGCCGCTCGCGCCGACGAGGTCGCCGACGCGACGCTCGCCGACGTGTACGACAAGATGGGCCTCCTCCGCCGCGTGTGACCTCACGGGCGGGGATGCCGCGCGCGGCACAGGGATGCCGCGGCCCGGCGCCCCGCGTTCGCCCGCGCCATCGTGCGGGTCGGGGCCGCCGACACCCGCAGTTCGGCGCGAGTGGATGGCGCCTGCCGCGTTCGCCCGTGCCATCGTGCGGGTCGGGGCCGCCGACACCCGCAGTTCGGCGCGAGTGAAGCCCCGGCACCCGGCATCCGCGCCGCCTCGCGGGGGAACGCCGGCGGCGCCGATAGGGTGACGGGATGGAACCGGTGACGCTGACCACGGCGCGACTCGTACTCTCCCCGCCCACCGACGCGGACATCGATGCCGTCTTCGGCGCCTGCCAGGACCGCGACATCCAGCGGTACACGACGGTCCCCCAGCCGTACGAGCGCGAGCATGCCGTCGGGTTCGTCGCGAAGAGCGCGCAGGGGTGGGAGTCCGGCTCGGAGACGATCTGGGCGATCCGGCTGAACGGCGCGCTGACCGGCGTGGTGGGGTTGCACCGGCTCGGCGGCGGCTCCGGCGAGATCGGGTACTGGGTCGTGCCGGCCTACCGCAAGAAGGGCATCCTCACCGAGGCGTGCCGCGCCGTCATCGACTGGGGGTTCGCCCCCGACGGCCTCGGCCTCGCGCGCATCGAGTGGCGCGCGGTCGCCGGCAACAAGAAGTCCGCGCGCGCCGCGCGCGCCCTCGGCTTTCGGTACGAGGGCCTCCTCCGCTCCGCGATGACCAACGGCGGCGGGCGCCGCGACGACGGGTGGATCGCCGGGCTCCTCCCCCGCGACGACCGCGAGCCGCAACCCTGGGAGGTCCTCGGGGACTGACCCGGGGGCGGCAGGCCGTGGCAGGATGACGGCATGCCCGAGATGCCGGAAGTGCAGGGTCTCGTCGACTACCTCGGCGGGCGCGTGACGGGACTGACCGTCACGAAGGTCTCGGTCGCGAACATCGCCGCCCTGAAGACCTACGATCCGCCGATCGACGCGCTCCAGGGCGCGACCGTCACGGGCGCCGCGCGGCACGGCAAGTTCATCGACCTCGCCACGGATGCCGGCATCCACCTCGTCTTCCATCTCGCCAAGGCCGGATGGCTGCGCTGGTACGACCAGCTGGCCCCCACCCTCATCCGCCCCGGGAAGACGCCCATCGCGCTGCGGGTCGCCTTCGACGACGGCTCCGGCTTCGACCTCACCGAGGCCGGCACGAAGAAGTCGCTCGCCGTCTACGCAGCCCGCGACCCGCGGGATGTCCCCGGCATCGCGCGGCTCGGCCCGGATCCACTCGACGAGACGTTCACCCGCGACGTGTTCGCCGGGATGCTGGCCGGCCGCCGCACGCAGATCAAGGGTGTGCTGCGCGACCAGTCGATCATCGCCGGCATCGGCAACGCCTACTCCGACGAGATCCTGCACGTGGCGAAGATGTCGCCGTACGCGCTGGCCGCGACGCTGACGGATGCCGAGATCGACCGCCTGTACGCGGCCCTGCGCGACACGGTCGCCGATGCCGTCGCCACGGCGTCGGGCAAGCCGCCCGCCGACCTCAAGGACGCCAAGCGGCGCGGGATGGCGGTGCACGGCCGGCGCGGGGAGACGTGCCCGGTGTGCGGCGACACGGTGCGCTCGGTGTTCTTCGCCGACAACAGCCTGGAGTACTGCGCGACGTGCCAGACCGGCGGAAAGATCCTCGCCGACCGTCGCCTGTCGCGCCTGCTGAAGTGATCCGGGCTGCGGGGGCGCCGCCTCAGCGCCCGGTCGTGCCCATCATGATGCGGGCGTCGTCGTCGACCCAGTCGAGCGACTTCGACACCGCCTTCTTCCACAGCCGGTAGCGCCGCTCGCGCTCCTCCTCCGCCATCCGCGGCTCGAAGCGGACGTCCTCCCGCCACTGGGCGCGCAGCGCGTCGAGGCCCGGCCAGACGCCGACCGCGAGCCCGGCGGCGTACGCGGCGCCGAGCGCCGTCGTCTCGACGATCTCCGGCCGGACGACCGGCAGCCCGAGGATGTCGGCCTGGAACTGCATGAGGGCGTCGTTGCGCGTCATCCCGCCGTCCACACGCAGCTCGGCGAGCCCCTGCCCGGTGTCGGCGACGACGGCCTCGATGACGTCCCGGGTCTGGAACGCCGTCGACTCCAGCGCCGCACGCGCGATGTGCGCCTTCGTCACGTAGCGGGTGAGTCCCACGAGCGCCCCGCGCGCGTCGGGCCGCCAGTACGGCGCGAACAGGCCGGAGAACGCCGGCACGAAGTACGCGCCGCCGTTGTCGGCCACCGACGCCGCGAGGGTCTCCACCTCCTCGGAACGGCGGATGATCCCGAGGTTGTCGCGCAGCCACTGCACGAGCGACCCCGTGACGGCGATCGACCCCTCCAGCGCGTAGCGCGCCGGCTGGTCACCGAGCCGGTAGGCGACGGTCGTGATGAGACCCGCTCCGGAACGGACGATCTCGGTGCCGGTGCCGACGAGCAGGAAGTTGCCGGTCCCGTAGGTGTTCTTCGACTCCCCGGCCTCGAACGCGGCCTGCCCGAACGTCGCGGCCTGCTGGTCGCCGAGGATGCCGGCGATCGGCACGCCCCGCAGCACGCCCGGCAGCTGCACCTCGCCGACCACCTCGGAGGACGACCGGATCTCCGGCATCATCGCCCGCGGGATCCCCCACACGCCGAGCAGCTCCTCCGACCAGGCCAGGGTCCGCAGCTCCATCAGGAGGGTGCGGCTCGCGTTGCTGACGTCGGTGACGTGGATGCCGCCGTCCCGGCCGCCCGTGAGGTTCCAGACGACCCACGTGTCGGTCGTGCCGAACAGGAGATCGCCGGCCTCCGCGGCGGCGCGGGCGCCGTCGACGTTGTCGAGGATCCAGCCCACCTTTGACGCGGAGAAGTAGGTGGCAAGCGGCAGCCCCGTCTGCTCGGCGAAAGCGTCGACGCCGTGCGCGGCGATGAGCTCGTCGATGCGCGGCTGCGTGCGGGTGTCCTGCCAGACGATGGCGTTGTGCACGGGCCGCCCGGTGCGGCGGTCCCAGACGACGGCGGTCTCACGCTGGTTCGTCACGCCGATCGCGGCGACATCGGCGGCGTTGAGACCGGCCTGGTTGAGCGCGCGCGCCAGCACCCACTGGGTGTTCGTCCAGATCTCGACGGGGTCGTGCTCGACACGGCCGGCGCGCGGGAAGATCTGCTCGTGCTCGCGCTGCGCGGTCGCAACCGGCAGCCCGTGCGCATCGAAGACGATCGCTCGGGTCGACGTCGTCCCCTGGTCGATCGCGATCACATGGTCTGCCACACGGCCTCCTCGTCGAGTCGGGTCGAGTCGTGACCTGCGGGCAGGTCGCCCTGTCACGCTACCGCGCGTCAGTCCCGGAGCGTCGCCGGCTCCGCCGCGCGCACCGATGCCAGCGCCCGCGCGACCTCGGCGTCCCTCGTCGCCTCATCCCAGCCGAGCACCTCCGCCACGGCGGCGGCGATCTCGGCGGCCGCCTCCGGCGTCGCCGCACCGCGGAACGCGATGCCCGTGCGCCGCAGCAGGAGATCGTCGAGATGGGCGACCCATTCGGCGCGCGCGAGGTGGCGGAGCTCCCCCGTGGTGTAGTCGGGAACGGTCTTCAGCGGTGCGTCGTCCGGGTCCGCGGCGATGGCATCCGCCACCGCGGCCGCGACCGTGCCGTACCGGTCGAGGAGTGCGGCGGCGCGCTCGAACCCGAGCGTCTCGGCGTACGGGGCGAGCCACTGCCGGCGCGCGCGCTCGGACTGCGGGTAGCCCGCGCCGCCGCCGATCGGCACGCCTTTCGTGCTGCGCCGGCGCGGCTGCGCGAGCAGCTCGAGCGCCCGGTCCGCCAGATGGGCGGCGGACGCGCGGAACGTCGTCCACTTGCCCCCCACGAGGCTCAGCACCGTCGCACCGACGGGTCCGGGCAGCGTCGTGGCCTCGATGCGGTAGTCGCGCGAGACGAAGCCGGGTGCGACGTCTCCGTGCCCCGGCAGCGGCCGGACGCCCGCGAAGCGGTGGACGATGTGCGAGCGGTCCACGGGGATGGTGGGGAACACCTGCGCGATGAGCTCGAAGAAGTAGTCGACCTCCTCCTCGGTGCACACGATCGGTTCGGCCATGTCGTGCTCGATGTCCGTCGTGCCCACGAGCACCCGACCGTGCAGCGGGTAGATCAGCACGATGCGCCCGTCGGAGTGTTCGAAGAACAGCTCTCGTCCGCCGGTGGCGGTGAGGAGCTCCTCGTGGTCGAGCACGATGTGCGACCCCTTCGTCCCGCCCATGTACGTGGTCGGGTCGCCGAGCGCGCGGTTGGTGAGGTCGGTCCACGGGCCGGACGCGTTGACGACGACGGATGCCGTGAAGGCGAAATCCTCGCCCGCCTCGTCGCGCAGCACGACCTTTCCGCCGTCGGCGTCCACCGCGGCCGTGTAGTTCGCCGCGCGGGCGCGGTCGCCGCCGGCGGCGAGTCCGTCGCGCAGCACGTCGAGGGCGAGCCGCTCGGGATCGCGGAGGGAGGCGTCCCAGTACGTCGCGGTGTACTTCACGGCGGGGTTCAGCTGCGGCAGCTGCGCGAGGGAGCGCTTGCGACCGTGGAACTCGTGCCGCGGCACGCGTCCGCCCCCGCGCGAGAACGAGTCGTAGATGACGAGCCCGATCTTGATGAGCGCGGCCCCGCGCTCCCGCGGCTTGCCTGCGCGGTGGCGGAGGAACCGCAGCGGCGCGGAGAGGATGCCGGAGAACGTGGAGTAGATGGGGATCGTCGTCTGCAGCGGCTGCACGTAGTGCGGCGCTATCCGCAGCAGCGCGTTGCGCTCCGTCACGGCTTCGTGGACGAGCCGGAACTCGCCGTTCTCGAGGTACCGGATGCCGCCGTGGATCATGTGGCTCGACGCGGCCGACGCGCCGGAGACGAAATCGCCCTGCTCGACGAGCGCGACGTCGACGCCCTGCATCGCCAGGTCGCGGAACGTGGCCAGACCGTTGATGCCGCCGCCGATGACCAGCACGTCCGCATACGGCCGCTCGCGCAGCCGCGCCGGGCCGGAGATGGGTGTGTCCATGAGTCGCGCCTCCCTCCTCCAGGCTACGTGCTCGTCGCCGGGCGAGACGCGGCGCGCGGGCAAGACGGGGCATGACGGGAATGAACGCCGGGACAGCACGTTGAGTATGCTCGTGAGCAACAACACGTGCTCCGGGGTCGGTGGGAATCCGAACCGGCGGTGACAGTCCGCGAACCTCTCGTCCTGCGAGGGGTTGATCCGGTGGAAATCCGGGACCGACGGTGATGCGACGAGAGTCGCTAGTCCGGATGGGAGGCAGCACGAGGACGCCGCGGCGCACGCCCGGCGGCCTGCGCCGTACACCTGCGCCCCCGGAGCCTGAACGCAAGGACCAGGATGAGCGCGACGGACCGCGAACAGGGCGCCATGCGCCGCGCGCTCGACCTCGCCCTCCAGGGACCCCGCGGGGTCAACCCGCAGGTCGGCGCGGTCCTTCTCTCGGCCTCCGGCGAGGTCCTCGCGGAGGGCTGGCACCGCGGCGCCGGGACGGCGCACGCCGAAGTCGACGCCCTCGCCAAGCTCCCGGCCGGGGGCGCACGCGGCGCCACCGCCGTCGTCACCCTCGAGCCCTGCAACCACACCGGCCGTACCGGCCCGTGCGCTGTCGCCCTCATCGAGGCGGGCGTCGCGCGCGTCGTCTACGCGCTCGATGACCCGGGCGAGGCGTCCGCCGGGGGCGCCGGCCGCCTGCGCGCAGCCGGAGTCGACGTCGTGTCCGGCGTCCTCGCCGACGAGTCACGACAGCTCCTCGACTCCTGGCTGACGGTCCAGCGCCTCGGTCGCCCGCACGTGACCGTGAAGTGGGCGCAGTCCCTCGACGGCCGCGCCGCCGCGGCCGACGGCACGAGTCAGTGGATCACCGGCCCCGAGGCCCGCGCCGACGTGCATCGGCGCCGCGCCGAGGCGGATGCCATCGTCGTCGGCACCGGCACGCTGCTCGCCGACGACCCCGCCCTCACCGCGCGTCGGCCCGAAGGCACGCTGTACCCGCACCAGCCGCAGCCCGTGATCCTCGGCGCGCGGTCCGTGCCGGACGACGCCGCCGTGCGCCGGCACCCGCGCCCCCTGCTGCACCGCGACGGGGAGAACCTCGGCGGCGAGAGCGAGAACGGTCCGTCGCTGATGGCCGAACTCCGCGACGCCGGCGTGCACCGCGTGTTCGTCGAAGGCGGGCCCACGATCGCGAGCGCGTTCCTGCGGGCGGGCCTGGCCGACGAGATCCTCGCCTACCTCGCCCCCACCCTGCTCGGAGCAGGGGCGGACGGGACCGATCGTCCCGCGCTGCGCGTGCTCGGCGTCGACACGATCGCCGCGCAGCGGCGCCTGACCGTCACAGCCATCGAACGACTCGGCGACGACCTGCTGATCGTCGCCCACCCGAAGGAGACCGCCTGATGTTCACCGGCATCATCGAAGAGCAGGGCACCGTCACGGCGGTCGCGCCCTCCGGGGACGGGGTCCGCGTCACCGTGCGCGCCCCGCTCGCCGTCTCGGACGCGCACCAGGGCGACTCGATCGCGATCAGCGGCGTGTGCCTCACCGTCGTCGATCAGGGCCCCGACTGGTTCACCGCCGACGTCATGAAGCAGACCCTCGACATGTCCACGCTCGGCGGCGTCGCGACCGGAACGCCCGTCAACGTCGAGCGCGCCATGGTCGCGCACGGTCGCCTCGGCGGTCACATCGTGCAGGGCCACGTCGACGGCACGGGCGAACTGCTCGAGGTGCGTCCCGGCGAGCAGTGGCGGGTCCTCCGCATCGGCCTGCCGGCATCCCTCGCCCCGCTCGTCGTCGACAAGGGCTCCATCACCGTCGACGGCGTCTCCCTCACCGTCAGCGCGACCTCGCCGGCCGACGCCGACGCGCACTGGTTCGAGGTGTCCCTCATCCCGGAGACCCTCGACGTCACGACCCTCGGCGGGCGCACCGCCGGCGACCACGTCAATCTCGAGACCGACATCCTGGCGCGGCACGTGCAGCGCCTTCTCGCATTCACCCCCCTCACCGAAGGAGGCTCCCGATGAGCCTTTCCACCATCCCCGAAGCCCTCGAGGCCCTGCGCGCCGGCAAGCCGGTGATCGTCGCAGACGACGAGAACCGCGAGAACGAAGGGGACATCATCCTCTCCGCCGAACTGGCGACCCCCGAGTGGCTCGCCTGGACGATCCGCTGGTCCAGCGGCTTCCTGTGCGCGCCGATGCCCGCGGACTGGGCCGACCGGCTCGACCTGCCGCCCATGGTCGCGGTCAACGAGGACAGCCGCGGCACCGCGTACACCGTGAGCGTCGATGCGGCCGACCGCGTCTCGACCGGCATCAGCGCCGCCGACCGCTCGCACACCCTCAATGTGCTCGCCGACCCGGCGTCCACGCCGACCTCGGTGATCCGCCCCGGCCACGTCCTCCCGCTCCGCGCCGTCGACGGCGGCGTGCGCGAGCGCGCGGGCCACACCGAAGCGGCCGTCGACCTCATGAAGCTCGCCGGACTGCAGCCGGTCGGCGCGATCGGCGAGGTCGTCGCCGAGGACGGCAGCATGATGCGCCTGCCGGGCCTCATCGAGATGGGCGAGCGGGAGGGCATTCCGGTCATCACGATCGAGCAGCTCATCGCGCACCTCGACGGCACGAGCGCCGAGCACACGCACGTCGAGCACGGTCACAAGCGCCGGGTCAGCCTGCGCGCCGAGGCCCAGGTGCCGACCTCGCACGGCGCGTTCCGCTTCCTCGCCTACAAGGACCGCATCACCGGGACCGACCACATCGCCATCGTCTCCGGAGAGCTCACCGACGACGCGCCGCTCGTCCGGGTGCACTCCGAGTGCCTGACCGGCGAGGCGTTCGGCTCCCTGAAGTGCGAGTGCGGCCCGCAGCTGGATGCCGCGCTCGACGCGATCGAGCAGGACGGGGGCGTCGTCATCTACATGCGCGGCCACGAGGGACGCGGCATCGGCCTCATCAACAAGCTGCGCGCGTACAGCCTCCAGGAGCAGGGTCTCGACACGGTCGACGCGAACCTCGCGCTCGGCCTCCCCGCCGACGCGCGCGACTACGCCGCCGCGGCCGGCATCCTCGGCGACCTCGGCATCTCGAAGATCCGGCTGCTGACCAACAACAGCGACAAGGTCAACCAGCTGCGCGAGCTCGGACTGGACATCGTCGAGCAGGTGCCGCTGCTCGTGGGCGTCGGCGCCAACAACCACCAGTACCTGGCCACCAAGCGCGACCGGATGGGCCACATCA
>Ga0006562J51391_1018456_pt1 | contig 13701 bp, 13 predicted proteins | sample Ararhi6_input_d2_FD_51391 | JGI IMG/M metagenome (IMG submission 51391) | reverse complement strand
GTCGCGGCCGTGATCGACTCGGGACAATTGGAGCGCCTCCTGGAGGACGCTGAGGAGCTCGCCGACATCCGCGCCGTCGACGCCGCGTGGGACGAGACGAGAAACCTCGACGAGGTCGCCGTTCCGTGGGAGGACGTCAAGCGCGATCTCGGCCTGAATCTGTGAGCTACACGGTCCAGCTGCTGCCGGCCGCGGTACGGGCGATCCGTAAGCTTCCACCTGAGGCCCGCACCCGCGTGGCTGCCGCGATCGAGTTGCTCGGTGACGACCCCCGCCCGCCGGCCGCGAAGAAGCTCACCGGGCGGCCTGAATGGCGCGTCCGAACCGGCGACTACCGTGTGCTCTACCGGATCGAAGACAGCATCCTGACCATCGTCATCGTCCACGCCGGCCACCGCCGAGAGGTCTACGAGCGCTGACGCAGCCTGTGACGCGTCGCGAAGGCGCTGCTGCCGGTCACCGGATGAGGGTACGCGCGAGGGTGACGTACTCACGCGCGTTGGCGTCCGGCAGGTACGCCTTGCCGATCGCGTTGCCGATCGCCGGGAGCGCGACCGCGTCCGGGTATGCCATGTAGATCGTCTCGTAGGTGGGGTTGAACTTGCTCTTGAACGAGAACAGGGAGGCGAACCCGTAGGCGGGCTCGAGCGTTCGGGCGAGGAACGCGAGCAGCCGGTCCATCGCCGTCGGATCTTCCGCGTCCTCGTCGTCGAGCGGTTTCGTGGCGAGCGGTGCGCCCGACAGGCTCAGCACCTCGATGCCCTCGTCGCGCATGTGCTGGGCGGCCGAGGCGATGACGAACTCCATGATCCCCGACATCGAGCCGTCCGCACGCCGCATGAAGTCGATCGTGTAGCCGACCACCCGGCCGTCGCGCCAGCTCGGAAGCCAGCTGGTGACGGCCTGGAGACCGCCGTCGGGGTCGAAGGCCAGGTACAGCCGGACGTCCGGATCCTTGAGCTCGTCGATGCCGCCGAGGGTGAATCCCATCTCGGGCAACTCCTTCTCGGAGACCCACTGCTCGCTGACGGCCGTGATCTGCGTCTGGATGAGCGGGGAGAGGTCGTCCCAGGTCGTCCAGAGCGTCGAGATGCGCGCCTTGACGCCGCGGTTGTGGGCCTGCCGCACCTTCTGCCATGGCTTGCCCACGAGGTCGAAGGTCTGCGGGTGCATCAGCGTCTCCTCGCCGACGGACATCGTCGGCCAGCCGAGAGCGTCGAAGACCGGGAGGTACTCGCCGTGGATGCTGTAGAAGACCGGCGTCCAGCTGTTGGCGTCGCAGAACTGGACGAATTCGGCGATGGTCCGCTCCGCACGCTCCGGCCGGCACACCGGGTCGGAGAGGGTGATCGCGATCCCGTTGATGACCCGGTAGGCGATCGCGGACTCGCCGTCGGAGCTGAACCAGTAGACGTTGCCCGGCCAGGTGCCCATGAAGCCGAGCGTTCCGCCACCGCCCTGGCGCAGCAGCGACCGGAAGTGCTCCTCGTCGGCCACGGTGCGGCCGGTGAACGTCGCGCGGTACAGCTGCAGGGTGGCGAAGATGAACACGATCCAGAACACCGGCCCGACCCAGTGGTAGAGCACGACCACGATCGGGGAGGTCGGCACGATCGGCGTGCCGAGCAGCGACAGGAAGCCGGCCGGGACGAAGCGGCGCAGCGCCGAGGAGAACACATCGGCGACCGTGGCGTCCGGCACGAACTCGGTGAGGGAGGCGAGCCCGGCGATCAGGTAGGCCAGCGCGAGCAGCGCGAAGGTGCAGAACACGATGATCGCGAAGCGGACGGCGGCCTCGCGCGGCGACCGGATCTGGAACTGCCGGCGGGTGGCGATCAGCAGCGCGATCGACGCGATCGGAACCAGCAGGGCGGCCAGCAGCCACAGCAGCACCTCGAGGGCGGGAGCGAGAGCGTCGATGCTCTGCACATCCAGGTCGACGTCGCCGCCGAGCGCGGTGAACGGCAGCAGCAGCATCGCCGCGTTGACCGCGATGCCGAGGATCAGGGCGAACCGGCGGCCGCGGCGCAGGCCGATGGCCGTGAGGAGCAGCAGGGCCAACGGCAGGATCGAGAGCAGCAGCGGACCCGGGCCCTGCACCGACACCATGAGCAGCTGACTGCGGCAGTTGCTCGTGTACGAGACGTCGCAGCGCGCCATGACCGCGGCGACATCCACCTCGGGGCGCTCGAACAGCGCGGCGACGAACGAGAGCGGGCCGAACCCGCCGGGAGGGAGCAGGGCGAGCAGCGGACCGAACGCCGTGATGGCGATGATGGCGGCGACCAGCGTGCGCGTCTCGGCGTGCGAGCTGCGGTGCAGCCGACGGAGGCCGCCTCGGCGGAGGAGGACGCCCAAGCCGAGGCCGAGCAGGGCCGCGATGAGCCGGTAGACGTTGTTCTGGTCGCCGTTGTAGAGCACGAAGACGAGCACGACCGCGAAGGTGAGCAGCCGGATGCGCCTGCGCCACAGCGCGCTGGCGAACGCGCTCGCCGTGATCAGCGTGCCGACGATTCCGACCGTCGGGTCGAGGGTGAAATCGAACTCGGTGGCGGTCGCCCACAACTCGCCGACGTTCGCCGCGCCCCACTGCAGCAGGACGCCGAGGGTGATGCCGAGCACTCCGGTGACCAGGAACGCGAGGACGGTGCGGGCCGTGCCGATCAGCCGCTCCGCCGCGGCCATCACCGTGAGGGCGAGCACGACCGCGATGATCGTCTGCGCGAGGTCCTCCGGCACGAAGAGCGCCGTGAACGGGGTCCACCAGAAGCCGGCCCGGATGGTCGTGGTGACGCCGGCCGCCCAGACGAGCGCGTCACCGCCGACGGTCGCGGCGCTCCACAGCGTCCCGGTGACGATGGAGGTCGCCAGCACCACCACCGCCAGCGCGATGCTGGCCGGAGCGATGCGCCCGTAGCGGGTCAGCATCCGCCCGAAGCCGTCGCCGCGCTGCTCGGAAGCCGCCTCGGCCGACCCCTCGGGCGCGGGGGAGCTCGGGGGCGTCGACGTCGTCCGGTCGGTGTCTGCGTCGCTCATTCGGGCCTCCGTCACACTGGGCTCGGTCCGAGGACAGGCTAGAGGATGTCGGAGCCCGCGCGGGTCAGATCTCGCGGAGTCGTTCGGCCAGGTAGCGGTCGAGTCCCTCGAGCGGGATGCGCTCCTGCTGCATCGTGTCGCGGTCGCGTACCGTCACGGCGTCGTCCTCGAGCGAGTCGAAGTCGACCGTGACGGCAAGCGGCGTTCCGATCTCATCCTGCCGACGGTACCGGCGTCCGATCGCGCCCGAGTCGTCGAAGTCGACGTTGCGGCGCTTGCGCAGCCGGTCGGCGAGACCGCGGGCGAGCGGGGACAGGGCCTCGTTGCGCGAGAGGGGCAGCACGGCGACCTTGACCGGCGCGAGGCGCGGGTCGAGGCGCAGCACCGTGCGCTTGTCGGTGCCGCCCTTGGCGTTCGGCACCTGCTCCTCGTCGTAGGCGTCGACCAGGAACGCCATGAGCGCGCGCGTCAGGCCGAACGACGGCTCGATCACGAACGGCACGTAGCGCTCGTTCTTGTTCTGGTCGAAGTAGCTCAGGTCTTTGCCGGAGTGCTCGATGTGCGTCTTCAGGTCGAAGTCGGTGCGGTTGGCGACGCCCATGAGCTCGCCCCACTCGCTGCCGACGAACTCGAACCGGTACTCGATGTCGATGGTGCGCTTCGAGTAGTGCGCCAGCGATTCCTTGGGGTGCTCGAACCGGCGGATGTTGTCCGGCTTGATGCCCAGATCGGTGAACCACTCCCAGGCGAGGTCGATCCAGGTCTCGAACCACTCCTCGTCGGTGCCCGGCTCGACGAAGTACTCGATCTCCATCTGCTCGAACTCGCGGGTGCGGAAGATGAAGTTGCCCGGCGTGATCTCGTTGCGGAACGCCTTGCCGATCTGGCCGATGCCGAACGGCGGCTTCTTGCGCGAGGTCTGCAGCACCGAGGCGAAGTCGGTGAAGATGCCCTGCGCCGTCTCCGGCCGCATGTAGTGCAGGCCGGACTCGTCGTCGACGACGCCGAGGTAGGTCTTCATGAGGCCCGAGAACTGCCGGATCGGCGTCCACTGGCCGACCTTGTCCGGGTGGTCCGGGTCCGGGATGTCGTCGAGGCCGTTCGCCGGCGGGTGGCCGTGCTCGGCCTCGTACGCCTCGAACAGGTGGTCGGCCCGGTAGCGCTTGTGGGTGATCAGCGACTCGGTCAGCGGGTCGCTGAACACCTGGACGTGGCCGGACGCCTCCCACACGGCGGTCGGCAGGATGATGGCCGAGTCGAGGCCCACCATGTCGCCGCGGCCGCGCACGAAGGAGTTCCACCACTCGCGCTTGATGTTCTCCTTCAGCTCGACGCCGAGGGGACCGTAGTCCCACGCCGACCGGGTTCCGCCGTAGATCTCTCCGGAGGGGAAGACGAATCCACGGTGCTGAGCCAGCGTGATGACGGAATCCAGTCTCGACGGTGCGGCCATGGTGCTCCCTGTGCGGTGCGGGTGTGTGGGGGACCCGTCCATCCTACTGAGGAAGCCGCACCGTCACCGCGCCGAGCGGAACTCCTGCTCGAGGATGGCGTAGACGGCGGTGTCCGACCACTCGCCCTTGAAGATCTCGGTCTCGCGCAGGAGAGCCTCCTGGCGCATCCCGAGACGCTCGCACAGGCGGGCCGATGCGTCGTTGCGGGCGTCGAGCTGGGCGAAGACCCGGTGGGCGCCGAGGGTGTCGAAGCAGAGCTCGAGCACCCGCTGGGCCGCCTCGGTCGCGTAGCCGGCTCCGTGGACCGCCGGGTGGAAGACCCAGCCCATCTCGAACTTGCCCCAGGTCGCGTTCTTCAGGAAGAGGCTGATGTCGCCGATCACGCGGCCGCGGCCGCCCTCGGCGTCGGCCAGCTCCACGGCGAACACGATGCCGTCGCCGTTCTCGGCCAGCCGGTTCATGGCGATCCGCTTGCGCAGGTGCTCCGCCGACTCGTCGTGGTCGTGCACCTCCCAGTAGAGGTAGCGGACGACGTCCTTCAGTTTCTGGTAGGCGTGCACGTCCTCCAGATCGCCCGTGTTCAGCGGGCGCAGCAGCAGGCGCTCGGTGCGCAACTGTTCCGCGGCGTAGGGCAGGCCGCTCGCGCCGTGCGGCGGGATGACGGCGGTCGTGGTGGCTTCTTCGTCGCTCACGGTCGCTCCTCGTGCTGTGTGGTGCGGGATGGTGCTGTGGTTCAGGATGCCGCGGACTCGTCGTCCACAGCGGTGAGGCGGGGGCGGGCGCGCTCGGCGTCCACATCCACGCCGAAGACGGCCGCGGCGCCGTCGATGAAGGACTGCGCGTCGCCCTGCCGGGCGAGCTCGCGCGCGCGGACCGACGGGGTGTGGAGCAGGACGCCGGCCAGGTGACGCAGGGCCGCCTCGGTCTGCTCGCTGCCGTCGCCGCGGTTCCTGGCGCGCTCGATCTCGGCGTCGAGGAGGTCGAACACGTGCTTGCGCAGCGCGACGAGTGCCGGGGTGACCTCCTGCTCGGCGGTCCGTGCGCGGTACTCGGCGGCGGCCGCGTCCACGATGCTGCGCGCGTCGTCCGCGGCCTGAAGCTCGGTCAGCGGCGCGTGGATGCTGATGGTCTCGAGGTCGAGCAGCTCGACGCCGAGCAGCTCGGCGACCGTCGGGTCGACGTTGCGGGGGAGGCCGAGGTCGATCACCAGGCGGCGCTCGACCGCGCCGGGCAGGGCGACGGCCTCGGCGAGGATGGGCCGGGTCAGGACGTAGTCGGTGACCGCGGAGCAGGTGACGACGAGGTCGCTCTCCGCCAGCGCGTCGACGAGGCCGTCGGCGGCGACGGGCGCGATGTCGTGGGAGAGGGCGAACTTGGCCGCGCGACCCGACGGCGAGTACACCCGCACGTCGGTCACGCCGCGATCGCGGAGGGCGGCGAGGCTCGCGCCCGCATACTTGCCGGTGCCGACGAGCAGCACACGCGTCTGCGCCCAGTCGCTGATCCGGCTCTCGGCGAGGTCGAGGGCGAGGCGGACGAGGGAGCGGCCGGCGGTCATGATGCCGGTGCGGTTCTTCACCCCGCGGGAGGTGCGCGATGCCACCTGGAACAGGCGCTCCAGCTCGCTCGTCACCGATCCGTCGCGGCGGGCCGACTCCAGTGCGCGTCGCACCTGGCCGGCGATCTCGCCCTCGCCGACGACGACCGACTCGAGGCCGCTGGTGACGGCGAACAGGTGCTCGGCGACCGCGTGGTCGCTGTAGACCGCGCTCGCGCCGCGGAGCAGGTCGGGGTCGATTCCGGCGGCGCTGCTCACCGCATCCAGCACGGCCTCGGTGGAGACGGCGCGGGCGGCCGGGAGCGGCTCGTCGATGTCGAGGTAGGCCTCGAAGCGGTTGCAGGTCGCGAGGACCACCGAGCCCGAGACGATGTCGCTGTGCTCCGAGAGTGCGGCGGTGATGGCCGGAGCGTGACGCTCGAGCCGTTCCAGGAGGTCGAAGTCCGCCGTCCGGTGACTCGACGAGAAGCACAGAAGCACGGAGGAAAGCCTACGCTCGCGTCGGAGCAACCTCGAATCGGGGCCCAGGTTCCCTTCAGCCGGGCGTTCTCGCGGGAGAGCCCTGGCACAATCGTGTAGTGACCACCCTCGCCTCCGACCATCCCCTCGCCGCCGGCCTCACCGCCTCCAGCCCCCTCGTCCGGGCGTACCAGGGCGAACGCCAGGAGGTGACCCCGGTCTGGTTCATGCGTCAGGCGGGGCGCTCTCTGCCCGAGTACCGCGAACTGCGGGTCGGGACGCGGATGCTCGACGCCTGCCTCGACCCGGCGATGGCGAGCGAGATCACCCTGCAGCCGGTGCGGCGCCATGGTGTCGACGCGGGCATCTTCTTCAGCGACATCGTCGTCCCGCTGAAGCTCGCGGGAGTGGATGTGGAGATCGTGCCGGGCAAGGGACCGGTGTTCGCTCAGGCTGTCCGAACGGCGGCGGATGTCGAGCGCCTGACGGCGATCGATCCGGCGTCGCTCGACGAGAGTGTCTTCGCGCCGATCCAGGAGGCCGTGCGCATCACGGTTGCCGAGCTGGGCAGCACCCCGCTGATCGGCTTCGCCGGCGCTCCGTTCACGCTGGCCGCCTACCTCGTCGAGGGCGGTCCGTCGAAGGACCACATCCGCGCGCGGACCCTCATGCACGCGGACCCGGAGGCGTGGGCCCGCCTGATGGAGTGGACGGCCGACGTCTCCGGCGCGTTCCTCCGCGCCCAGGTGCTCGCCGGCGCGAGCGCCGCCCAGCTCTTCGACTCGTGGGCCGGGTCGCTCTCGCTCCACGACTACGTGACCCACGTCGCCCCCGCCTCGGCCCGGGCGCTGTCGCACGTCCGCGACCTGGCGTACGAGCTTCCCCGCACCGCGGCGGCCGGCGACGCCGAGCCCGCGCTCGACGACGTCGTGCGGAACGTCCCGCTCGTGCACTTCGGCGTCGGCACCGGCGAGCTGCTCAAGGCGATGCACGAGGTCGGGGCGGATGCCGTGGGCGTCGACTACCGCATCCCGCTCGACGAGGCCAGCCGCCGTCTCGGGCACGTCGTCCCGGTGCAGGGCAACGTCGACCCGGCGATGCTGGACGCGCCGTGGCCGGTGCTCGAAGCACACGTCCGCGACGTGCTCGACCGTGGCCGCGAGGCGCCCGCGCACATCCTGAACCTCGGTCACGGCGTCCCGCCGGAGACCGACCCCACTGTTCTGACGCGCGTCGTCGAGCTGGTGCACGGGTGGCGACCGGAGTGAGCGGCGAGGGCGACGACATCGGCGAGGAGATCCGCCACGCGGTCGAAGCGCCGCCCACGCGCATCGTCGTCGTCGGCGGTGGGATGGCCGGGCTGGTCGTCGCGCGCGAGTGCGCCCGTCCGGGGTTCGAGGTCACCCTCCTCGAGGCCTCCGACCGCGTCGGCGGGAGTGTCGCGCCGCTTCCCCTCGGCGGGATGACGCTGGATGCGGGTGCCGAGAGCTTCGCGACCCGCGGCGGCCACGTCTCCGAGCTGCTCAGCGACCTGGGTCTCGACGACGACGTGGTGCAGCCCAACCCCTCCGGCGCCTGGGTGCGCCACGGGAGCCGCTCGGTTCCTCTCCCGAAGGCCGGGCTCCTCGGCATCCCGAGCTCGCCGCTGGCCAAGGATGTCGTAGCGGCGATCGGCTGGCCAGGAGCTCTGCGCGCGTACCTCGACCGCCTGATGCCAGTGCTCAAGATCGGCAAGGAGCGTCGCCTCGGCACGCTCGTCCGCAAGCGCATGGGAAGCAGAGTGCTCGACCTCCTCGTGGCCCCGGTCGCAACCGGCGTGTACTCGGCCGCACCCGACGAGCTGGATGTCGAGGTCGTCGCCCCGGGGCTCAACTCCGCGCTCACCCGGCTGGGCTCGCTGTCCGGCGCGGTCGGCGAACTGCGATCGGCGTCGAAGGCGGGGAGCGCGGTCGGCGGGATCCGCTGCGGGATGTGGCGGCTGCCGGAGGCGCTCGCCGCAGACGTCGAGGCGCGCGGCGGGACGGTTCGCACGGGCGCCGCGGTCGCGGCCATCGACCGGTGGAGCGCGCCGGACGCCGAGGAGACGGCGCGCGCTGTCATCGAGTCGGTGCTGGCCGAGTCGCTCGCGGGCGACGAGGCGACGGCGACCGTCCCGGACGCGGAGGCGTCCCGCCCGGCCCGCTGGGTCGTGCGCACGACCGACGGCCACGAACTCCCGGCCGATGTCGTGGTGCTCGCCGCTCCGGCCGACGCCTCGCTGCGGCTCCTCCCCGCACTCGAGACGGCGCCGGGCGACACGGGCGCTCTCGCCGACCTCGCGGGCCTGGACTGGCCCGCCGCCTCCAGCGTCGAGCTGGTGACCCTCGTGATCGACGACGACCGCCTCTCGACCACCCCGGTCGGGACGGGCGTGCTCGTCGCCGATGTTCCCGGCACGGATGTTCGTGCCAAGGCGATGACCCACGCCAGCGCGAAGTGGGCCTGGGTCGCGGAGGCCGCCGGACCCGGCCGCCATGTGGTCCGGCTCTCCTACGGACGCGCCGGTCGCGCGGCGGAGACGCGGGACCTGGACGACGCCGGACTGCGTGCTCTGGCGGTCGCCGACGCGTCCCGGCTGCTCAATATTCCGATCGCGGAATCCTCTGTGACCGCATTCGCCCGAACCCCCTGGACGAACGCCCTCCCGTATGCGACAGTGGGGCAGCGGGAACGCATCCAGCGGGTCCGCACCGAGGTCGACGGCGTCGAGGGTCTCGAGGTCACCGGGTCCTGGCTGACCGGTACGGGCCTCGCCTCCGTCATCCCGGATGCGCGCCGGGCTGCCGAGCGCGCGCGAGGTCTACGCTGGAGGGCCCTGACGGCCGCTCTCCAGGCGGACGCCTCAGGAACCACCGAACAGGGACTCGACACTTAGGAGACGGAATGCGCGGCAAACTCCTCTTCGTCGCCGGAGCGGCGGTGGGCTACGTGCTCGGCGCCCGCGCCGGACGCGAACGGTACGACCAGATCAAGGCCGCGGCGACGCAGGCGTGGCAGTCGCCGGGCGTGCAGAAGCAGGTGCACGCGGTGGAGGACTTCGTGTCCGCGAAGGTCGGCGAGTTCCCCGAGACCGCGTACATCACCGTGAAGAAGCTCGTCGTGCAGGCGAACCGCCGCCGCCGCGAGTCCCGGGCGCCGTATCCGTCGCCCGCCGCCGAAGCCGCCATCCGCGCGGGAGACGGCAGCAGCGACACGTCGTCCTGACGGGGGTACTGTACGGAAGCGACGAGGGGAGACGCCGATGACCGACCGTGAGCGGGGAGCCGCAGGCGCTGCCGGCGCGTCCGGACCGCAGCAGGTGCGGACACCGGGGGAGCGCGCACGCGCGGAGCGGGCGAAGGCCCGACCACTCGTCCAGCTGATCTCCGACCTTCCCCGGCTGATCGTCGAGCTGCTGAAGGCCGAGCTGAACCACCTCAAGGCCGAGTTCGCCGAGAAGGCGAAGTATGCCGGCGTCGGCATAGGGCTCCTCGCCGGGGCCGCCTTCTTCCTGTTCTTCGCGTTCGGGACACTGGTCGCCGCCGCCATCCTCGGCATCGCGGTCGCGCTGCCCGCCTGGGCGGCCGCGCTCATCGTCTTCGGCGCTCTGGTCGTGATCGCCGTGATCCTGGCGCTGGTCGGCATCCGCTCGTTCAAGAAGATGGACGGCGTCGCCCCCTCGCAGACCATCGACAGCATCAAGGAAGACGCGGACGCGCTGAAGGGACTGGGGAAGTATGACAACTGACCGCAGCGACGTCGACCGGGCGCGGGCCGAGCTCGCCGCCACGGTGGAGGCGATCGAGTACAAGCTGAACGTGCCCAAGCGCGCGGCCGAGACGATCGAGCGGCTCCGTCGGGACAACCCGCTGGGCCTCGCCGGTATCGCGGCCGGGGCGGTCGCCGCGACCGCTCTCGCCGTCTGGGGCGTCGTCCGTCTCATCCGACGGTGAGCGCCTCCCCGTTTTTGGCCTTCTCAGGTTTGAGAGGGAGACTGTGGGTATGAGTACCCCGGCTGCCGTTCCGGCAGAGTCGACCACCCCCGACACCCCCACCGACACCCCGACCGGATTCACGCTCTGGGCTGTGCTGCGCCGCGATCCCGCCCGACCGGACGACCTCGACGGCACGGACGTGCCGACCGCCGTCTCCGAGCTCGAAGGCGTGATCGCCGACATGGAGCTCCAGAACGTCACCACGCGCGGACTCTACGACGTCTCCGGCCTCCGCGCCGACGCCGACGTCATGATCTGGCTGCACGGCCCCGAGGCGGAGGCGCTGCAGTGGGGACTCCGCCAGCTGCGCCGCACGCGACTGCTGAAGGCGCTCCTCCCGACCTGGAACGCCATGGGCGTCCACCGCGACGCCGAGTTCAACAAGGCCCACGTTCCCGGATTCCTCCGGGGCAAGGGCCCGAAGGAGTGGCTCTGCGTCTACCCGTTCGTGCGCAGCTACGAGTGGTACCTGCTGCCGGACGAGGAGCGCTCCAAGATGCTCGCCGAGCACGGCCGGAAGGGCGCCGCGTTCCGGTCAGTCCTCGCGAACACGGTGGCCTCGTTCGCCCTCGGCGACTACGAGTGGATCCTGCCGCTCGAGGCCGACGAGCTCACCGACCTCGTCGACATGATGCGCGAGCTCCGCTACACGGAGGCGCGTCGCCACGTGCGCGAAGAGGTCCCGTTCTTCACCGGTCGCCGCATCCAGCCGGCCGAGGTCGTGGAGGTCCTGCAGTGACGGATGCGCAGACCGCCCAGCGCGTGCTGGGTGCGACCCCGGCTGCCGCCGCGGGTCCGGAGCACGTCACCGAGCCGACCGCGTACGACGCCATCCTGCTCGCCGGTTTCGGCGGTCCGGAGGGGCAGGACGACGTCATCCCCTTCCTCCGCAACGTCACCCGCGGTCGCGGCATCCCGGAGGAGCGGCTCGAAGAGGTCGCCCACCACTACCGACACTTCGGCGGCGTCAGCCCCATCAACGACCAGAACCGCGAGCTCAAGGCGGCCCTGGAGGCGGAGCTCGCCGAGCGCGGCATCGACCTGCCGGTGCTGTGGGGCAACCGCAACTGGGATCCGTACCTCGCCGACGCCCTCCGCGAGGCCGACGAGCGCGGCTTCACCAAGCTGATCGCGATCGCGACGAGCGCGTACTCCTCGTATTCGAGCTGCCGCCAGTACCGCGAGGACTTCGCGGGCGCGCTGGAGGCCACGGGACTCGAGGGGCGCATCCAGATCGACAAGGTGCGCCAGTTCTTCGACCACCCGGGCTTCGTCGAGCCGTTCATCGAGGGCGTGAAGAACGCCATCGACGAGCTGCAGCAGAAGCTTCCGGGCATCGACCCGGCCACCGAGGTGCGCATCCTCTTCTCGACGCACTCCATCCCGTCGACCGACGCGGCGAAGTCCGGGCCGGCCGAGCGCGGCTTCGGTGAGGGCGGCGCCTACGCGGCCCAGCACCTCGCGGTCGCCGAGGTCGTCTCGCACGCTGCGACCGGCGGCACCGTCGGCTGGGATCTGGTCTACCAGTCCCGCTCGGGACCGCCGTCGATGCCGTGGCTGGAGCCGGACATCAACGACCGCATCGCCGAGCTTCCCGCCCTGGGGATCAAGGGTGTCGTCATCGTTCCGCTCGGTTTCGTCAGCGACCACATGGAGGTCCTCTGGGACCTCGACAACGAGGCGATGGAGACCAGCGACGAGAACGGCCTGGTCGCCGTCCGCGTCCCGACCCCCGGCACCCATGCGGCGTACGTGAAGGGCCTGGTCGACCTGGTCTTGGAGCGCCGCGACGCCGTCCCCGTGGACCAGCGCCCGGCGATGACATCGCTCGGCCCCTGGTACGACGTGTGCCGCCCCGGCTGCTGCGAGAACGTCCGGCTCGGGTTCAAGCCCGCCGCTGCGGGGCTCGCGCCGTGAGCGGGACCGTGACGAGGGTCGACGGCGCCGCCGAGCGCCGCGAGGGCGTGCTGCGCATCGGCACCCGCGGCAGCGCGCTGGCGGTCGCACAGACGACGGCGGTCGCCGAGTCCATCGCGCGCGCGACCGGGCTGGATGTCGAACTCGTCACGGTGACCACCCACGGCGACACATCGCGAGAGTCTCTGGCTCAGCTCGGCGGCACGGGCGTGTTCGCGACCGCCCTGCGCGACGCGCTGCGCGCGGGCGAGGTCGACCTGGTCGTGCACTCGCTCAAGGACCTCCCGACTGCGCCCGCTCCCGGGCTCGTCATCGGCGCCGTCCCCAAGCGCGCCGATGCCCGCGACACCCTCGCCGCGCGTGACGGTCTGACGCTCGAGACCCTCCCCGAGGGTGCCCGCGTCGGAACCGGATCGCCACGCCGCGTCGCCCAGCTGAAGTCGCAGCGTCCCGACCTCGACGTCGTCGACCTGCGCGGCAACGTCGACACGCGTCTCCGCATGGTGACCGACGGCGAGCTGGATGCGGTGGTGCTCGCCGCGGCGGGCCTCAGCCGTCTCGGCCGCCTCGACGCCGTGACCGACTACTTCCCGCTGTCGCTCGTCCCGACCGCTCCGGGCCAGGGCGCGCTCGCGCTCGAGGTCCGTGCCGGAGACGAGAAGGGCCGCGGGCCGATCGCCCGGGCGCTCTCAGCGGTCGACCACGTCACCACCCACGCGTCGGTGACCGCCGAGCGCCACGTGCTCGCCGGTCTCGAGGCGGGATGCGCCGCTCCGATCGGTGCCACCGCCCTCGTCGACGACGGCCTGCTCTTCCTCACGGCGACCGTGTACCGACCCGACGGCACGGAGAAGCTCACCGCATCCCACGCCGCCACTCCCGACTCCCTCAGCGCCGCTCACCTCGACGAGGCCGCACAGGATGTCGGCGCCCGCGTGGTCGCCGAGCTGCTGGAGGCCGGGGCCGCGTCGCTTGCTCCACTCGGGAGCGATCGATGACGAACACCGCTCCGATTCCGAAGCCGCTCGCCGGCTGGCGCGTGCTCGTGCCGCGCGGCGGTCCGTGGGGCGACTCCGTCGCTGCCGACCTGCGGGCGAAGGGCGCATCACCGGTCGTCGCCGCGATGATCAACTTCGCGCCGACCGCAGACGCGTCGGCGCTCGAGGCCGCCCTCGCCCGGCTGGCGAACGGCGAGTTCGACTGGATGACGGTCACGAGCGCAACGACAGTGGATGTGCTCAGCGCCCAGCGCGCCGTCGTCCCG
>Ga0006562J51391_1009858_pt1 | contig 13710 bp, 14 predicted proteins | sample Ararhi6_input_d2_FD_51391 | JGI IMG/M metagenome (IMG submission 51391) | reverse complement strand
ATCGTCTTTCCGGTCCGTCAACACCTGCAGCGAAGAATTTTTGCTGCCGTTGTTGCCGTTGCGGGGAAGCCGTCGCGGCGGGGAGGCGAATAATAGGGAGGGGCTGGGGACCTGGCAAGCAATTTCGTGAAGATTTTTTCAAATTTCTCGTAAGCGCTTGTTCTTCCATACAACGATGCGCGGAAGAACCGCGCGGCGGCCATCACGGCCGCCGCGAAAGCCTCAGGCGAGCTTCAAGGCGACGCGCGCGAAGTTGCGCTTGCCGATCTGCAGCACACCTTCAAAGCCGGGGCCGAAAGTCCGCTGCGCGTCCTCCACTACTTCCGAGTCGATACGCACCGCACGCTCCTTGAGCTTGCGGTTCGCCTCGCCATTGCTGGGCGTCAGCCCGGCGGCCGTCAGCAACGCGGGCAGGCGCAGCCCTTCGGCCGGCACCGCGATCTCGGTCAACGGCAGCAGGCTGGTATCGCCCTCGCCACGCACCACCGCGTGCCAGCCCGCGATGGCCTGCTCCGCCGCGGCCGCGCCATGGAAGCGCGCTGCCAGCTCGCGCGCCAGGCGCAGCTTGGCATCGCGCGGATTGAGCGCGCCGCTCGCCACCTCACTCTTCATGCGAGCGAGCTCATCCAGCGACACCTCGAAGCTGAGCAGCTCGAACCACCGCCACATCAGCTCGTCGCCGATCTTCAGCGTCTTGGTCACGATGTCGATCGCCGGCTCATTGATGCCGATGTAGTTGCCCAGCGACTTGGACATCTTCTGCACGCCGTCCAGGCCCTCCAGCAAGGGCATGGTCAGCACGATCTGCGGCGCCTGCCCGTGATGCTCCTGCAGCGCGCGGCCCATCAGCAGGTTGAACTTCTGGTCGGTGCCGCCCAGCTCCACGTCGCACTGCAGCGCCACCGAGTCGTAGCCCTGCACCAGCGGATAGAGGAATTCGTGGATGGCGATCGACTGCTGCGCGGCATAGCGCTTGGCGAAGTCGTCGCGCTCGAGCATGCGCGCCACGGTGTGCTGCGCGGCCAGGCGGATCATGTCCGCCGCCGTCATCTTGCCGAACCACTCGGAATTGAAGCGCAGCTCGGTCTTGTCGCGGTCCAGCACCTTGTAGACCTGCTCGGCATAGGTCTCCGCGTTGCGCAGCACGTCCTCGCGGGTGAGCGGCTTGCGCGTGACGTTCTTGCCGGTCGGGTCGCCGATCATGCCGGTGAAGTCGCCGATCAGGAAAATCACCTGGTGCCCCAGGTCCTGGAACTGCCGCATCTTGTTGAGCAGCACGGTATGGCCCAGGTGCAGGTCCGGCGCGGTCGGATCGAAGCCGGCCTTGATGCGCAGCGGCCGCCCGCTCTTCAGGCGTTCGACCAGTTCCTCCTGCTTGATGATTTCGTCGGCGCCGCGCGCGATGGTGGCCAGCGCCTGCTCAAGCTCGCTCATGTATTCCTCGAATCCTTAGTCATTCGGCGGCCTGGGGAAGCGACGGCCACCACGTCGTGAAGTTAATTGTGCGTTAATCAGAAAATTCACGCAAACCCTTGATGGGAAAGGCGTTGACGCCCTTTGCACAGGGCCGTTATGGTACGCGGCATTACATAAATTTGTACCGCGGGGCACACGGGGCATGGGAGAGGCGAACAAGATCGCGCGCGCAGCGCGCAAACAGGCTATTCGCCGCAAGGCGCAGCGACGCCACTCCCACTTCTACGAACGCTTCTCGCACTGGTCGTTCTGCAATCACAGCGACGCCGAGCCGATCCGCTGGCATCGCGAACGCTGGATGCTCGCCGGCACCGCGCTGCTGATCACGGCGCTTTCCGGTTTCATCATCCCCGCCTGGGCAAGCGCGATGCGGCCCGATCCGGTGTCCTCCGCGCATGCGCTGATGCCGCTGGCCCTGCCCAAGGCGCTGCCCACCACGGTGCGCACGCCCACGGTGGAAGACTGGCGCATCGTGCAGGTGCAGCCGGGCCAGACGCTCTCCGACATCTTCCAGGGCCAGGGCCTGAGCCTCACCGACCTGCAGAACGTGATGGACCAGGCCGGCGACGCCGCCAAGGCGCTGCACAACATTCGCCCGGGCCAGGAGTTCGACTTCCTGCTTTCCAGCGACGGCAGCATGCGCGGCATCCGCTTCGACAAGGACGAAGCCAGCCGCGTGATCGTGCGCTTCGACGGCGCCAAGCCGACGGTGATGGCGCAGGCGCGCGAAGTGGAGCGCCGCGAGCACGTCGTCCACGGCAGCATCGACAGTTCGCTGTTCGCCGCCGGCGCCAAGGCCGGCATGAGTTCGGCGATGGTGCTGAAGCTGGCCGACCTCTTCAAGTATGACGTCGACTTCGTGCAGGACCTGCGCGAAGGCGACACCTTCACCGTCATCTACGACGACATCTACCGCGACGGCGCCTACCTGCACGAAGGCGAGATCGTCGCCGCCGAGTTCGTCAACCAGGGCGAGCGCTACACGGCTTATCGCTTCAAGAAGGACGACGGCTCCTACGGCTGGTTCAGCGAGGACGGCCGCCCGATCCAGAAGTCGTTCCTGCGCATTCCGGTCGACTTCACCCGCATCTCCTCCCAGTTCAGCGCGGCGCGCATGCACCCGGTGCTGGGCCTGATGCGCGCGCACAAGGGCGTGGACTACGCCGCGCCCACCGGCACGCCGATCCACGCGGCGGGCGACGGCGTGATCAAGTTCAAGGGCTGGATGAACGGCTACGGCAACTTCGTGATCATCCAGCACAACAACTCGATCAGCACGGCCTACGGCCACATGTCCAAGTTCGCCAACGAGCGCGTGGGCCAGCGCGTGAGCCAGGGCTCGGTGATCGGCTATGTCGGCATGACCGGCCTGGCCACCGGCCCGCACCTGCATTACGAATTCCGCGTCAACGACGTGCAGCGCGACCCGCAGAAGGTCACCCTGCCCAAGCCCGAACCGCTGCCGGCCGTGCAGCTGGCCAAGTTCAAGGCGCAGGTGGTGCAGCCGCAGCTGGCCCGCCTGAAGGCGCTGGACGCCAACGTGAAGCTGGCCCGCGTGGATGGCACCAAGCGCAACGACGACTGAGCCGCGGCATTCCGTGGCCGAGGCTTCCTTGCTCTATATCGGCCTGATCTCCGGCACCAGCGCGGACGGCATCGACGCCGCGCTGGTCCGCTTCGAACAGGACCGCCCCCGACTCGTCGCCGCCCTGGTCCATCCGTGGCCGGCACAGCTGCGCGCACGCATCCTCGCCGTGGCGCAGGACGAAACGCGGCTTGACCTGGATGCCTACGGGCGGCTCGACGTGGCCATCGGCCAGTGCTTTGCCGACGCCACGCTGCGCCTGCTCGCCGCCAGCGGAACGCCGGCCGCCGCCGTGCGCGCCGTCGGCTCGCATGGGCAGACGCTGCGCCATCGCCCGCACGGCGAGCACCCGTTCACCCTGCAGGTCGGCGATCCGTCGGTGATCGCCGAGCGCTGCGGCATCGACGTGGTGGCCGACTTTCGCCGCGCGGACGTCGCCGCCGGCGGCCAGGGCGCGCCGCTGTTGCCGGCGGTGCACGCGATGCTGCTCGGCGCGTCCGGGCAGACGCGCGTGGTACTCAACCTCGGCGGCATCGCCAACATCACCGTGCTGCGCGCCGACGGGCACGTGTTCGGCTTCGATACGGGACCGGCGAACGGCTTGATGGATGCATGGTGCCTGCGTCACCGCGGCACGGCCTACGATCGCGACGGCGCCTTCGCGCAGAGCGGCACGGTCGACGCCACGCTGCTGGCCGCCCTGCTGGCCGATCCCTATTTCGCCCTGCCCCCGCCCAAGAGCACCGGCCGCGAGCACTTCCACCTGGCCTGGCTCGATCGCCACGCGCGCGTGGCCGAGCTGTCGCCCGCCGACGTGCAGGCCACCCTGCTGGAACTGTCCGCGCGCAGCGTGGCCGAGGCGGTCGCACAGCATGCCCCCGGTGCGTCGGACGTGCTGGCCTGCGGCGGCGGCGTGCATAACGGCGTGCTGATGCAGCGCCTCGGCGAGCTGCTCGACCCGGTCCGGGTGCGCAGCACGGCGGAAGAAGGCGTGGACCCGGATTATCTGGAAGCGACCGCCTTCGCCTGGCTGGCCCGGCAGCGCCTGCTCGGCCGGCCGGGCAACCTGCCCGCGGTCACGGGGGCGCGCGGCCCGCGCGTGCTGGGCGCGGTCTATCCTGCGCCGGTCTGAATCCCGCGTCAGCTGCCCAGCGGTTCTTCCGACAAAGCCAACTGCGACGGCGACAACTGCGTCGGCTGCGCCATCGACAGTGCCTGCACGGCTTCCTGGAACGCGGCTTTCTCGCGGGCGTCCCACTGGCCGCTGAGCACGGTCAACTCACCCGGATCGAGCATGGTCTCGGCAAACACGTTGCCGCTCGGCGTCATGCCCAATCCATGGCGCAGTGCGTGCAGCACCACGTCATTGATCGACCACTGCCGGTCCTTGGCCAGCGACTTGATGCGCTCGGCCATGAGATTGTCGATATGTCGAATCACGATGTCCGGCACAGGCGCTACTCCGTCTGTCCACGCGTGGGCCCCCTGACCGGCATCATGGTGGACAGACGGCGGCCGGCTTGCAAGTCGGCCATCCGGGGGAATCCGTGGATCGGTTCGCACTCGCGCGGCGAACGCCATCGCAGTTGCAACCGGCGCGCCGGTCAGCCGGCTCCGCGGGCGCGTTCTTCCGCCCGGTAATGCGGCCACAGGTACAGGAACAGCGCGGTGGCCGGCAGCACGGCGATCACGGTGATGACGAAGTAAGTGCCGTAGCCCGTGGCGGTCGCGATGCCGCCGGCGAAGAAGCCCAGCAGTTTGCCCGGCAGGTTGACCAGGGAGCTGAGCAGCGCGTACTGCGTCGCGGTGTGCTGGCGATTGACCAGCGAAGACAGGAAGGCAACGGTCGGCGGCCCCAGGATCCCTAAGGTCAGGTTCTCGCCCGAGATCACCAGGGTCAGCACCAGCAGGTTGCCCGGGTACATGATCACCAGCAGGTACAACAGGTTGCTGGCGCCGCACAGCACGATGGTCGCGCCCAGCGTGCGCCACGCGCCCCAGCGCGCCACCGCGGCGCCGCCGATGAACACGCCGACGATGCCGATCCAGATGCCGTAGATCTTAGTGATGGTGCCGATCTCGGTCTTGCTGAAGCCCATGTCCCGATAGAACGGGCTCATCACGCCACCGATGGTGGCCTGTTCGGGAATCTTGAACAGCAGGATGAAGGCCAGCGTCACGCCGGCGAGCAGCCAGCCGTAGCGGCGGAAGAAATCGGTGAACGGATCGATCACCGCCTCGCGCATGGCCTCGCCCCAGTTGCGCGGCGCCTGGCGGATTACTTCCGGCTCGCGCGCGAGCAAGGTGGTGAGGATCGGCAGGCTCATGCCGAGCGCCATCGCCACATAGACCCAGCTCCACGACACATGGTCGGCCAGGATCAGCGCCAGCGCGCCGGCCGCGAGCAAGCCGATGCGGTAACCCAGCGCATAGGTCGCCACCAGCGCACCCTGCGCCTCCACCGAGGCGATCTCGATGCGATACGCATCCACCGCGATGTCCTGCGTGGCGCCGAAGAACGCCACCACCAGCGTCGCCACAATGAACGGCCCGAGCGCGGCCGGCGTCAGCGCCGCCATCGCCAGCAGGCCGCCGGCCACCACCAGCTGCGAGAACAGCAGCCAGCCCCGGCGTTGTCCCAGCCGGCGGAACAGCGGCAGCTTCCAGTGATCGAGCAGCGGCGCCCACACGAACTTGAACGCGTAGAACATGCCCGCGCTGGCGATCATGGTGATCTCTTTGAGCTCGACGCCCCTTTCCTTCAGCCAGTAGGCCAAGGTGCCGGCCACCAGCAGGAAAGGCAGGCCCGAGGAAAAGCCGAGCAGGCACATGGTCCATGCGGCAGGCTGGGAAAAAGCCTGCCAGACCGAGGGGCGCCTGGGCTTCTCCTCCATGCCGGGCGTCGCCGGCTCAGTCGACATAGTCGACCGTGTAGGGCGCGTGGTCGGAGAAGCGCTCGTCGCGATAGACCGAACAGCTCTTCAGGCGCTTGCTCAGCGATGGGGTCACCACCTGGTAGTCGATGCGCCACCCCACATTGTTCTCGCGCGCGCGGCCGCGGTTGGACCACCAGGTGTATTCCACCGCGTCGGGCTTGATCGTGCGGAAGCTGTCGACCCAGCCGCGTTCCTTGAACAGCAGATCCAGCCAGGCGCGTTCTTCCGGCAGGCAGCCGGAGTTCTTCTGGTTGGAGCTCCAGTTCTTGATGTCGTTCTTGGTGTGCACGATGTTCCAGTCGCCACAGATCACGTAGTCGCGGCCGCTCTCCAGCCACTGCTGGAAGATCGGGGTGATCCACTCCATCACCTGGAACTTGAACTGCTGGCGTTCGTCGCCGGACGAACCGGACGGCACGTACAGCGACACCACGCTCAAGTTGCCGAAGCGCGCCTCGATATAGCGCCCCTCGTCGTCGAACGGCGCCCAGCCCAGCGAGGTCAGCACCTGGTCCGGTTCGCGCTTGGCATAGATCGCCACGCCGCTGTAGCCCTTCTTGGTGCTGGCGTCGCGATAGAAGCAATGATGGCCGTCGGGACGGAACATCGGGTCGCTGAGCTGGTCTTCCTGCGCCTTGGTTTCCTGCAGGCAGACCACGTCGGCCTGCTGCTTGCGCAACCAGTCGAATACGCCTTTGTTGGCGGCGGAGCGGATGCCATTGGCGTTCAGGCTGACGATGCGCATGCGGGGTCCTCGTGTGATGCGCCATCATAGCAACCATGTCCGAATCGCCCGCCATCCGCGTCGCACCGGTCACGCCGGCCATCCGTGCCGCCGTGCTGGCTCTGCGCGTGCATCCCGATCAATACGCCTTCGTCAGTCCGATCGAGGCCTCGCTGGCCGATGCGGAGCAATGCCACGGCAGCACGCCGATGGCGATCCTGCACGGCGATGCGCCAGTGGGTTATTACCGGATCGAACGCCACGCCAACACCATCGCCGAACGCGAGTACGCGGTGCCGGCGCTGGGCCTGCGCTCGTTCTTCATCGGCGCCGACTGGCAGGGCCGCGGCTTCGGCGGCGGCGCCCTGTCCGCGCTGGTCGCCGACCTGGCGGCGCGCGAACCCGACGCGCGCCTGCTGGTGCTCACCGTCAACTGCCGCAACCTGCCGGCGCTGGCGCTGTACCGCCGCGCGGGCTTCGAAGACAGCGGTCAGCTGTACCATGGCGGCCGTTCCGGGCCGCAGCACCTGATGTGGCGCCCGCTGCCCTAGATTTCGCTTTCTTTCGACGAGAGGCCTGCCGTGCACGACTACCAGCGCGACTTCATCGAACTCACCCTGCAGCGCGACGTGCTGCGCTTCGGCGAGTTCACGCTCAAATCCGGCCGCCAGAGCCCGTACTTCTTCAACATGGGTCGGATCGACAACGGCGCTGCGCTGGCCCGCCTCGGCCGCGCCTATGCTTCGGCGCTGGTCGGTTCGGGCGTGGCGGTGGACATGCTGTTCGGCCCGGCCTACAAGGGCATCCCGCTGGCCGCCGCCACCGCCATCGCGCTGGCCGACCGGCATGGCCGCGACCTGCCCTGGGCCTATAACCGCAAGGAGGCCAAGGACCACGGCGAAGGCGGCACCCTGGTCGGCGCGCCGCTGCAGGGCCGCGTGCTGATCGTGGACGACGTGATGACCGCCGGCACCGCCGTGCGCGAGTCGCTGGCGCTGATCCGCGCCCAGGGCGCCACGCCGGCCGGCGTGCTGATCGCGCTGGACCGCCAGGAGCGCGGCACCGGCGCCCTCTCCGCGGCGCAGGAAGTGACGGCCGAGTACGGCATCCCGGTCATCGCCATCACCAGCCTCACCGATGTCATGGCCTACGCTGGCGAACGCCCCGACCTGGCCGGCGAGTACGCCCGCCTGCTGGCCTATCGGGACCGCTACGGCGTCGCGGCCTGAGCCGCACCGGGCGAACCGTGTCACATCCATGAACATGCCTGCGCCGAACCCTGCAATGGCGAAGGCTATACTCCCGATCCACAGGGGAAATTCCATGCGTCGAACCAGTCTCATCCTTGCCGCGGTCATCGCGGTCGCCTGCGCCCACGCGCAGAACCAGGGCAACAACGGCATGCGCTACAAGTGGCGCGACGGCCAGGGCCTGCCGCACTACAGCGACAGCCTCACCAGCGATGCCATCAAGTACGGCTACGACGTGGTCAACGACCGCGGCCTGGTGATCCAGCACGTCGAGCGCCAGCTCAATCCGGAGGAGCGCGCCGCCGCCCGCAAGGCCGCCGACGAACAGGCGGCGCAGCAGCGCGCCGCGCAGGAACGCGTGCGCAACGATTCGCAGCTGCTGTCGGCCTATCCGAACGAGGCCGACTACAAGACCTCGCTACAGCAGGAAGTCGACAACATCGACCAGCAGATCCGCACCACGCAGATCAACCTGCACAGCCAGGAAAAGGCGCTGACCGACCTGCTCGCCCGCGCCGGCGACCTGGAACGCGCCAAGCAGCCGGTGCCGAAGTTCCTCAGCGACAGCATCGCCAAGCAGCGCAACGTGGTGGCCGGGCAGCGCGCCGCGCTGGACCGCCAGCAGGCCGCCCGCGATGCCGCCAGCGCCAAGATCGGTCCGCAGCTGCAGCACTATCGGGACCTCAAGGCCGCGCAGGGCAAGGACAAGTAACCGATCTGGCTTCGCCTAAGAAAAACGCCACGCGATGCGTGGCGTTTTTCTTAGGCCTGGCGAATGCGTCCTGGACTCAGAACGGCAGCTTCAGCGCCGGGTCTACCGCATGCAGCTGCTCGCGGAACACGTTCTGGATGCGCTTGAGCGCCGCATCGTTGTCCGCGTCGAAGCGCAGCACCAGGATCGGCGTGGTGTTGGACGGGCGCACCAGGCCCCAGCCGTCCGGCCAGTCGGCGCGCACGCCGTCGATGGTGGTCAGCGCGGCGTCACCGAAGCTCGCGCTCTGGCGGAACTTCTCGATGAACTTGTAGTGCTCGCCTTCCTTCATCTCGATCTTCAGCTCCGGCGTGGACACACCCTTGGGGCAGGTCGCGAAGATCTGCTCCGGCGTGCGCTCGTCCAGATCGCCGGCCAGGATTTCCAGCAGGCGCGCGCCGGCGTAGATGCCGTCGTCGAAGCCGTACCAGCGCTCCTTGAAGAAGAAGTGGCCGCTCATCTCGCCGGCCAGTTCCGCGCCGGTCTCGCGCATCTTGCTCTTGATCAGCGAATGGCCGGTGCGCCACATCAGCGGGCTGCCGCCGGCATCGAGGATCTGGCCCTTGAGATGACCGGTGCACTTGACGTCGTAGATGATCGTCGCGCCCGGCTGGCGCGACAGCACGTCGCGCGCGAACAGCATGAGGGTGCGATCGGGGAAGATGATCTCGCCAGTCTTGGTGACCACGCCCAGGCGGTCGCCGTCGCCGTCGAAGGCCACGCCCAGGTCCGCGCCGGTGCTCTTCACCGCGAGGATCAGGTCTTCCAGGTTGTGCGGGTCGGACGGGTCCGGATGGTGGTTCGGGAAGGTGCCGTCCACATCGCAATACAGCTGGATGACTTCGCAGCCGATGCCCTCAAGCACCTGCGGCGCCACCGAGCCCGGGATGCCGTTGCCGCAGTCGACCACCACCTTCATGCGGCGCCCGGCCTGCACGTCCGAGGTGATGCGCTCGACATAGTCCGGCACCACGTCGATCTGGCGCAGCGAACCCTTGCCGCCGCGCTCCAGCTCGTTGGCGGCGATGCGGCGGTACAGATCCTGGATCGAACCCTCGGACAGGGTCTCGCCGCCCACCACGATCTTGAAGCCGTTGTAGTCCGGCGGATTGTGGCTGCCGGTGACGGCCACGCCGCTGCCGGTGTTGAAGCGATAGGCCGCGTAATAGACCACCGGCGTCGGCACCGCGCCGATGTCGATCACATCGATGCCGGCCTCGCGCAGGCCGTCGGACAGCGCGGCAGTCAGTTCCGGACCGGACAGGCGGCCGTCGCGGCCGACCACGATCTCGCGCAGACCCTTCTCGCGCATCACTGTGCCGATGGACTGGCCGAGCAGGCGCGCCACATCGGTGTTGAGCGATTTGCCGACGATGCCGCGCACGTCGTACGCGCGGAAAATCGTCGGGTCCACCGTCACCGGTACGGGCGCCGCCGGCGCGGCGGGCTTGGCGGGGCGGGCTTCCGGCTTGGCCGGCTCGGGCGTGTTGTCGATCAGGTCGGACAAAATCGGTTCCTCGTTTGAAATCTTCGGTCTGCCAAAGCTGACGCCGGGTACGCGTCCGCGCATCCACAACAGATACACGCCGCCACCCAGGCCAAGCAAGGTCAGCAAGGCGGCCAGCAGCACCGACTTCGGCAGCACGATGTAGGCGCCGGGCGGCGCCGCGACCACACTCAGGTTGCTGCCCGCGACGACCTTGCCGACCGGCTCGCTCAGCGCGGAACCGTTGCCGTTGGCGAGCAGGCGCGCATCACCACGGCCGCGATCGTCGCCCTGGCGAAGTTCCAGTCTGCCGCCTTCCGGCGGAACGGCATTGAAACGCTCCTCCACCGGAGCGAACGGCAGCTCGAACAGCACCCAGGCATTCGGGTGCTGGCGCGGGCCCATCGGCAGCACGAAGCTGAGGCGGCGATCGCCGACTCCCTTGGGCAGGGTCTGCGCGAGCGTGTCGCCGTCGGCGGTCTGCGCGGCCATCAGCTGCGCGGCCTTGGCGTAGCCGAAGTCGCGGTAATTGGCGTGCAGCACCTCGTCCAGCGTGCCGCTGTAGAACTCGATGGCCTGGGCCTGCGGCACCTTGCCGCGCAGCAGCGTGGCCGCGTACTTCGGATCGGCCTGCACGGCGGCGGGATCCAGCGTGTCCAGCTGCTGCTGCAGGGTACGGCGCTGGCTGGCCAGTTCGTCGGCCAGCGATTGCGCCAGCTGGTCCTGGGCGCGGTGCACTCGCTCGATCGCCGCGCTTTCGTCGGCGATCAGCCAGCTCTGCCAGGCGCAGAACAGGCCGCCCACCAGCAGCAGCGTGCCGCCGGCCAGCGGCAGCAGGCGCTGCCAATCGAAGGTGCGCTCGCGCAACCCCATCGCGATGTCCATCGCCATCGTCCTGTCCCCTCTGCAGGCTCTGTGTCAGTTGACGCCGGTCGAACCGAAACCGCCTTCGCCCCTCAGCGAAGGCTGGAACTCCGTCACCACGTTCAAGCGGGCCTGCGCTACCGGCACCAGCAGCAGCTGGGCGATGCGGTCGCCCACGGCGATGGTGTACGGCTGCGTGCCGCGGTTCCAGCACGAAATCATCAGCGGCCCCTGGTAGTCGGCGTCGATTACGCCTATCAGGTTGCCCATGACGAGACCGTGTTTATGGCCCAGCCCCGAGCGCGGCACGATCAGCGCGCACCAGCCCGGATCGCCGATGTGGATGGCCATGCCGCTGGGCACCAGCGCGCTTTCGCCGGGGGCCAGGGTGAGCGGCGCGTCGATCGCGGCGCGCAGGTCCATGCCCGCGCTGCCGGCGGTCGCCGCCTGCGGCAGCGGGATGCTGTCGCCCAGCCGTGGATCGAGGATTTTCAGTTCGACGTCGACCATGCCCGGCCGGCCCGTCATGAGCGCGCCGCCCGGTAGCGCTGCGCGATGCTCGCCACCAGTTGACGCGCGAGGGTTTCCTTGTCGGCGCGCGCCAGCTCCAGCGAGCCGCCAGGCCAGTACAGGTTCAATGCGTTGTCCGCGGCCTCGAAGCCGAGGCCGTTGCCCACCAGGTTTGCCGCGATCATGTCCAATCCCTTGCGCCGGAGCTTGTCCTGCGCGTAATCCGCCACATCATGCGTTTCCGCGGCGAATCCGACCAGGAAAGGGTGCACGGTTTGCGCGGCCAGGCTGGCGAGGATGTCGGGATTCTCGGCCAGCGCGAGGGTCAGCCCCGCGCCGGCCTGCTTCTTGATCTTCTGTGCAGCGGGGCTGGCCGGCCGGTAGTCGCCCACCGCGGCGGCGCCGACATAAATGTCCGCAGCGGCGGTGGCGGCCAGCACGGCGGCATGCATCTCGGCGGCGCTGCGCACGTCGACGCGGCGCGCCACGCCGCGCGGCGTGTCCAGGTGCACCGGGCCGGCGACCAGGGTCACCTGCGCGCCTGCATCCGCCGCGGCGCCGGCCACGGCGAAGCCCATCCGCCCGGAACTGCGGTTGCCGATGAAACGCACCGGATCAATGTCCTCATAGGTCGGACCCGCGCTCACCACCATCTTCAGTCCGCGCAGCGCGCCGTCGCCGAACGAGGCGACCAGCGCCTCGCGCAGTTCCAGTGCCTCCAGCATGCGGCCGGAGCCGATGTCACCGCAGGCCTGGTCGCCCGAGGCCGGACCAAGCAGGTGCACGCCGCGGCGGCGCAGCGTGTCGACGTTTTCCTGCACCGCCGGATGCGCCCACATCTGCTGGTTCATCGCCGGCGCGACGTACAGCGGCGCGGCGCTGGCCAGGCACAGCGTGGTAAGCAGGTCGTTGGCCATGCCATGCGCGAGGCGGGCAATCAGGTCGGCGCTGGCCGGCGCGACGATGATCCGCTCGGCCCAGCGGGCCAGCTCGATATGGCCCATGGCCATCTCGGCCTGCTCGTCCCACAGGCTGACCCGCACGGCCTCGCCGGACAGGGCCTGGAAAGTGGTGGCGCTGACGAAATGGGTGGCGCTCTCCGTCATCACCACGCGGACCTGGGCGCCGAGGTCGCGCAGGCGGCGGACCAGCTCGCAGGCTTTATAGGCGGCGATGCCGCCCGACACGCCGAGCAGGATGCGACGGTTGGCAAGTTGCATGTAGGACAGGCCTGACAAACGGGCAGACGCCTAGCTTACCGGAATCGACTGCGTCCTCCGCTGCACACGCAGGCGCCCCTGCGGCATCGTGGACGAATGAGCATTCGAGACTGGCCAGAAGGGGAACGCCCCCGCGAAAAACTCCTGCAGCGAGGCAGCACCGCGCTGTCGGACGCCGAGCTGCTCGCCATCCTGCTCGGCAGCGGCGTGGCCGGCGCCGATGCGCTGACTCTCGGGCGCCAGCTGCTTACGGAGGCCGGCGGCCTGCATGCGCTGCTGGTCGACCCCGCCAATACCACGCGCATGGCCGGCATCGGCCCGGCCAAGCGGGCGCGCCTGGTCGCCGCACTGGAACTGGCGCGCCGTTCCTTGAACGAGCAGCTGACCGCGCGCATCCTCCCTGCACAGCGCGCGCGACAGCGGCGAGTTCCTCCGCGCCAAGCTGCGCCACCTGCCCTACGAAGTGTTCGCCTGCCTGTACCTGGACAACCGCCATCGCGTGCTCGGCTACGAGGAGCTGTTTCGCGGCACGGTGGACGGCGCCAGCGTGCATCCGCGCGAGGTGGTGCGCGCCTGCCTCAAGCACAACGCCAGCGCGGTAATCCTCGCCCACAACCACCCTTCCGGCGTGGCCGAACCCAGCGTGGCGGACCGCGCCATCACCCGCAGCCTGCGCGAGGCGCTGCAATTGATCGAGGTGCGCGTACTGGATCACCTGGTGATCGGCGCGGCGGAGCCGGTCTCCATGGCGTCGCTGGGCATGATCTGATCCGGCCGGTTCGCCCCCGGCGGCCGGGAACATCTCCAAAAAATAACGGCGCGGTGGGGAACCGCGCCGTCAGGCCGTTTTTGGGGAGGGTGAGAGGGACGGCGTCTCGCGTACCCGTCAGCGGGGAGGGTGCTTGGGG
>Ga0006562J51391_1105335_pt1 | contig 13720 bp, 13 predicted proteins | sample Ararhi6_input_d2_FD_51391 | JGI IMG/M metagenome (IMG submission 51391) | reverse complement strand
ATGCACGAAGCCGGGCTGGTAGCGGAACATGCGGATGCCCGCCAGCGTGGCTTCGTGCGCGTAGAGCGACGAGGCCATGAACACCGTCCGGTGATCCGGGCGGCAGGGAATGAGGATGCGCACGTCGACGCCACGGTGGACGGCCAGGCGCAACGCGCTGAACACCGCCTGGTCGGGAACGAAGTAGGGCGTCGTGATCCACACGCGGCGCGTGGCCGATCCGATGGCCTGGGTGAAGAACAGCGAGCAGCTTTCCTGGCGGTCGGCGGGTCCGGTCGCGACGATCATCGTCTCCGCGCGGCCGCAGCGCTCGGGTGGCGGCGACGACGGCGGTCGTTCCCCGGTCACCCAGTACCAGTCCTCGGCGAACACGCGCTGCAGGTCGGCGACGGCGGGCCCTTCGATCTCCATGTGAGTGTCGCGCCAGGGCGACAGGGGCGGCTTCGCGCCGAGGTATTCGTCGCCTGCGTTGAGTCCGCCGACGAAGCCCCGCTCGCCGTCGACGACGAGCACCTTGCGATGGTTGCGGAAGTTGAGCTGGAAGCGATTGCGCCAGCGCCGCGTGGCGAAGCGATGGACGTGCACGCCGCCCGTCCGCAGGCTCTCGACGTAGCTGTCGGGCAACGCGTGGCTGCCGATGCTGTCGTAGAGGAGGCAGACGTCGACACCGGCCGCGGCGCGCTCCAGCAGCGCGTCGCGCAAGCGGCGGCCGAGCACGTCGTCGTGGATGATGAAGAACTGCACCAGCACGTACCGATCGGCGCGCGCGATCGCGGCGAACATCGCGCCGAAGGCGGCCTCGCCGTCGATGTGCAGCGCGAGCGCGTTGCCTCCGTGCATCGCCGTCTTGAGCATGCGCCCGATCGCGTCGTAACGGATGTCGCCGGCCTGCGTGGGCGCGGCGAGCATGCCGGGCCGCCCCGGATGCCCGGCCTCCTCGTGCAGCAGGAAGAACCGGGCCTGCCGTTGCCGGTGCAGGTCGACGTAACCGCTGAAGTGGCTGGATCCGAGGAAGAGGTAGGGGACGAGCGTCACGTACGGGAGCAGTACGAGGCCCAGCACCCAGGCGAACGCGCCCTGCGCGGTCCTCGTGTGCATCACGGCGTGCATGGCGGCGAACACGCCCGCGACATGAAGCGAAAGGGCGGCGACGGCGATCAGGCTCGCGAACATGCGGGCGCGGCCTCCACTTTCGAATCCACGGCAACAGTCTTTGGCGCTGGCAGGTGTTTCTGCATGGGGGCCCGGGCAGGAGAATGCACGTTATCGCTTTACATCGAGCCTAACCTATGAACGTTCCCTCGTCCCGTCTGCCCCTGCTTGCCCTGGCGGTGGCGGCCTTCGCGATCGGCACCACCGAATTCGTGATCATGGGCCTCCTGCCCGAAGTGGCCGCCGACCTTCGGGTGACCATCCCGGCCGCCGGCATGCTCGTCTCCGGCTACGCGCTCGGCGTCGCGGTGGGCGCGCCGCTGCTCGCCGCCCTCACCGCGAAGCTCGAGCGCAAGCGCGCCCTGTTGTTGCTCATGGGCCTGTTCATCGTGGGCAACCTGCTCTGCGCCATCGCGCCGGGCTACGACGTCCTGATGGTCGCCCGCGTGGTCGCGGCGTTCTGCCATGGCTCGTTCTTCGGCATCGGTGCGGTCGTGGCCGCCCACCTCGTTCCCGTGAACCAGCGCGCGCGTGCGATCGCCCTCATGTTCGCCGGGCTGACGCTGGCCAACGTGCTCGGCGTCCCCTTCGGCACGTTCCTCGGCCAGTACGCCGGCTGGCGCGCGACCTTCTGGGCCGTGACGGTGCTGGGCATCGTCGCCGCGTTCGCGGTCGCCCGCTTCGTGCCGGCGCTGCCGAATCTCAAGGCGCCGCACATGGGGCGCGAACTGCGCGTGCTGCGCGAGCCGCAGGTGCTGATCGCGCTGGGCATGACGGTGCTCGGCTTCGGCGGCGTCTTCACCGTGTTCACCTACATCGCGCCGATCCTGCAGGAACAGTCGCACATCAGCCCGCACTGGACGGGCGCCGTGCTCGTGCTGTTCGGCCTCGGCACGACGATCGGCAACATCCTCGGCGGCCGCCTGGCCGACTGGAAGCTGATGCCGTCGCTGGCCGGCATCCTCGTCGCGCTGACGTTGCTGCTGGTGCTGTTCGCCTGGACGATGCACTCGACGGTGGCGTCGATCGTGACGGTCTTCGTCTGGGGCATCGCCGCCTTCGCCACGGTGGCGCCGTTGCAGTCGCGCGTGGTCCACGTCGCCGGGGACGCGCCGAACCTCGCCTCCACGCTCAACATCGCCGCGTTCAACCTCGGTAACGCCGGCGGCGCATGGCTGGGCGGCGCGGTGTTGGCCGCCGGCTACGCGATGCCCGTCGTGAGCCTGGCCGGCGCGGCGGTCACGGTCGCCGGGCTGCTTGCTACGATGGCAAGCGTCGCGCTCGAGCGTCGGGCCACGCCCGCCGTCGCCGGTTGCGCCTGGATCCCCTCGGAGACCGATCGAACATGAAAGCCGTCATCTATCGCCAGCCGCTGCCCGCGGACGATCCGCGCAGCCTCGTCGACGCCGAACTGCCCGAGCCGCTGCCGGGCCCGCGCGACCTGCTCGTCAAGGTCGACGCGGTGTCCGTGAATCCGATCGACACGAAGCGGCGTCGCAACGCGGACCCGAAAGGCGTCGACACCGTATTGGGCTGGGACGTGGCCGGTACCGTGGTGGCCGTCGGCGCGGAGGTGACGCGGTTCAAGGCCGGCGACGCGGTCTGGTATGCCGGGGAACTCGAGCGGCCGGGGGGCAACAGTGAGCGGCATGCCGTCGACGAACGCCTCGTCGGCCGCAAGCCCTCGACGTTGACGATGGCGGAGGCGGCGGCGCTTCCGCTCACCGCGATCACGGCCTGGGAACTGATGTTCGAGCGCATGGGCATCCCGCACGGTACGCAGGGCAGGCCGGCGACGCTGCTGGTCGTCGGGGCGGCCGGTGGCGTCGGCTCCATCGCCGTCCAGCTCGCGCGGCGGCTCACGGGCCTCACCGTCATCGGCACCGCGTCGCGCCCGGAGACCCGCGCATGGGTGGAAGCGATGGGGGCGCACCACGTCGTGGACCACGCGAAGCCGCTGGTGGAACAGGTTAAGGCGGTCGCGCCGGCCGGCGTCGACTATGTGCTTTCGCTCACGCACACGACCGAGCACTTCGCCGCGCTCGTCGAGCTGCTCAAGCCCTTCGGGAAGATCGGCCTGATCGACGATCCGGCCGAGGCGCCGGACATCCGCCTGCTCAAGCGCAAGAGTCTCTCGCTGCACTGGGAGCTGATGTACACGCGGTCGCTCTTCCACACCGACGACATGGGCGAGCAGGGCCGCATCCTCGACGAGGTGGCGAACCTGGTCGACGCCGGCGCCATCCGCACGACGATGCGCGAGAACCTCGGAATCGTCGACGCCGCCAACCTGCGTCGCGCGCACCAGCTGCTCGAAAGCGGCCGGACGATCGGCAAGGTGGTGCTGGAAGGCTTCGCCTGACGACGGGAAGCGGCGCTGGAATCAGCGCCGCTTGTCGGGTGAGAGCAGCAGGTTGGCGAGCGCCTGCGCCTGCTTGCGGATTTCCGGAATCGCGGTGGATTCCCACAACGTGCCGCGAAGCAGGCTGCCGATCGCGAACACGTTGGCGCGCGGCTTGCCGGACGCGTCGTGCAGCCGCCCGTCCGTCTCGGCCGTGAGGCCCAGGCCTTCGGCCTCCGGCGCCACGTGCCCGCCGAGAACGAGCTGCCGGATCAACGGATGTTCCGTGCGCTGCGTATCCGTGTTCAGTCCCACGGTCTGGATGACCACGTCGTAGGACTGCACGACGTCGCCACCGCCGGGCACGCCGCGCGTGACGTCGAGGACGCCGTCCGGCGTGAGATGCACCGAGCGCATGCGACCACGGTCGCGCGTGAGGCGGCCTGCCTTTTCCAGCGACGCGATTTTCGCCGCGACCTGCGGCGGCATCCGGTGGCGCGCGCGCTCCCACGCCCAGCGCGCATGGCGCAGGAAACGGGCGCGCTCGCCACGCGGGAGTTCGCGCCACAGGGCCTGCGTGTGCGGTCGCAGACCGTCGATCACGGTGCGCCAGTCCTCGGCGTGTGCCGCGGCGTCACGCAGGCGCCGCAACCAGGCGCGCACGTTCGGATCGTCGCGCATCGCATCGACGAGTTCGCCGCCGTCGTCGGCCGGCGCGGAGGCGGCGGCGAGATGCGGCTCGGGAAGTTTGCCGTGGCGCGACAGCGCGTCGAAACGAGCGTTCGGCCAGCGCCTGGAGAGTTCGAGCAGCACGTCGACGGCGGTGAGGCCGAGGCCGATCACCAACACGCGCAACGGACGGTCGTCGTCGACGGCGCTGGCGAGGAACGGCCACGGATCCACCACGTAGCGGCCGCTCGCGATCGCGGCGTCCTCCACGCCCGGCAGCGGGCGCGGCGGCAGCGAGCCGATCGCGAGCACGGCCGCGTCGGCGCGCGCTTCGTTGTCGCCGTAGCCGATCGTCACGCCGTCGGAAGAGGGCACGAGCGACTCCGCGGTCAACGGGAGGATGTTGATGTCGTGGCCGAGCGCGGGCGCGTTGCGGATCGCCTGCGCCACGCGGGACTGCAGGAAATCGCCGTACAGGCGGCGCGGCAGGAAGTCGGACCCTTTGACCGACGGATCGCGCTCCTGCGCGTATTCGAGGAATCCGCCGGGCTTGCTCACGAACATGCCCATCGACGCCGCGCGGACGTTGAGCAGGTGTTCGCCCGAGGGCGTGCCGTAGGCGATGCCGCGCCCCGGCTCCGGGGCGCCCGCATACCAGTCGAGATGGAGCGGGGGCTTCGTGCCTCGCTCGAGGAGTTCGCTCACCAGCGTCGCCGCTGCCGCGCCACCGCCGATGATGGCGACCTTATGAAACATGCGTTGGTCCTTCGCCCTGGGCGTGGGGTGGAGGGCCGTGAGACCGTCAGGCCGTCAGGCGTCCCGCGATGATCGATTGCCGCGGTCGTGCGATCCAGTGTTCCGACGGACCGGGCTGCTCATACGCGAGGTACTGTGCCAGATCGCCACCGTACACGTGAAGCGTGAGCGCGGTCTCGTGCCGCGACAAATTGCGGCAGCGATGGGTATGCGATTCCGATGCGTCGAACCACGTGGCATCGCCCGGACCCAGCCACGTGCGACCGGTGCTGCGCAGGCTGTGGTCGATATCGTCCTTTTCGAACGACTCGACTTCCAGCGCGCCCGCGATGGTGGCCTCGAGGCCCCAGAGTCCGCCGTGATCGTGCACCGGCGTCGAGTAGCCGGGCGGCCACGCCATGACCAGCACGCTCACGGGCGGCCGCGACCGTTCCGCGAGCATCCAGCGCTCGAAACCGCGGCGGCGTTCGCGCAGCGGACCGAGCATGTCGGCCAGCTCGGCCGTTCGCCCGTGCAGCACGCGACCGACCTCGCGCCCCATGGAGGCGAGGTCCGGGTGCGGGGCGTCCGACAGATCGAACGCGATGTCCCGCAAGGTCCTGATGATGGAAGTACGCTTACCCATGGAAGGGCGGCCCTGCTAATGACTCTACTGGCCGCGAGTGGACCATGCGGACCGTTAAGGCGCCGTAACCCTGGCCTCTTAAACCGTTTCGCGCGGAGCCGCATCCAAGCTGGCGACCGTCCCGGAGACGGTCACACCGGACCGGAGTACCTGACCATGATCGTCCTCACCTCGCTCGTCGTCCTCGCCATCGGCTTCTGGGTTGCGTTCGCGCTGCTCGGCGCGGTCCTGAAGCTGGCCTTCGGCATCATCGGTGGCGTCTTCAGCATCGTCGGCGCCGTCCTCGGTGCCGTCATCGGCGGCGTGGCCATGCTCGCCATCGCACCCGTGGTGGTGCTGGCGCTCCTTCCCGTGTTGCTGCCCGTCGCCCTGCTCGCGATCGTCGTCTGGGCCATCGCCCGGGCCACGCGCAAGCCCGACGTGGTGGTCGTGCCGCGCTGAGCCGCGGCACGACCGTTCCGGCGACCCGCGTTCAGATATCCCGCAAGTCGAAACTCACCGGGATGCGGGCCCACGCCTTGACCGCCTGACCGTTCGCGGTCGCCGGCCGGAATCGCCATGCCGCGAGCACCTGGTCGCGCGCCGCCTTGTCCAGCACCGCGTGTCCGCTGCTCGTTTCGATAAGCACGTCGAGGGGCTTGCCCGTCTCGTCCACCAGCACCCGTAGCGTGACCGTGCCCTGCATGCGCGAGGCCTTCGCGATGCGCGGATACGCGGGTGCGGGCGCGGCGACGTAAGCCAGCGTCGCCTCGACCGGCGCGGTGGGCTGGGCGGCCGGGGCGATCGTCACGGGCGCGACCGGCGGCGCGGGCGCCGTGCCTTCATCGGTCGTCACCGCCGGCGATACCGGCGGCGGTGCGTCGACGGCCCTGGGCTGTGCCCGGGCGGGCGCCCGTTTCACCGGTAGCGGCTTGAGGTCGATGGGAGGCGGCGGCACGACGACGGGCTCGACCGGATGATCGATCAGGCGGATAGCCGGTGGCGCGGGCGGATCCAGCGACAGCGTGGCCACCATCGGCCGCATGACGGCGATGAGGGCGGCGGCGTTGAGGGCGATCGCCGCGCTCATCGCGACGATGCGGACGGTATCCGGATGGACTCCGGCGGGGGACTGCGGACGAGCGAACGACATGGGCCACCTCCTGCAACGTGGGGGAAGGTGATGCGCGGTCGGGAACACGGCCGGTGGGGGCCGGCGGGGATCGTGTTCGGGTCCGGTTGCAGATTAGGCGGCGGTCGCGGGAACTTGCAATAGGGCCGTATGGACGGCCAGACGATCAGTGCGCGACGAGCATCGGCACGTCGGACTGCATGAAGAGGAATCGCGTGGTCCCGCCCAGCACCATTTCGGAGAGCCGCGACCGGCCCCAGGCGCCCATGACGATGAGGTCCGCGTTTTCGGCATGCGCGATGTCGAGCAGCGCCGGCCCCGGGGAGGCGCGCGACGCCTCGTCGAGGCGACGTACCTCGGCCTTCACGCCGTGGGTATCGAGCCAGCCGCAGATGTTGGTATCGGGCAGCGCGCAGGTACCGATGTCCTCGTCGACGCTGCCGTCGATCACGGTGACCCGCGAGGCCTTGCGCAGCATCGGCAGCGACGAGCGAACGGCGAGCGCCGACTCGCGGCTTCCGCTCCAGGCCACGAGGACGTGCTCGCCCAGCGTGTCGACCGTCGCGGCTTCCGGCACTACCAGCACGCCGCGGCTCGACGCGAAGACCGTGCGGGAGACCACGCCGAAACCCACAGGCGCGTCGCCACGCATGGTCGACGAGCGCTCCATCACCACGAGATCGTAGCCCGCCGACGCGTGCGCGAGCAGCGTCACGGTGTCGCCGTTGCCGACGCGCCAGTTGCCGCGAAGGCCGCGCGAGGCGAGCAGTTCCGCCCAGTCGCCGGCGACGGCTCTGGCATCCGTCGATCGCTGGCGCACCGCATCGAGCTGCATCGGCACCGCCTCGGGAACGGTAAAGGCCGCGGCCGGCAGGTCGACGACATGCATCGCGTCGAGGCGTGCGCCGAGGCGCGACGCCATGGCTAGCGCGGCGCGAAGGCCCGCGCCCTGGGGCGGCAGACGGCCGATGTGCACGAGCAGTTCGAGTGTCATGGGTCCATGGAACAACGTCGGCGTGCCGCGGTCAATGTGTCGCCGCACCGGTTCGGTTACCCTCGACCGGTCCCCGTACCCGAATTCCGGAGCAGTCATGGTCATCGACAGCACGCAGCCGCGTTATCCCCTGGGCGAAGAAGTCGCCAGCAGCGTCATCCACGGGATCGGCCTCGTGCTCAGCATCGCGGGCCTGGCGGTGCTCGTCGCGTTTTCGGCGATGTATGGCGGTGCGCGCGCGGTGGTGGCGAGCTCCGTCTTCGGGACCACGCTCATCCTGCTGTACACGGCGTCGACGCTGTACCACTCGATTCCCGGCGCCATGGCGAAGCGCGTCCTGCGAACGCTCGATCACATCGCCATCTTCCTGCTCATCGCCGGCACGTATACGCCGTTCACGTTGCTCGCGTTGCCGGGTGCGTGGGGCTGGGGCCTGTTCGCGACGATCTGGACGCTCGCGATCGTCGGCAGCGCGGCCGAGCTCGGCCTGCTCAAGCGCTATCGCAAGGCGGCCGTGGCGATGTACGTGGCGATGGGCTGGGTGGCCGTGGTGGCGATCGAACCGTTGCGCGACAACGTGCCCACGGGCGGCCTGCTCCTGCTGTTCGGCGGCGGCGTGGCGTACACCGCGGGCGTGCCGTTCTACATGGCGCGACGCCTGCCGTACCACCACGCGATCTGGCACTTCTTCGTGCTCGCGGGCAGCGTGCTGCATTACCTCGCGGTGTTGCTCTACGTGATTCCCGGCGCGCAGGGCGCCTGACATCGCCGATACGATCGGCTCCCACCTTCGCCAGGGTGGGAGCCGGCCGCATCCGTGACCCGCGCCTGATCAGCGCGCCGAGATCTTCTTCTCCTGCTCCGGCACGAACCGCGTGCGCACCGCTTCCGCCAGCAGGTCGGGCGGCAGCAGGCCCTGGCTGATCAGGAAATCGTTGAACGCCTTGCGGTCGAACTTCGACCCGAGCTTCGTCTGCGTCTCGGCGCGCAGCTGCAGGATGCGCAGGTAGCCGTAGAAATACGCGGTGGCCTGGCCCGGCGAGTTCAGGGTGTAACGGTCGAGTTCCTGGCGCGCCATGGGCTCGGACAGGCCGACGTCGTGCACGAGGATGTCGTGCGCGCGATCGCGGGTGATCATGCCGAGATTGAGCATGGGATCGAGGAACGCGCGGGCCGCGCGCAGCAGGCGGAACTGCAGCGCGATGAACTGGCCCGCGGGCGGCTCGTACGGAACCATCTCGGCCTCCGCGTAGAGTGCCCACCCTTCGACGTTCACGCTGTTGAAGGCGAACAGGCTACGCGTGAGCGAGACGCCTTGCTCGACCATCGCGGCGAACTGGAGCTCGTGGCCGGGTCGGCCTTCGTGCGCCGTGAGCGTCCATGCGGCGGCCTCGAAGGTGAAGTCGTCGTACGTCTGCGTCTTGTCGCCATCCGCGGGCGGATTGCCCGTGGTCAGCACGAAGGTGCCGCGCTGGCCCGTGTTGCCGATGAACGGCGGCGGGTCCATGTGCGGGGCCGGCGTGCGCGCGTTCTCCGCTTCGGACGCGAGGCGCATCGCCATCTTGCGCTTCGGCAGTTCCACGACACGCTGCTTGCGGATGATGTCCTCGATCCTGACGATCACCTCGTGGTACGTCGGCTCGACCTTGTCCTTCGCCAGCTGCTTCTTCTTAAGCGCCTTCAGGACGTCGCGGTAGTCGCCGTCCGGGAGGCCTTCGGCCTTCGCGACCACCGGGGCGAGCATCTGCAGCGCGTAGGTCGTCTCCATGAACTCGAGTTCGGCGCGGTCGATCAGGTCGCGCGGCGCGATGTCGAGGCCGACCTGTTCGAGGTTGTACGCGTACAGCGGTTCCGGGAGGCGGAAGTCGGTGCGCGCGCGCGGCAGCACGGTCTTCTTCACCCAGGCGTTGTAATCCTTCAGTTGCTGGTCGAGCTTCGCCATCGCCTCGTCGGCGCCGGCGATCTTGTGCTCGGCGAACAGCTTGCGGATGCCGTCGACGTAGCGCTGCGTGTTGCCGAGCTTCTGCTCGACATCCGCCTTGACCGGGCCGAGGAGGCTCTTGTCGCCGAGCTTTTCCGTCGTGCGCGCACGCGCCTGATCGACCAGCGGCGTGCAGCCCGCGGTCATGCCCACGTAGCACTTGAGGCGCCCGAGGGCCGCCTTGTTCTGCTCGGGCGTGCTTTCGGCGTTGAGCAGCGAGAACTCGCCGCCGAAGACGATCTCGCCGGCGTCGTACCAGGGCAGCAGGTACTTCGCGTTGAGATCGATGCCCTTGATGCTGCCGTCGATCTGCTTGAGCAGGATCTGAAGATCCTGCTTCACGTTCGGATCCTTTTCTTCGGCGAGACGCTTGTTCACCGTCTCGCGCACCTGCACGAGTGCGGCGCGCTGGCGCTTGTCCGTGTCGGGACCGAGGTCGGCCGTCTTCTCGTCGTACCCCTTCACGCCGATCTCGGTGGCGGATTCCGGGCTGAACTTCGCGGTCATGTCGAGCAGCGGCTGCGCGTCGGCGTTGCTGCGTGCGATCCAGGCGGGCTGCGCGGCGCTCTGCGCGTGGAGGCTGCCCACCGCGAGCGTCACGGCGGCGGCGAGGGCGATTCGTCGGAACATGCGTGTCTCCCCATATGGTCAGGCGAGACTAGCGGGTGAGGGCGCTCCCGCCAATGTGACCAATGGTCGGGTCAGGCGAACAGCAGCGCGAGCCCCGCCATGCCGATCATCAGGAACGAGATCACGACCTTGGCGAGGATGCCCACGAGCATGCCGATCCACGTGCTGACGCCGACGTGCGCCGATCGCAGCACGCTCTCGCCCGACCACAACTCACCCGCCACGGCGCCGGCGAACGGCCCGATGATGAGGCCCGGGATGCCGAAGAACATGCCGATCACGGTGCCGACGCCCGCGCCCCAGAGCGCGCGCGGACTCGCGCCGATCTTCTTCGCGCCGATGGAGGCCGAAACGAAATCGAGCGCGATGCCGGCCGCGGCGACGATGCCGATCGCGACGAGCCAGGCCCAGCCGAGGTGCCGGTATTCGTCGACGGCGGCCGCGAGCCAGATGCCGCCGAAGATCATGGGGATGCCCGGCAGCACAGGCAGGATCGCGCCCGCCACGCCGCCGACGATCAGCGCGGCCGAGAGCAGGTAGAGGAAGAACTCCATCAGTGGAACGCCTCGCGGTATTCCGGCTTCAGGAAGGACGCGAAGGCTTCGCTCGGTACGTCGATCGCCTGGGGACCCGCGGCATACGACGCCACCTGGTACGGCGGAAAGATGAAGGTGAGGCCGTGCACCTTGTTGTCCGGGCCCGTGAGCAGGCTGAACACCCGGTAGTGGCCCTTGCCGGGTTCGGTACCCAGGGCGATCTGCTCGCTGTCGGACGCCAGCGGCGTGTCCTGGTCGTCGAGCGCGGTGAAGAGCTGACGCCGCGCCTCGGCCGCGAAGGCGCTCTCGGCCGCGTGCGGATCGGCGAACAGTTCGCCGATGCCGACCACGCGCCCTTGCTCCATGTCGTAGGTGAAGCTGTCGACGATGGGCGCGGGATGGGCACCGCCCGTGAAGGCCGACCCGTCGACCTGCACGTTGATGAAGCGGTCCGTGCGCGAGGCCACCGCGATGTCCAGGTTGAGGTCCCAGGGCAGTTCGCGCGCCCTCGCGCGGGCGGCGGGCGTGCCGAGACTGGCCAGGAAGTCTCGCTTCTGCCGTTCCACGTAGCGGTCGATCAGGTCGCGCAACGGCGCCGCGCGCGGCGGGAGGTCGGGCAGCGACAGTTCCATCGTGTAGAGGCCATCGTCGCCGGATTCGGTATCCTTGGCGGCGCTCGCCCGTGCCGGCGGCGGCTTGTCCCCGTCGCTCGCGCGGTCGGCGCCATCGCGGCAGGCGACGAGCCCGGCCGTGGCGAAGACCAGCGACAGGATGTGTCGCACCAGCATCTTGCGTTATCTCCCTGCGAGAACGGGCATCTTAGCCTTTCCCGTCGCGGAGGGCGCGTCAACGAACCGAAGGAAAGGCGTGCATAACGCGATGACGGAATCCGTCACCCTGCTCAAGGCCGACGAACTCGGGCGCATCGAACGCGTCGAGCGCGACGGCGTGCTGCTGATCCGCCGCGACATCGCCGCCGCCCGCTGGTGGGCGCGCTGGTTCGCGCGCCGTGCCGCCGCGCGCGAGGCGCGGGCGCTGTCCCGGCTCGACGGTCTCGACGGTGTGCCTCGCCTGATCGCCTGGGACGGGCGCGTGCTCGAGCGCAGCTACATGGCCGGTCAGCCGATGCAGGTCGGCAAGCCGCTCGACGAGGCCTACTACAGGGATGCCCTGCGGCTGCTCGCACGGCTCCATCGGCGCGGCATCGTGCACAACGATCTCGCCAAGGAACCCAACTGGCTGGTGCGCGAGGATGGCTCGCCGGGCCTCGTCGATTTCCAGATCGCCTGGACGCGCGGACGGCGCGGCACGCTGTTCCGCCTGCTGGCGCGTGAGGACCTCCGCCATCTGCTCAAGCACAAGCGGACGTACGCGCCGGGGGCCCTGTCGTCGCGGCAGCGCGCGATCCTCGCCCGTCCGGCGCCGCATTCGCGGCTGTGGCGGGCGACGGGAAAGCGCCTGTACAAGCTGATCGCGCGACGGATCTTCGGCTACTGGGACAACGAAGGGCAGGGCCGCGTGCGCAAGGAGTGAGCCGGTTACTTCTCGACGAACGCCCGCTCGATCACGTAATCGCCCGGCTCGCGCGTGCGCGGCGACGCTTCGAAGCCCTCGCCGTCCAGCAGGACGCAGATGTCTTCCAGCATCGACGGGCTGCCGCAGAGCATCACGCGGTCCTCGGCCGGATTCAGCTGCGGCAGGCCGGTCGCCCGGGCCAGTTCGCCGTCGGCGATGGCGTCGGTGATTCGGCCGCGGTTGCGGAACGGCTCGCGCGTCACCGTGGGGTAGTAGATGAGCTTCTCGCGCACCAGCTCGCCCAGGTATTCGTGCTTCGGCAGCTCGTTCTCGATGTAGTCGGAATAGGCGAGGTCGTTCACGTGGCGGACGCCGTGCGCGAGGACGATCCGGTCGAAGCGCTCGTAGGTGTCCGGGTCGCGGATGATCGACAGGAAGGGCGCGAGGCCCGTGCCGGTACCGAACAGGTACAGGCGCTTGCCCGGCTTCAGGTCGTTGAGCACCAGCGTGCCGGTCGGCTTGCGGCTGACGATGACGGGATCGCCCGGCTTCAGGTGCTGCAGGCGCGAGGTGAGCGGGCCGTCCTGCACCTTGATGCTGAAGAATTCCAGGTGCTCTTCGTAGTGGGCGCTCGCGATCGAGTACGCGCGCATCAGCGGGCGTCCGTCGACTTCGAGGCCGATCATCACGAAATGCCCGCTCTCGAAGCGGAAACCCGGGTCGCGCGTGGTGCGGAAGCTGAAAAGGCTGTCGTTCCAGTGGTGCACGTCGATGACGTGCTCGGTCGCCAATGCCACCATGGTCTTATCTAACCTCGAAACAATAAGGGACGTGCCGCGAGCGCCGTGCGCGGGCGGATGCCATGGCTGGGGAAGCGGCCGCCGGCCGCGCTGCCTCGCGCAAGCGCCGGACCCCGGAGGGCGCGCTCATGGGCGCAAGTTTAAGCCATATCGTCCCGGGACGTCCGGCAGGCGCCCGCCGGCCCCGGCTGCACTAAGATGCGGGGCCTTGTGAAGCGGGAGGAAGCACCGGTGAAACCCGATTATGCCGTGGGACAGTCCTGGACCTATCGAACCCGCCCGGGTGAGGAGGCGTCCCGCGTCGCCATCCGCCGGATCGAGCGCGAACCCGAGGACGGGGAGGTCTTCCATGTCTCGATCCTCGGCGTGAAGCTGCGCAACCACCGCGTGCCGGGCGGTCTGCAGCCGGCGATGAATCATGCCGCCGTCTCGCGCGGCACCCTGGACGCGAGCGTTCTGGCCCACGACGGCGATGCCGACGGCGACGAAAGCTGGAAGGACGGCTACGCGGTCTGGCGCCAGGCGTACGACAACGGCGATGCCGGCATCTTCGAGATCCCGATCCAGGAGATCCTCGGCTACATCGAGATGGTCGTCGCCGCCTCGGGCG
>Ga0006562J51391_1247661_pt1 | contig 13837 bp, 7 predicted proteins | sample Ararhi6_input_d2_FD_51391 | JGI IMG/M metagenome (IMG submission 51391) | reverse complement strand
CTACCATCGACGCTTCATGTCTATCTCCCACGCCTTTTTTACCTGTCGCCTTTTCAATATCTGCATAACGCTTTAAAGGAGAATATCTTAAATTGCCGTTTTGAAGACTTTCCAAATGACTTTTTTCATCTCCAAATCTTAAAAACCAATATCTGTTTTTATATAAAGAATTACGTTCAGACAACCTCATGTAAACCAATCCCTTCCCCTATCATCCATTTTGATAATTTTACCACCTTTTTAATTAGACCATAAAAAAAGACACTCTCTATTGAGTGCCTTCTTCATCGAACTTATCTTGCTCTCGTTTCCTTTGCTTTTCCGCTCTTTTGAAATGCTTACCACGTTTGAGAGCAAGGGCGAACATGTCCGTATCTTGCTTTACTAATCGCAAGACTTCTTCTTCACTTACGATGATAACTGCTTTTGGTATGGAGATTTCAAAATATTGCATGTCTCTATTATGCCCATTGTCTTATAATCAAATAAGCATAGAAAGGGGCATGTAGCCAATGACAAAAGTAGAAGAAAAAATGTTGAATCAGATTTTTGAAAAGCTAGATAACATCCACAATGAAATGACTGCAACCAAAAACGAAGTAACTGCAATAAAAAATGAAATGTTGAACCAGACATTTGATGATACAGAAGCTATTATGAATGGATTTCATGAACAGGTGATGAACCGTCTTAAAGACATTCACTGTTCGCTAGAGGTGAAGTGAAAAAGGGGTGAAAAGTAAATAGAAAGTAAAGGTGAAAAGGGGTGAAAAAGAGCGTAACAAAGCTGATAAGTACAAGTTTACATCTATATTTGATATTTCTTAATAAATTTGAGTTGCGGATGCAAGGGGCTTACGTAGGTTATTTTGCATGGTAGCGGTCAAAGTTCCAATTATCCAACACATGATTATAAAGCCGTATTTGTCGCCTGTGTGCTCTTATTTCCTGATTGATAAGCTTATTCCTCTTATCTGCTTCTAATCGATTGTAGAAGCTTTCTAAGCGCTCAAAATAGCCCACCAACAAATCATAATCCATCATGTCTTTTTCACTCCTTTTTTACTGCGTTGCAAAATTAGTTCCGTTATCTCCTAGTATCCGCTTTGTAAAGGGTGCTATAACAGGCTTTTCAATGTTTATAAGGTGTTCCGCTATGGTTTTAAAATAATACTCTCCTGCTGTGTAAAAAAACTTCCTTTAGCGGAGCGATCCACTCGCAATGTACAAAACACACTCCTTTTTTTATGCGTCGCAAAAGTCGCAAAACTTGTGTAGCTGCTTCGCAGTTTACGAAGCTATAAACATAAAAAAAGCGCTCTTTTTTTAAGAGCGTTTCTTTTTCTTTTAAGTAGGAAAATCATCTATGTAAAAGAGCTAAAAAAAGCCCTTAATATTTTTAAATGAAGCATTTCATCTAAGTGAATATTAGTGATGTTTTAACCTGCTGTAACCCGCATAGTTAAAGGATTTTGGCGGACAAAACAGGCATAGTGAGTTTTAATAATTCATATATACTCGGCTAGACTGTTTTGTCCGCTTTCCCCCTTTTTTTTCAGCATGATTTTTCTACAAATTCAGCTTACTTTTTATAACACTACTTACTGCTTTCGTTGGGTGCGAATTAGCGTAATTTATCATTATTTGTTTAAGTGTACCGATTTCTAATTTGTACTTATCTGCTACATGCTCAATTGTGATTGTTCCAACTACTCGTTTGAAGCGTTCTCGGTTCTTTCCCTGTCTAACTTCTTCGTAAATAAAATAATGTTTAAATGCTGTTACATCTTTTACTTTTAATTTCACCTTTTTAGCAACAGCCTTCATCATATCCTTGTATTCTTCATTACTGACTAATTCATTTAGCTTCAAGTATTCTTCTATAACTTGTTGGTTTTTGTTCTTCCGCTTCAATGAACCAAAATAAATAATATCGATTAATGCTCCTACATCATTCATAAAAGCGTGTGTGCGTCCATCGTCCTGCACTTGTCGAACTAAATGTAAACACGTTTCAAATCCAATATAATTTGTTGTCCTGCTTAAATGTTGATAGTGTCGAGGTAGCACCAACTTTTTGAATGCTTGGAGCGTTTCTTGGTCGTTCATTCTGAATGCCTTGTACACCTCTTTTGTAAAAGCAGTTCCGAGAGCGGTTTTCTTTTGTTCATCATCTAATTCTTTTTGTTCCTGTTGTTCTGCTAGCAGATTTTCAACGATAGCCATACTTAACCGCTTATCTCGTATTTCCTTAGAAACATTTAAAAAACGTGCTTCTTTTACATGTAGCAATCTTTTGACGGCTTCTATAAAGGCTAATCGCTTTCCCTTATAAAAACGCTGTTGGTCAATGCTTGCCAAATGTCGCAATTCTTTTCGGTCATAGCGAACTTGCTTGTTATCGTCCAGGTATAGAGCGTAATGATTTTCGACAATGCTTTCTTTGAACAGTAGCGGGTCAAAAAAATCATCTTGGTTGAAGTCATTTGCTAGACGTTCAGCAATCCTCATTTGGTCGAAATATCTTGCGTCAACAGAGTAAATCTTTTTCGGGTCTTCGTTTTTTTGCTCCTGCATGAAGATAGAAAACCGGTCATAAGGATTCCGCAACCTGTTGGACATTTGTTTCAAAGTAGAAGGGTTAAACAGCGGTGAAAAATTCGTACAAACTGCAATCACTTCAAAACGTGCGCTGTCGTTCAAAATGTTAACGCCATCGGCTATAACGCTTGTAGATAAAATGACTTGTACTTCGTGGCCAATGCTTTCGTTTTCAGAGATATTTTTAAACATGGCGTTCCTCTTGTCGTCCGCTGTGAGTGTAGCTGTCTTTATCCCTTGCTTTCGTAAAGCCTTCGCAATTAGTTGAATTTGTTCTTTTGTTTCGATGAACGCAAGCACTTTTCTATGTTTACTACTCGCTTTTATTACTTCGGTCAATTCAGGAATTCCGTTCTTTTGATTCTCGTATGTGTAAATAGCAAAATCGGTGATAGGTGACGCTTTTTGTCCATTATCAACGTCAATGACTTTATCAAAATCATTTTTATCAATATCGTCTGTTGTTCCACTTAGAGCGATAAATGTTCTTGCTTGTTTGCTGACTTCTTCTAAATTCCGAATAGCTTCCCTGCGGTACACTTTAGCGTAATCCGTAACCGTTTTATGGTACTCGTCCACGATTAATGTAAAAGATAAATCGGTGCTAATAACCTTTCGTAAAAACTGCACTAAAACAGGCGTCATGTCGTATGTACAAACAAAAACCCTTTTGTTTTGGTTTTTTACGTAGTGATAAATATTTTGGTACAGCTTCTTGTCGTTTGCTCCATAAACCGCTTGTACATCATGCTTATTTGTTAACTGTTCAACTAACTTCACATAGGGAGCTGAAAAGATATAAACATGATTGTTTGCTGTTTCAAGGGTTTTGCAACCGACTATAAAAGCCGTTGATTTTCCGCTTCCTGTTGGGCTGGCGATCAGCACACGTTCTTTCGTATTAATTAATTCCATTGCGTAATCAGAAGGAATGTATTTTGTTACTTTCTTTTTAACTTCTTCATATGTCTTTTTTTGCGTTGGTGCTCGTCCTTCTGTGAAGTAATATTTATTTGTATATCCGCATTTCTTCGCTTCTTTGACGAACGTTCCAATGGTCATCATTTTAGGACGAAAACCATTGTATCTCGTTTCGGTTTCTTCTCCTCCACTAATGATAGTAAAGAGTTCAAAACCTTGTTCATGGGTGATATGTCCTTCAAGTTCATAGGATTTTATTGATAAGCAAAGTTGCGTCCATTCTTCGTTACGTCCTGAATTTGTAGGAATATGACCAATGCACTCAGCCATTTCTTTTAATTCTTCAAAAGGATAAATCCGATATTCTTTTTCCCCTCTTGCTTCAAGTCGTTTGTATAGACGCTTCAAACGGTCTTCTGCTCGTTCTTTTGCTTGTTTTAATAGTTGTGTAGTTGAAAGGTGATTTCCTTCGTTTATGAGGTAATTTGAGCGCCCTTGTCCACCTCGTATAATCTGTTTTGGACTGTTCACCTGTCTATCAGCGGGAATGCCTTTTTTAATAAGTTCTTCCGCTACAAGTTCCATAACAGCTTTACAATGCTCTAGGTTTGTAATAGGTTTATCCAAACGAAAAAGCAAACGATAGCGGTTGCCCTTCTTTCCATGACTGAATGTGTAAAACAGTCCTGTAGCTTTTGATTCGATAAATGCTTGTTCGGGGTCTGTTTCCTGTTTATCATCGTCTACGTCAATCGCTATGATGTCAGTAGAGACAAATTCCATGTTGGTATTTACATGCGCCAGTATGCCACAATGACCATGACTAAAATTGCGTAGAATATCATTTATTGTATAAAAAAGATGGCTCTTTTGAGATTTCAGATTGTTTGTAATACTGCCCATTTGTGCGCCTTGTGGTTGGTTAGTCCATGCTTTTTGATGAAATAATACTAAATGCGTATCTAACTGTTTATCTAATTCAGTTTTTAGCTGATGTGCAGGGTATTGCACCATAAGATAGACCTTCTTTCTTGGATGTTTCAGTCTACCCTCTCACGTTAGCTTTTCTTTCTTTTACAATAACGAAATATTGACCTTTTACCGTATTACTCGTAAAATAGGACATAGGTAAATAAGGATATAACTAAATAGACCTCGCTCTCTTTCTGCGGAGAGTACAAGTCGTTACGAAAAAAAGACGCTTTGTTATTTTTTTAGCTAACGGCAGAGAATAGAGAAAGAACAAGTAATCACTTTGGTCGGTGGATGGCTTGTTCTTTTTCCGTTTTCTTGAACTTTATTTTATCAGAACAAAACGTCAATTAGCAAAACTAATTAGAATGTCCTTCTTTTTGTATAGCTAAACGCGTACAAAAGGGCGTGATTTTGTTCAAAATCTTCGCAAAGGGCGAAGTATCAACGTTTGTAAGAGGTCAAAACAAATCAAACTTTTTTTACTGGATAACTTTTTCTAAGGAAAATCTAGAACAAGATTCTACTTCATCAAATCGTTTTCGAGCAGATAAGCACGAATGATTTTATTAACTAATTCGCTCTTATTTCCATGCTTCACGCTATCCAAAAACCTCGCAATGTCTTTATCAAAGTAGATACCCTTATAAACTTTATTGGAATTGCTATCTTGCTCGCCTGTTATTAGTGCTTTTATTTGTGCTTTCATATCGTTATCACTATTACTATCGTTATTGCTGTTGCTAGCAATATTAGTTCTGCTAGTTCGTTTGCTAGCATTATTGCTATTAGGCTTGCTATTATTTTTAGTTTTAATATTGATATTGCTAGCATTTTTATTTTTGATAGCACGTTCCCCTTTGCGTGGTAAATGGCTGTAAATGTCTTCTTCGACGATGGCTGGCGCTTCGCTATTTGTTAACCATTTCTTTTCTACATTATCGTAGCTGTAACCATGTGTATGTAGAAACTTTTGTAGACGGTCACGCCCTATATTAATTTCGGTGGCGGTCTTCGGCAAACCCTTACCGCTATTTATTTCGTCCAATACTTCACGTATCTTCATGTTTCCTCTCCCTTTCCTTTTGGCTTTCTCTTTGTATTCGTTCACGTAGCGTTCATATCCTCTTTGTAAAGACGTTCATTTGTCTTTTAAAGGCTAAACCATTCAAACAGTTTAAACAGCCATACAGAGCAAATAAAAGGGGCATAGCGCTGTTATGCTTGCCCTGCTTCATACTTCTTCACCAGTCGGTAGAATGTCGGCTTTGTCAATCCTGTTTCTTTCATAGCTTCTACAGCTTTTATTTCTCCCGCTTTCCATCGGTCATAAGCAGATATAAATTCGTCTGTTATTTGTATTTCGGGTCTACCTAATTTCACACCATTTTTCATAGCCAAATCAATCCCTTCTCGCTGGCGTTTATTGATACGCTCTCGTTCGTCTTCTGCAATCCAACTTAAAATCTGTAGGACTAAATCAGAAATGAACGTGCCTAAACTGTCCTTATTTTTGGTTGTGTCCAGTAAAGGCATATCGAGCACCACAATGTCAGCTTTAATATTTTTAGTGATGTCGTTCCACTCGTCCAAAATGCCCTGCTTGTTACGCCCTAAACGGTCTAATGAATGAATGTAAAGAACGTCGCCTTCTCTCAACATGTGTTTAAGCGTCTGGTACATTTCACGCTCAAAGCTTTTCCCCGACTGCTTATCAATAAAAATATCTCGTTCCTCTATTCCTATAGATTCTAAGGATTCAATTTGTCTTCCTACATTTTGGTCTTTTGAACTAACACGAACATAACCGAATTTCTTTTGCGCCATTTTGTTTCCCCTCTTTTTCTTATCTTTGTATCTTAATTATATAATAAGTGTCTCAAAATGTATATAACTTTTTGATACGTTTCTAAAATTGATAAAAGTCTTTTTGATACGCAAAAAGTAAGGGTGTTTATATGGTTTCAAAACGTGTACTTTTTGAGACACAAAAAAGCGGAACGAATTAACGTTCCACCTTGTCCAATAATTAAGAAATATCTTTTTCAATAGCTAAATGAAAACCTTCAGTAAATAACTGTTCTCTAGTCATATACGAAGTAATATCATGTATATCTCCAATGTCATAACATGTAGGCTCAGTTATGAGAGTATTTAATACAATCCTATATTCCTTTTGATGTTTGAAATACCTCGCGTCTTTCCAAAACAAGACATTTCTTTCATCCTTTTTATAAGAACTCCATCTTTCCTCGCTATTTTTTGAGTAATCGTCATATCTAACAAGACCATGAGCAACGCTAATTTCTTTCTGGTGCATTTTTGTAACCAGTCTATCTAAAAAGACAGGGGTACTCAATATCATGAAAACATGCTCTCCGAAGTCTTTTTGTAATAATTTTTTATCTTCTTCCTCAAAAACAGTTCTTACAAAATAAAATCTTTCATCCTCACCTGTAATTTCTAAATCATCACCATTCAAAGCATACAAACAAAATACAGGACGTTGTGAGATGTGATTTATATTAAGAGCTGTTTCCTCGGCAGGAATTTTAGTAATAAATTCACCTGTAGCTTCATGATATATTGAAACGTCCACTTCACTAACTACCATCGACGCTTCATGTCTATCTCCCACGCCTTTTTTACCTGTCGCCTTTTCAATATCTGCATAACGCTTTAAAGGAGAATATCTTAAATTGCCGTTTTGAAGACTTTCCAAATGACTTTTTTCATCTCCAAATCTTAAAAACCAATATCTGTTTTTATATAAAGAATTACGTTCAGACAACCTCATGTAAACCAATCCCTTCCCCTATCATCCATTTTGATAATTTTACCACCTTTTTAATTAGACCATAAAAAAAGACACTCTCTATTGAGTGCCTTCTTCATCGAACTTATCTTGCTCTCGTTTCCTTTGCTTTTCCGCTCTTTTGAAATGCTTACCACGTTTGAGAGCAAGGGCGAACATGTCCGTATCTTGCTTTACTAATCGCAAGACTTCTTCTTCACTTACGATGATAACTGCTTTTGGTATGGAGATTTCAAAATATTGCATGTCTCTATTATGCCCATTGTCTTATAATCAAATAAGCATAGAAAGGGGCATGTAGCCAATGACAAAAGTAGAAGAAAAAATGTTGAATCAGATTTTTGAAAAGCTAGATAACATCCACAATGAAATGACTGCAACCAAAAACGAAGTAACTGCAATAAAAAATGAAATGTTGAACCAGACATTTGATGATACAGAAGCTATTATGAATGGATTTCATGAACAGGTGATGAACCGTCTTAAAGACATTCACTGTTCGCTAGAGGTGAAGTGAAAAAGGGGTGAAAAGTAAATAGAAAGTAAAGGTGAAAAGGGGTGAAAAAGAGCGTAACAAAGCTGATAAGTACAAGTTTACATCTATATTTGATATTTCTTAATAAATTTGAGTTGCGGATGCAAGGGGCTTACGTAGGTTATTTTGCATGGTAGCGGTCAAAGTTCCAATTATCCAACACATGATTATAAAGCCGTATTTGTCGCCTGTGTGCTCTTATTTCCTGATTGATAAGCTTATTCCTCTTATCTGCTTCTAATCGATTGTAGAAGCTTTCTAAGCGCTCAAAATAGCCCACCAACAAATCATAATCCATCATGTCTTTTTCACTCCTTTTTTACTGCGTTGCAAAATTAGTTCCGTTATCTCCTAGTATCCGCTTTGTAAAGGGTGCTATAACAGGCTTTTCAATGTTTATAAGGTGTTCCGCTATGGTTTTAAAATAATACTCTCCTGCTGTGTAAAAAAACTTCCTTTAGCGGAGCGATCCACTCGCAATGTACAAAACACACTCCTTTTTTTATGCGTCGCAAAAGTCGCAAAACTTGTGTAGCTGCTTCGCAGTTTACGAAGCTATAAACATAAAAAAAGCGCTCTTTTTTTAAGAGCGTTTCTTTTTCTTTTAAGTAGGAAAATCATCTATGTAAAAGAGCTAAAAAAAGCCCTTAATATTTTTAAATGAAGCATTTCATCTAAGTGAATATTAGTGATGTTTTAACCTGCTGTAACCCGCATAGTTAAAGGATTTTGGCGGACAAAACAGGCATAGTGAGTTTTAATAATTCATATATACTCGGCTAGACTGTTTTGTCCGCTTTCCCCCTTTTTTTTCAGCATGATTTTTCTACAAATTCAGCTTACTTTTTATAACACTACTTACTGCTTTCGTTGGGTGCGAATTAGCGTAATTTATCATTATTTGTTTAAGTGTACCGATTTCTAATTTGTACTTATCTGCTACATGCTCAATTGTGATTGTTCCAACTACTCGTTTGAAGCGTTCTCGGTTCTTTCCCTGTCTAACTTCTTCGTAAATAAAATAATGTTTAAATGCTGTTACATCTTTTACTTTTAATTTCACCTTTTTAGCAACAGCCTTCATCATATCCTTGTATTCTTCATTACTGACTAATTCATTTAGCTTCAAGTATTCTTCTATAACTTGTTGGTTTTTGTTCTTCCGCTTCAATGAACCAAAATAAATAATATCGATTAATGCTCCTACATCATTCATAAAAGCGTGTGTGCGTCCATCGTCCTGCACTTGTCGAACTAAATGTAAACACGTTTCAAATCCAATATAATTTGTTGTCCTGCTTAAATGTTGATAGTGTCGAGGTAGCACCAACTTTTTGAATGCTTGGAGCGTTTCTTGGTCGTTCATTCTGAATGCCTTGTACACCTCTTTTGTAAAAGCAGTTCCGAGAGCGGTTTTCTTTTGTTCATCATCTAATTCTTTTTGTTCCTGTTGTTCTGCTAGCAGATTTTCAACGATAGCCATACTTAACCGCTTATCTCGTATTTCCTTAGAAACATTTAAAAAACGTGCTTCTTTTACATGTAGCAATCTTTTGACGGCTTCTATAAAGGCTAATCGCTTTCCCTTATAAAAACGCTGTTGGTCAATGCTTGCCAAATGTCGCAATTCTTTTCGGTCATAGCGAACTTGCTTGTTATCGTCCAGGTATAGAGCGTAATGATTTTCGACAATGCTTTCTTTGAACAGTAGCGGGTCAAAAAAATCATCTTGGTTGAAGTCATTTGCTAGACGTTCAGCAATCCTCATTTGGTCGAAATATCTTGCGTCAACAGAGTAAATCTTTTTCGGGTCTTCGTTTTTTTGCTCCTGCATGAAGATAGAAAACCGGTCATAAGGATTCCGCAACCTGTTGGACATTTGTTTCAAAGTAGAAGGGTTAAACAGCGGTGAAAAATTCGTACAAACTGCAATCACTTCAAAACGTGCGCTGTCGTTCAAAATGTTAACGCCATCGGCTATAACGCTTGTAGATAAAATGACTTGTACTTCGTGGCCAATGCTTTCGTTTTCAGAGATATTTTTAAACATGGCGTTCCTCTTGTCGTCCGCTGTGAGTGTAGCTGTCTTTATCCCTTGCTTTCGTAAAGCCTTCGCAATTAGTTGAATTTGTTCTTTTGTTTCGATGAACGCAAGCACTTTTCTATGTTTACTACTCGCTTTTATTACTTCGGTCAATTCAGGAATTCCGTTCTTTTGATTCTCGTATGTGTAAATAGCAAAATCGGTGATAGGTGACGCTTTTTGTCCATTATCAACGTCAATGACTTTATCAAAATCATTTTTATCAATATCGTCTGTTGTTCCACTTAGAGCGATAAATGTTCTTGCTTGTTTGCTGACTTCTTCTAAATTCCGAATAGCTTCCCTGCGGTACACTTTAGCGTAATCCGTAACCGTTTTATGGTACTCGTCCACGATTAATGTAAAAGATAAATCGGTGCTAATAACCTTTCGTAAAAACTGCACTAAAACAGGCGTCATGTCGTATGTACAAACAAAAACCCTTTTGTTTTGGTTTTTTACGTAGTGATAAATATTTTGGTACAGCTTCTTGTCGTTTGCTCCATAAACCGCTTGTACATCATGCTTATTTGTTAACTGTTCAACTAACTTCACATAGGGAGCTGAAAAGATATAAACATGATTGTTTGCTGTTTCAAGGGTTTTGCAACCGACTATAAAAGCCGTTGATTTTCCGCTTCCTGTTGGGCTGGCGATCAGCACACGTTCTTTCGTATTAATTAATTCCATTGCGTAATCAGAAGGAATGTATTTTGTTACTTTCTTTTTAACTTCTTCATATGTCTTTTTTTGCGTTGGTGCTCGTCCTTCTGTGAAGTAATATTTATTTGTATATCCGCATTTCTTCGCTTCTTTGACGAACGTTCCAATGGTCATCATTTTAGGACGAAAACCATTGTATCTCGTTTCGGTTTCTTCTCCTCCACTAATGATAGTAAAGAGTTCAAAACCTTGTTCATGGGTGATATGTCCTTCAAGTTCATAGGATTTTATTGATAAGCAAAGTTGCGTCCATTCTTCGTTACGTCCTGAATTTGTAGGAATATGACCAATGCACTCAGCCATTTCTTTTAATTCTTCAAAAGGATAAATCCGATATTCTTTTTCCCCTCTTGCTTCAAGTCGTTTGTATAGACGCTTCAAACGGTCTTCTGCTCGTTCTTTTGCTTGTTTTAATAGTTGTGTAGTTGAAAGGTGATTTCCTTCGTTTATGAGGTAATTTGAGCGCCCTTGTCCACCTCGTATAATCTGTTTTGGACTGTTCACCTGTCTATCAGCGGGAATGCCTTTTTTAATAAGTTCTTCCGCTACAAGTTCCATAACAGCTTTACAATGCTCTAGGTTTGTAATAGGTTTATCCAAACGAAAAAGCAAACGATAGCGGTTGCCCTTCTTTCCATGACTGAATGTGTAAAACAGTCCTGTAGCTTTTGATTCGATAAATGCTTGTTCGGGGTCTGTTTCCTGTTTATCATCGTCTACGTCAATCGCTATGATGTCAGTAGAGACAAATTCCATGTTGGTATTTACATGCGCCAGTATGCCACAATGACCATGACTAAAATTGCGTAGAATATCATTTATTGTATAAAAAAGATGGCTCTTTTGAGATTTCAGATTGTTTGTAATACTGCCCATTTGTGCGCCTTGTGGTTGGTTAGTCCATGCTTTTTGATGAAATAATACTAAATGCGTATCTAACTGTTTATCTAATTCAGTTTTTAGCTGATGTGCAGGGTATTGCACCATAAGATAGACCTTCTTTCTTGGATGTTTCAGTCTACCCTCTCACGTTAGCTTTTCTTTCTTTTACAATAACGAAATATTGACCTTTTACCGTATTACTCGTAAAATAGGACATAGGTAAATAAGGATATAACTAAATAGACCTCGCTCTCTTTCTGCGGAGAGTACAAGTCGTTACGAAAAAAAGACGCTTTGTTATTTTTTTAGCTAACGGCAGAGAATAGAGAAAGAACAAGTAATCACTTTGGTCGGTGGATGGCTTGTTCTTTTTCCGTTTTCTTGAACTTTATTTTATCAGAACAAAACGTCAATTAGCAAAACTAATTAGAATGTCCTTCTTTTTGTATAGCTAAACGCGTACAAAAGGGCGTGATTTTGTTCAAAATCTTCGCAAAGGGCGAAGTATCAACGTTTGTAAGAGGTCAAAACAAATCAAACTTTTTTTACTGGATAACTTTTTCTAAGGAAAATCTAGAACAAGATTCTACTTCATCAAATCGTTTTCGAGCAGATAAGCACGAATGATTTTATTAACTAATTCGCTCTTATTTCCATGCTTCACGCTATCCAAAAACCTCGCAATGTCTTTATCAAAGTAGATACCCTTATAAACTTTATTGGAATTGCTATCTTGCTCGCCTGTTATTAGTGCTTTTATTTGTGCTTTCATATCGTTATCACTATTACTATCGTTATTGCTGTTGCTAGCAATATTAGTTCTGCTAGTTCGTTTGCTAGCATTATTGCTATTAGGCTTGCTATTATTTTTAGTTTTAATATTGATATTGCTAGCATTTTTATTTTTGATAGCACGTTCCCCTTTGCGTGGTAAATGGCTGTAAATGTCTTCTTCGACGATGGCTGGCGCTTCGCTATTTGTTAACCATTTCTTTTCTACATTATCGTAGCTGTAACCATGTGTATGTAGAAACTTTTGTAGACGGTCACGCCCTATATTAATTTCGGTGGCGGTCTTCGGCAAACCCTTACCGCTATTTATTTCGTCCAATACTTCACGTATCTTCATGTTTCCTCTCCCTTTCCTTTTGGCTTTCTCTTTGTATTCGTTCACGTAGCGTTCATATCCTCTTTGTAAAGACGTTCATTTGTCTTTTAAAGGCTAAACCATTCAAACAGTTTAAACAGCCATACAGAGCAAATAAAAGGGGCATAGCGCTGTTATGCTTGCCCTGCTTCATACTTCTTCACCAGTCGGTAGAATGTCGGCTTTGTCAATCCTGTTTCTTTCATAGCTTCTACAGCTTTTATTTCTCCCGCTTTCCATCGGTCATAAGCAGATATAAATTCGTCTGTTATTTGTATTTCGGGTCTACCTAATTTCACACCATTTTTCATAGCCAAATCAATCCCTTCTCGCTGGCGTTTATTGATACGCTCTCGTTCGTCTTCTGCAATCCAACTTAAAATCTGTAGGACTAAATCAGAAATGAACGTGCCTAAACTGTCCTTATTTTTGGTTGTGTCCAGTAAAGGCATATCGAGCACCACAATGTCAGCTTTAATATTTTTAGTGATGTCGTTCCACTCGTCCAAAATGCCCTGCTTGTTACGCCCTAAACGGTCTAATGAATGAATGTAAAGAACGTCGCCTTCTCTCAACATGTGTTTAAGCGTCTGGTACATTTCACGCTCAAAGCTTTTCCCCGACTGCTTATCAATAAAAATATCTCGTTCCTCTATTCCTATAGATTCTAAGGATTCAATTTGTCTTCCTACATTTTGGTCTTTTGAACTAACACGAACATAACCGAATTTCTTTTGCGCCATTTTGTTTCCCCTCTTTTTCTTATCTTTGTATCTTAATTATATAATAAGTGTCTCAAAATGTATATAACTTTTTGATACGTTTCTAAAATTGATAAAAGTCTTTTTGATACGCAAAAAGTAAGGGTGTTTATATGGTTTCAAAACGTGTACTTTTTGAGACACAAAAAAGCGGAACGAATTAACGTTCCACCTTGTCCAATAATTAAGAAATATCTTTTTCAATAGCTAAATGAAAACCTTCAGTAAATAACTGTTCTCTAGTCATATACGAAGTAATATCATGTATATCTCCAATGTCATAACATGTAGGCTCAGTTATGAGAGTATTTAATACAATCCTATATTCCTTTTGATGTTTGAAATACCTCGCGTCTTTCCAAAACAAGACATTTCTTTCATCCTTTTTATAAGAACT
>Ga0006562J51391_1018472_pt1 | contig 13861 bp, 8 predicted proteins | sample Ararhi6_input_d2_FD_51391 | JGI IMG/M metagenome (IMG submission 51391) | reverse complement strand
CTGCTTGAGATGCGCGACGACGCGATGCACTTCCTCGTCGGCAACGAAGGCGCCATGGATGCGCTGCGGATAACCCACACCCGGCGGCAGGAACAACATGTCACCCTGGCCAAGCAGACTCTCCGCGCCCATCTGATCGAGGATGGTGCGCGAATCGATCTTCGAAGAAACCTGGAAGGCAACGCGCGTGGGAATGTTGGCCTTGATCAGGCCGGTGATCACATCCACCGATGGCCGCTGCGTGGCGAGGATCAGATGGATGCCGGCCGCGCGCGCCTTCTGCGCCAGCCGCGCGATCAGCTCCTCGATCTTCTTGCCGGCGACCATCATCAGGTCGGCCAGCTCGTCGATCACCACCACGATCATCGGCAGCGTATCGAGCGTTTCCGGCACTTCCGGATGCGCGGGGAACGGGTTCATCAGCGGCCGCTCCGCGGCGCGCGCCTCGCGCACCTTGCTGTTGTAGCCGGCGAGGTTGCGCACGCGCAGATCGGACATCACGCGGTAGCGGTTTTCCATCTCGGCCACGCACCAGGCCAGCGCATTGGCGGCGAGCTTCATGTCGGTGACCACCGGCGCGAGCAGGTGCGGGATGCCTTCGTAGACCGACAGCTCCAGCATCTTCGGGTCGATCATGATCAGGCGCACGTCGTCGGGCGTGGCCTTGTACAGCATCGACAGGATCATCGCGTTCACCGCCACCGACTTGCCGGAACCGGTGGTGCCGGCCACCAGCATGTGCGGCGCACGCGCCAGGTCCGCCACTACCGGCTCGCCGGTGATGCCCTTGCCCATGGCCAGCGTGAGCAGCGAATCGGAGCCGCGGTATTCGCGCGAGCCGAGGATCTCGGACAACGCGATCATCTGGCGCTGCTCGTTCGGCAGCTCCAGGCCCATGCAGGTCTTGCCGGGGATCGTTTCGACCACGCGGATCGAAGTGCGGCCGAGACCGCGCGCGAGGTCCTTCATCAGCGCGACGATCTGGTTGCCGCGCACGCCGACCGCGGGTTCGACTTCGAAGCGGGTGATCACCGGGCCGGCGGAGGCGCCGACCACGCTGACCGGTACTTTGAACTCGCGCAGGCGCTGCTCGATCAGTTCGCCGGTTTCCGCCAGCTGCGTTTCGCTGACGGCGTCGGAGGTGGGCGGCGGTGAAGCGAGCAGCGAGAGCGGTGGGAGCAGGACGTTGGTGCGCGAGCGCAACGGCGTGGGAGCGGGCGCAGGCGCGGGCGCGGCAGCGATCGGCTCGTCGTCGTTGGCGGCGAAGCGGCGGGACGAGGCGGTGCGCGAGACCTGGGGTGCGTGGGCGAAGCTGGGTAGCTCTTCCGCGGCATCCATCGCGGTGTGTTCGGCGGATGCGGGCTCGACGAAGACAGGTTCGAAGACGGGCTCGGCGACGGTGGCTTCGGCGACTGGAATGCTCGCGGGTGCGATAGTGACGCGTGGAGCTTCGATCTCCGCCGGCGCGTGCGCACGCGCCGATGCGGCGCGCATGTCGATCTCCGTCGCGGCCGCTTGAACGTGGACACGCGCAGCCGGCTCATTCGCTGACGCACGCTCTGCCGCGGCCGCCATCGCCGCTGCAATCCGCCCTGTGGATACGCGCGGTGCGGAGACCGGCGCGACACGCGGCTGCTTCCACGGCTCGCGGATCACCGGCTCGTCCAGCGACGCCTTCGTGCGCTGCGTATCTCCACCGGGATGCATCTTGGACGGCGCGATGCGCTCCATCGTCGGCACGGGCGCAGCGGCCGGGCGCTGCGCGGTGTTCTGCGCCTGGCGCCGCGATACCGGCTTCGCCCCGGCGCGACGCACCGCGCCGCGCTGACGACGGGCGGGAAAACGCACACCACGAAAAGCCAGCAGGCGTTCGATCAAAACGGCAATACGATCGACCTTCGAGGACGTGCCCGCGAACAGCGCACGCCACGACACGCCGGGATACCAGCGCAAGGCCACCGCGAGGATCGCCAGCATCAGCAATGCCGTGAGCGCGGCGCCGAAGACCGAACCCAGTCCACTGGCCAGCACGCGACACACCGCACCGCCAGCCGACGGATCGTCCGTGTAATGCGCGACGACCAGACCTTCGAGCGTGGCGCTGGCCAGCAGCACCAACAGGCCGCCCAGCGCATACCGAATCGTGCCTTCACCACCTACCGGCCGTTTGCGGCCTTTGGCGACGAGGGCGCGAAGCGCGCGCCAGATCAACGGAATCAACCAAAGAGTGGACAGCCCGAAGGCGCCGAAGAAGAAAGTGAGCATGCTTGGTTTCGACTGGAACAGCGCCCCGCGAACTCAGCATGTTAGCGCCAATGCGTCAGGAACGGCAGAGGATAATGCCTTAAAGTGCTGTATTGCCTTCTAGACCGAACCGCCCACACCTTTGAATTTTTCGACGAACGCGGCGATCTTTCGGAAGACGTTCTGCTTCTTTGTCAGATATTGCGGATTGAGTGGACTCATCCGCGGTAGGAGAGTATTGAGCTCGGTGCCGTTTTCGCTGGCGAATTCCCGCTTGAGCGAAGCAGCGATATAGCGCTTTGCCGCCTCAAGATTCAGGCTCTCGGTCTCGATGAGTTCCCGAGCCTCGCGTTGCTGCTCTGCCTGGGCAAAGGTGAAGAAGACTTCGATCACACTGGCCTTGTCGCGAAGCTGATCCAGATCTGTCTGGTTGATGAAATCGACAACCAAGCTTTCTTTGGCACGGTTGCCCAGGCTCGCACGGATCACCCGGCGCACGTCCTCGACCAGGGCGACCTTGTCCTTGACCTTCTTGTTCTTCTCAAAAATCAACTCCAGGATGTAATCCAGGTTGATTTCCTGCGACTTGAGCAGGTCTACCTCGAAGACCACATCGTCCCAATCGATGCTGGATTTTTCTTTTTCCTCAGAGGATTTCTCTCGGCGCAGCCAGTCACGGATATCGTTGTACGTCGAACGGTAGTCCTGGACTTTACGATCGGAGGGAATGCGAATTGCCTGCAGTGAGGCCAGATCGGCATCGCTCAGATAATGCTTCGCCTTGAAGTCCTCGACAGCCTGCGGGTCGCTAAGGTCGATACCTTGCAAGGCTTTCAGACTGGCAAACTCATCGTAGTTCTGCAGGACATTCTCCACACGAAGATATTCGCCGAACAATTTGGCAAATACCTTCTTGTCGGACTCCTTTACGATGTCCACAGGATCAGGAAAGCGCTGCTCTAACTCACTGACCACGTCCATGAAGCCACGTCGGGCCTCACCGGTGACCACATCGGTGAAGCCGTCCATGTACTCCTTGTAGCTTTTCTCCAGCACCACGTTCCGGGTGTTCTTGTCGCCGAACAGGGTAATGGCATCGACGGTCGCCTTCTCCAGATCACGGAAGGTGATAATGTTCCCGAAGGTCTTAGTTGCGTCATAAATGCGATTCGTGCGCGAGTAGGCCTGAATCAAGCCGTGGTATCGCAGGTTCTTGTCAACAAACAACGTGTTCAGCGTCGGCGCATCGAAGCCGGTCAGGAACATCCCGACCACGATCAGCAAATCAACATCCTGATCTTTGACCCGTTTGGCCAGATCGCGGTAGTAATTCTGGAAGCCCTTGCTGTCCACGCTGAAGCTGGTCTTGAATAGCGCGTTATAGTCGGCAACGACAGCGTCAAGGAACTCCTTGGCACTGCTGTTCATGGCCGAGACTTCGAAGCCTTCGTCTGCGATGTCGCCTACCGCATCCTGTTCCTCATTGGCGGCGTACGAAAAAATGGTGGCTATCTTCAATGGCTTGTTGCGCTCCTTCTGCGAGATCTTGAAGGATTCGTAGTACAGCTTGGCCGCATCTACGCTGCTCACGGCGAACATGGCATTGAAACCCTTGGCGCCGGCTTGCAGACGATGGGTCTTTTGTCGGAAGTTGTTCAGGATGTATTGCGTGACTTCGCGGATACGGTCAGGATGCTGCAAGGCCTGCCTGTTTTCCGCCGCACTTAGCTTTTTCTCATCCAGCTCGCTTTCAATGGCTTTGAACCGCGGACGCACATCGTTGTAGTCGACCTTGAACTTAAGCACCTTTTCGTCGCGAATGGCATCGGTGATGACGTAGGAATGCAGTTCGCGGCCGAACACACTGGCGGTGGTATCCGCACCCAGGGCGTTCTGCGGGAAGATCGGCGTGCCAGTGAAGCCGAATTGGTGGAACTTCTTGAATTTCTTCTTCAGGTTTTTCTGTGCCTCGCCAAACTGACTGCGATGGCATTCGTCGAAGATGAAAACCACCTGCTCACCGTAGATCGGCAGATCGTTTTCGCTCTTAATCAGATTGTTGAGCTTCTGGATGGTGGTGACGATGATCTTGTTGTCGTCCTTGTCCAGATTGCGCTTGAGTCCAGCGGTACTCTCCGAACCGTTCACGCTATCGGGCGAAAAGCGCTGGTATTCCTTCATGGTCTGGTAGTCCAGATCCTTGCGGTCCACCACGAAGAACACCTTGTCGATGAATTCCAGCTCTGTTGCCAGGCGCGCCGCCTTAAAGCTGGTTAGGGTCTTTCCCGAACCAGTCGTATGCCAGACATAGCCGCCACCCTCAGTGCTGCTCCACTTCCCGGCCTGATGCGCGCTCTTTATCTTCCAAAGAATGCGCTCGGTAGCGGCAATCTGGTAGGGGCGCATGACCAGCAGGGTATCGCTGGCGTCGAACACCGAATATGTCAGCAGCACGTGGAGCAAAGTGTGCTTCTGAAAAAAGGTAGCGGTGAAGTCTTTCAGGTCTTTGATTGGGCTGTTGTCGGCCTGCGCCCAATTGATGGTGAAGTCGAAACTGTTCTTGTTGCGCTGCGTGGTATTGGCGAAGTAGCGCGTGTCAGTACCATTGGATATGACGAAAAGCTGCAAATATTTGAACAGAGATTGCTCGCTGTTGAAGCTTTCCTTGCCGTAGCGGTGCATCTGGTTGAAGGCCTCGCGAATGGCCACACCACGTTTCTTCAGTTCCACCTGCACTAGCGGCAGGCCATTGATCAGCACGGTCACGTCGTAGCGGTTGGCATGACGGCCGGTTTGCTCGAACTGCTTGATCACCTGCACTTTGTTGCGGGCGGTGTACTTCTTATCGAGTAGATAGATGTTCTGGATGTGGCCATCGTCGAACACGAAGTCATGTATGTGATCGTCATGAATCTTGCGGGTTTTTTCGACGACTCCATCACTGGGTTTGTCCAGCCAAGCTTCCACGAACCGCGACCATTCCCCATCCGAGAACCGGACGCTATTCAGTGCTTGCAACTGCTCACGGACGTTTGCGAGCAAGGCTTCGGGCGTGTTCAGGCGGGGCAGATATTCGTACCCTTGGTTGATCAGGTCCTGGATGAACTCCCGTTCGAGGTCGCCTTCGCTCTGGTAGCTATCGGCAACCTTCCACCCCTTGACGTACCTGTCGAGCACGATGAAGCTGTTCGACTCAGCGATGGGCTTGATGAACTCAACCATGTTGCGTTCCCTGTTGCTGCCAATAGCCATAACTGCCAATCAGGTGGTTCAGAAGGAATTTTACCGTCTGCTTCTCTTGCGGCGTCGGCTCGGCAACGGTCTCATCGGACAGGGTGCTGTGGCTGGTGAACTGGATGATACGATTTAAGTAGGCCAGCTTATCGTCGGGCAGTAGTTCCGACCATTGTGGGTAACCAAGGAAGCTTGCAGTTTTCTCATAGAGGTTACGCAGCAATGTGAAGTGATATCGCTGCACTTGGTCGGCGGCAATCGCCTGCTCAAGTGTCTTCCTGAGATGCAAGTGATAGGAAAAGCTCTTATTGGAATCGCCGTACTTGACGTTCAGATCGAAGGTGCCATCTTCCAAATGCTCCAATAGGTAGCAACCTTCCCTCTTTCCATTTTTGGCGAGCCCGAGCTCGTTATGGAGCACGTTGTAAAACAGTGGACTGTGAGTGGTGATGATGAACTGCAGGCTGGGCGGGCTGCTCCTGATAAGCTTCGCCAGATTGACGGCTAGTTCGATCAAGTGATTTTCGTCCAGCGAGCTCACCGGGTCGTCGATGAATACATATTCAAGTCGGTCAAACTCTCCGGTCTCACGATTTTCCGGCTCTGCAACACTGAGCGTACTGATGGCTTGATCCAGCAACGTATAGAAGATGCTCCAAATGAAGTTGCTTTCTTCGGCTTTCGAGATCTTGAGATTACCAGATCTTTCGTTATCGCCCCGCTGCAGCGAAAAGGTGACTTCGGAGAAATCTTCGCTGAAATGCGGGGTCAACTTGTCATTGGCATAGTGTTGAAAGTGCCTGACGATGTTTCCATCTTGTCCCAGATCTCTGAGCAGCGCGAGCAACCAGTCGGTAAACGAATTGGGCTGGATACGAAGCTTGGGCTCGGCATCCAGCGTCAGGTCATTATCCCAATAGAATAGGTCTTCGGTGAAGGCGCTATAGTACAAGATCTTTTTGTGTGGCGACCCGGACCGACTGACAGCCTCTCCTTCTCCATCAACGTTCTTAGGGGCGACAAACTGCTTGAATTCCCTAGAAAGACGCGTCTTGCCTGTACCGTTGAAGGCATAAATCAACTGCACCTTTTTGCCGGCGTCCTTAAGCTGCTTCGCGATTTCCCTGAGCGTCTTGCTCATATTATGCTACGTCCTCTCGCTCCACGAAGTTTAGTAGCTTGTCGCGGTAATATTCATACTGCTTGCTGCGTAACTCGATTTCACGCGGAAGACCTTCGCTGATGGAGTTGGCGAGAGCATCGAACTTATTGAGGATAGCGACAATGCGCTCCTGCTCTTCCAGTGGCGGCACCAAGATTCGAATCCTCAAAAGGATGTCGTCGTTGAGACTGACGCGCGTAGATAGGACAGCCATCTGAGTGATCTGTCTTCTAAAATGGGATGAGCGGAAGAAGTACGCGACGAATTGTGGATCGACGACGCCTTCCTCTTTGGGGCGAAGCCGCTTTGTGAAGCCATTGAATGTTGCTTTTGGATAGTCCCTGAGCGCGGCGCAGCTCATGCCGAGCCCTTCAAGGTCCTCGCTTGTTCTTGTGATGAAGACATCGCCCTTTTTGATCGAGTAGCGAGCTTGGTCCGCGTCCGTCGTATTGACAAGATCGGATAGGTCAGCCGGGACACTGAGATTGTTGAACACAGTCCTGAACGACAGAAACGGATGACCGAAGCCGAACTGATCCGCACTCTTTGAAAGTCCCGAAGACGACTCATATAGTTCGCCAACGGTGGTTAACCTCGCTTGTTTGCTTGCGCTATCCGCGCGTTCATCGAACGCCAGAAGCGCGTCGCGGTAATACTTGTATTGCCGCCGGCGCGCTTCCAGCTCCGCTTCCAGCTCCGCTTCCAGCTCCGCTTCCAGCTCCGTGAACGCGTCAAGCACTTTAACAATTTCGCGCTGTATTTCGAGCGCCGGAACAGGAACGCGTATTTTTGCGAGATTCCTCGCCGAAACATCAATTACTTTCGTTCCCGTTGCATATTTTTTTTTCTGATAAAAAAACTCAGGGGTGCGGAAGTAATACGAGAGATATTTCGGGTCCTGTTGATGTTTGATGACGGTGGCATGGCCACCGGTCACGATTTGCGATTCGCCAAGCCATGCAACCGCTTTACATACGTCTTCAATGTTTTCGCTCGTATTGGTTATGACTATGTCGCCAGTATCAACCTTTGCGAGCGGCGTTGCTGTTTTTGGAGCGACAAAGGAAATGGTTTTTGTAGCCCAAATGCCATAGTAAGTGTAAATCTGGCCGTAGTGGATGCACCCAATGCCAGACTCCGTAAATACGGATTTTGGCAGGCCATTGCCTCGCACGAGCTCAGCGATATCCCCGAGTGCTTTGAATTCCACACCATCTGGGCAGAGTTCCGAAATCAATTTGGCGATCCGACTCATGCTTCAGCCGTCCCACTTTCAATCTCGGCCACGATGGCATCAATTTCGGCACGCAACCTGTCGATTTTAGCCACCGTCGTTTTCAGCTCCGCGTTGACCTGGGTGATGTCCACTACTTCGCGGTTATCTCTCGCTTCGACATAGCTGCTCACAGACAGGTTGTAATCGTTACCGGCTATCGCCTCGTAAGCCACAGATTTGGCGAAGTGCGCTACGCCGGCCTTGCTGTCGAACACCTGCATGATCTGTTCGATGTACCTGTCGGATAGCTCGTTGTTGTTGGTTTTCTTGTCAAACAGGCCGCTCGCATTAATGAACTGGGTCTTGGTATCGGTCTTGTGCTTGGACAGCACCAGGATGTTGACAGCGATGGTGGTGCCGAAGAACAGGTTAGGTGCCAGCGCGATCACCGTTTCCACATAGTTGTTGTCCACTAAATATTGGCGGATTTTTTGCTCAGCTCCGCCCCGGTAGAAGATGCCAGGGAAGCAGACGATGGCGGCACGGCCCTTGCTGGAAAGATAGTGGAGCGCATGCAGTACGAAGGCGAAGTCGGCCTTGGACTTGGGTGCGAGCACACCGGCCGGGGCGAAGCGGTCGTCATTGATCAGGGTGGGGTCATCCGAACCTATCCACTTCACCGAATACGGCGGGTTGGAGACGATGGCGTCGAAGGGCTTTTCATCGTCGAAATGCGGGGTGCGCAGCGTGTCGCCAAGCTGGATGTTGAACTTGTCGTAGTTAATGTTATGCAGGAACATGTTCATCCGCGCCAGGTTGTACGTGGTGTGGTTGATTTCCTGGCCGTAGAACCCGTCTTCGATGATGTGTTCTTCGAACTGCTTCTTGGCTTGCAACAACAGCGAACCGGAGCCGCAGGCAGGGTCGTAGATTTTGTTGACGCTGGCCTGCTTATGCATGGCCAGCCGCGCGATCAGCTTGGATACGTGCTGCGGTGTGAAGAATTCGCCGCCGGACTTGCCGGCGTTAGCAGCGTAGTTGGAGATGAGGAATTCGTAAGCATCGCCAAACAGGTCGATGTGGCTGGCGTCGAAGCCGCCGAAATCCAACCCGGCCACACCCTTGAGCACAGCAGCGAGACGAGCGTTCTTCTCCTTGACGGTATTGCCGAGACGATTACTGGTGGTATCGAAATCGGCGAACAGCCCCTTGATGTCGTGCTCGGACGGATAGCCGCTGGCGGAGCTTTCAATGGCAGCAAAGATTCGAGCCAGGTCGGTGTTCAAGGTTTCGTTGTTGCTGGCTTGCGTGACCACGTTGGCGAACAGCTGACCGGGGTAGATGAAGTAGCCCTTGGTCTTGATGGCATCATCCTTGATATCCGCGGTGATGACGTTGTCAGCCACCTTGGCATACTGGATGCTGTCATCGCCACCCTCTATGTAGCTCGCGAAGTTCTCGCTGATGAAGCGGTAGAAAAGGGTGCCAAGGACATACTGCTTGAAGTCCCAGCCATCGACCGCACCACGCACGTCGTTGGCGATCTGCCAGATCTGGCGTTGCAGGGCGGCGCGTTGTTGGGTGCTTGTCATGCGGTGATTCCTAGTTCAGTGGGCTTGGCCCGCGTGCGAGGCGCGAGCCGATGGAGATCTGTTATCGCGACACTAGCTTGGTCGGTGTTCGGTCCAGTTTTTTTTAACCGGCAGTAGCGAATCCGTTTGCTCTCACTCGATCTCTACCGACCAAGAAATGTCGATAGAAGTCCTTGGATTATTAGGCCGATATTGGTGTATTGCTTAACTACCATCGATATTTTTAGGATCGGGCTATCCGCTGGATACCAAAAATGCGGTACTTCACGGTTAAGGATGCAATGACGTCTCGGTCCACAATCATAGGCAGTTGGGCAAGGTGACATCCATAGACGTCCATTGGATCACCTCACTTCCCGATACAAAATGACCCGAAGATCGCCCCCAGCAGATCGTCGCTGCTGTAGCTGCCGGTGATTTCGCCCAGTGCGTGCTGCGCCTGGCGCAGTTCTTCCGCGGCGAGCTCGCCCGCGTGTACGTCACGCAGCACGTCGGCGGTGCGGTCCAGGTGTTCGGCCACGCGTTCCAATGCCAGCACATGCCGGCGCCGCGCGCTGAAGGCGCCTTCGCCGCTGCCGGCGCCGGCCAGGCGCTTAAGGTGGTCGCGCAGGACGTCGAGGCCGTCGCCGTTCTTGGCGGAGGCCCATAGCCACCAGCTGCCTTCGCGCATCTCGCTGTGCGAAGGGCGGCGGTCGAGGTCGATCTTGTTGACCAGAACGATGCGTTCGACGTCGGCCTGCACGTCGGCGAACAGTTGCTGGTCTTCGTCGGCACCGGCGGCGTCGGTAACGAGGAGTGCGACGTCAGCGCGGGTCAGTTCGTGGCGCGCTCGGCGCACGCCTTCGCGTTCCACCGGGTCATCGGTATCGCGCAGGCCCGCGGTGTCGACCAGCTCCAGTGCGACGCCGTCGAGGTCGAGGTTCTCGCGCAGCACGTCGCGCGTGGTGCCGGCGATGTCGGTGACGATGGCGCGGTCGCTGCCGGCCAGCGCGTTGAGCAGGCTGGACTTGCCGGCGTTGGGGCGGCCGATGATGGCGACGCGCAAGCCGTCGGTGAGGCGCACGCCGCGCTGGGTTTCGCGCAGCAGTTCGGCCAGCTGTTTGCGCAAGGCCTGCAGTTGCCGCGCGATCGCTGGGTCGGCGAGGAAATCGATTTCCTCCTCGGGGAAGTCGATCGCCGCTTCGATATGCACGCGCAGCAGGATCAGCGCCTGCAGCAGTTCGTCGACCCGGCGCGAGAACTCGCCTTCCATCGAACGCAGCGCCGCGCGCGCGCCGGCCTGCGAACCGGCGGCGATCAGGTCGGCTACCGCCTCGGCCTGCGCGAGATCGAGCTTGCCGTTGAGGAAGGCGCGCTCGGTGAATTCGCCGGGACGGGCCAGGCGCGCGCCGAGTTCGCAGGCGCGGCGCAGCAGCGCATCGAGCAGCACGGCATTGCCGTGGCCCTGCAGTTCCAGCACGTGCTCGCCGGTGTAGGAGGCGGGGGCGGGGAAGTACAGCAGCAGGCCGCGGTCGATCAGTTCGCCGGCAGCATCGCGGAAAGCGGCGAAGTGCGCGTGGCGCGCTTCGGGCATGCGGCCCAGCAAGGCCTGCGCGATGGCGGGCACCGCCGGCCCCGACACGCGCAGCACGCCGACACCGGCGGCTCCGGGCGCGCTGGCGATGGCGGCGATGGTGTCGGCGGTGTCGCTCATGGCGGGGATTATCGTCGCCGCAAAAAGAAAAGGCCGCTTGCGCGGCCTTTTCGGTCAGGCGGTCTTGACCTTGTGGTCGGCGCGGTCCACCTGGCGGGTGATGAACCACTGCTGGGCCAGGCTGGTCGCGCCGTTGACCACCCAGTACAGCACCAGGCCGGACGGGAAGAAGGCGAACAGCACGGCGAACAGGATCGGCATCACCTTCATCATCTTGGCCTGGGTCGGATCCATGCCGGTGGTGGGGGTGAGCCACTGCGTGGCCAGCATTACCAGCACGTAGATCGCCGGCAGCACGAAGAACGGATCGGGCGCGGACAGGTCGTGGATCCAGCCGAAGAACGGCGCCTGGCGCAGCTCCACGCTCTCCATCAGCACGCGGTACAGGCCCAGGAACACGGGGAAGGTGACCAGGATCGGCAGGCAGCCGGCCATCGGGTTGACCTTCTCCTTCTTGTACAGCTCCATCATGGCCTGCTGCATCTTCATCTTGTCGTCGCCATAGCGCTCCTTGAGCGCGGTGACGCGAGGCTGCAGCTTGCGCATGCGCGCGCCGGAGCGGAACTGCGCAGCGGTGAGCTTCCACAGCGCGGCCTTCAGCAGCAGCACCAGCAGGATGATCGCCACGCCCCAGTTGCCGCTGATCGCGTGCAGCTTGGACAGCAGCCAGTGCAGCGGCTGCGCGATGACGGTCAGCCAGCCGTAGTTGGTCGACAGCTCCAGGCCCGGCGCGATCTGGTCCAGCGTGCCCTGCAGCTTGGGACCGAGATACAGGCGCGAAGCACTGGTCAGGCTCTGGCCCGGCGCCACGCTGAGCGAGGGGCCGACGGTGCGGATCAGGTAGTACGGCTGGGCCGTGTCCGGATTGACGACGCTGGTGGAGTAACCGTTCGCTTCCTGTGCCGGCGGAATCCACGCGACCACGAAGTAGTGCTGCAGCATCGCGGCCCAGCCGCCGGTGATCGAGCGGGTGAGCGGCTTCTTCTGGAAATCGGTAAAGGGCAGCGTCTCGAACTTGTCCTGCGGGCTGTACCAGCCGGCGCCGAAGAAGCTGTGTGCCGCCGGGTCGGTGTAGTTCTGCAGCCAGCTGCGGTTGTTCGGCTGGCCGGCGCGCTGCAGCTGCTCGTAGGCATTGCCCTGCCAGGCGACGGTGCTGCCGTTCTCGATCTTCTGGTCCATCGAGACGTCGTAGCTGCCACGCTTGAGCGCGTAGGTCTTGGTGACCTTCAGGCCCGCGGCGTCCTGCCAGGTCAGGTCGACCTTCAGTTCGTTCTGGCCTTCGGCCAGCTGGTAGGCGGTCTGCGCGCTCTGGAACACCGACAGGTGGGTCGGCGCGACCGAGGCACCGTTGCCCTGCGCGGTGGCCAGGCCGCTCTGCGCCACGAAGAAGTGCTCGGACTGCTCATCGAGCAGGCGCACCGGCGGGGGGCTCGGGTCCTTCTTGGTGACCGGCGCCGACGGATAGTGCAGCAGCTCGGAACGCACCACGCTGCCGCCGCGGGTGTCGACCGTCAGGCGCAGCACGTCGGTGCTGATGGTGATCAGCTGGGCCTTCGCCTCGGCGGTGGCGCTGCCGCCATTGGCCGGTACGGTCGCCGGCGCGCCGGTGGTGGAAGTGGCGCCGGGAACGCTGCCACCGTTGTCGGCGGAAGGCACCGCCGCGGTGCTGGCGCTCGCGACCGGCGCGGGGGCCGGCTTCGGGCCGTAGTCTTTCTCCCAATCCATCCACAGCAGATAAGCCACGGCCAGCAGGGCAAAGATAAGGAACGTGCGCGTTTGATTCATCGCGTGGCAGATCCGGTGAACGCCGCGGCTCCGAGCCGCAGAGAGGAAGGCGGGAAAAAGGTCAACGCGCGATTGTGCCGGCCGCGTCGTCCGGCTTCAATGCGGGCGGCCGCTTCTGCGACAAGAGCTTCTTCCACAGATAGTCGATTTCCGCGAGCAGTTCGGGGCCGGGCAGGCCGCTGGCCTGCTCGCGCGCCATCACCAGCAGATCGACGGCCGGAAGCTGGGCGCGGATGCGCCGGAAGGATTCGCGCACCAGGCGCTTGATGCGGTTGCGCTCGACGGCGCGCTTGGACACGCGCTTGGAGATGGCCAGGCCGAGCCGGGCCTGGCCGAGCTCGTTGTCCCTGTAGCGCACAGAAAAACAGCGGCCGCCGAGGCGGCCGCTGGCATTACGCATCGCGGCGAAGTCACCGGCGCGGCGGATCCGCGACTCGCGCGGCAGTCCGACACGCATGGACGAGACTCCGCTTACGGGATCAGGCGCTTGCGGCCCTTGGCGCGACGGGCGTTCAGGATCTTGCGACCGTCGGCCGTGGCCATACGGGCACGAAAGCCGTGCGTGCGGGCGCGCTTGAGCTTGCTGGGCTGGAAGGTCCGCTTCGACATGGCTTCCTCCTCTTGGGTATGTGGATAAAAAGGTTGGAAATTATGCCGCGCGTTCGAACGGGATGTCAAACCCCCGTTGCATCGGGGGTTTGCGTATCCTGTGGATAATTGTGTGGATAGCTGGCCGATAAGCGGCAGGCTGCTGTTAGACTTTCCGGTCCACCCTGCGCGCAAGCGCCCCTGCTGTGGCTGAAGAATACCCATGAGTGATCTGTGGCGGCGCTGTCTCGAGCGTCTCGAAGGCGAATTGAGCGCCGAGGACCTGCACACCTGGCTGATGCCGCTGCAGGCGCGCGACGACACCATGGGCCTGCAGCTGTTCGCGC
>Ga0006562J51391_1000507_pt1 | contig 13920 bp, 14 predicted proteins | sample Ararhi6_input_d2_FD_51391 | JGI IMG/M metagenome (IMG submission 51391) | reverse complement strand
TCCCTCACCCAATCAAACCGGCAACAGATGATACGTTTTGTGCGATCTGTACGTTGAGAAAACCAGTGCTGTGGGGCGACGATCGGGTACAGGTCGTCTGTTTGTTAAGTATACAGAAGACGTATCAGAAAGAATTGCAGTCACTTTATCAATTTCTTGTGCGTTTGACAGAGCAGAAGGAAGTGGTGGAGCAAATCATCAAAGCTGCTTCATTTGAAGAACTGACGGCGGCGCTGCACGTGTTGGAACAGCCAGATGAAAAAAAAGGACACCCATTTCCGCATCTGTGAGGAAAAAGATTAGATGTTAATGAAAGCGCTTTTAAAATAACATCAATAAGGAGGATGATCACGAGTTTTTGTAAAGGGGGAGACGGATCATGAGCTTTAAAGAGAGAGCGGCCGACGTCATGGGACATGTCGCTTATCGTATTACAAATCAGAAATATATTATGGCGATCAAGCAAGCATTTGTCACATTAATGCCAATCATCATTACAGGGGCATTTGCTGTACTGGTCGCAAATATGATCATGAGCCCGGAAACGGGGCTTGCCCATTTTGAGATATTCAGGTTTTTAGCAGAGCTTCAGCCAATTATGAAGGCAATCAATTATGCCACGCTGAACTTTTTAACGATCGGGGCTGTGTTCCTCATCGGGATTGAGCTTGGGAAAATCAATGGACATAAATCATTATTCCCAGGATTAATGGCATTGATTTCATTTATATCCGTTATTCCGACGACACTTCTTCTTGAAGTCGATGGATCGATGCGTGAGGTTGTCGATGTGCTGGCGAGGCAATTCTCCGATCCAAAAAGCTTATTTTTGGGTATGATCATTGCCATCGTCTCTGTAGAGATCTTTTGTAAGCTTACCGAGGTGAAGTGGCTGCAAATTAAGATGCCAGATTCTGTTCCATCAAATGTGGCGACGTCTTTTTCTTCACTTTTCCCATCAATTATTACGATTACAATCATTAGTTCATTCGGGTTTGCGTTTCACCGTGTGACAGGCATTTATTTGCATGAAGCGGTGTATAACGTCGTGCAGCGTCCACTTGAAAGTGTTGTGCAGGGACTGCCTGGTATTTTAACGTTAATGTTTGTGGCTCAATTTTTCTGGGTGATCGGTATTCATGGCAACCAAATGATTAAACCGATTCGCGAGCCGCTGTTATTAGGATCAATTGCAGTGAATATGACAGCATTTCAAGAGGGCAAAGAGATTCCAAATATTATCACGATGCCATTTTGGGATGTGTATATGAGCATTGGTGGTTCGGGTGTGACGATTGGTCTGTTGATCGCCATTTTTATAGCGGGTAGAAGGGAAGAGATGCGGAGCATTGCCAAGCTTTCATCAGGACCTGGACTGTTTAACATCAATGAACCAGTTATTTTCGGATTACCTGTCATGTTGAACCCTGTGATGGCGATTCCGTTTATCGTTACACCACTCGTGACAGGTACGATTGGTTATATCGCAACCGCTACAGGTTTTGCCGGGAAAGCGGTGGTGATGGTGCCGTGGACGACACCTCCGATTGTGAATGCTTGGCTGTCTACCGCTGGCAGTATGGGGGCTGTCATCACACAGCTCATCTGTATTGTTGTCGCTGTTTTCATCTATTTGCCTTTTGTCCTCTTGTCCAACCGGAAGCCAGAAGCAGCACCTGATTCAGAATAGAAGGAGGGCACATGAATGAACATGCAATTTAGATGGTATGGCAAAGAAGATCCTGTCTCCCTTTCATATATTCGGCAAATTCCCGGCATGAAAGGGATTGTCAGTGCCGTCTATGATGTGCCGGCTGGTGATCTGTGGCCGGAGGAAAGTATTGCTCATTTAAAAGCGGAAATCGAACGTCATGATCTTGCTTTTGAAGTCGTAGAAAGTCTCCCGGTCCATGAAGATATTAAGCTGGGAAAGCCTAGCCGAGATGTTTATATCGAGCATTATCAAGAAAATATCCGGAGATTAGCAAGGCATGGTGTGAAGGTCATTTGTTATAACTTCATGCCAGTCCTTGATTGGACACGAACACAGCTCGATTTCCCACTAGCTGATCAATCGACGACTCTTGTTTATTTTCAGCATCAGCTTGAACAGATGGATATAGAAAAAGATCGACTTTCCTTACCAGGGTGGGATACGTCTTATACGCAGGAAGAAATGAGAAAGTTGATGGCTGCATACAGGGCATTGGGGGAGGAAGGGTTGTTTGAGAACCTAGACTATTTCTTGGGAAATATCCTTCCAGTTGCAGCGGAAGAGAACATGAACATGGCACTGCATCCAGATGACCCTCCTTGGAACATATTTGGTCTGCCCCGCATTGTCAGTTGTGAAGAACAAATAGATCGTATCCTTCAACTCGATGAACGCTCACAGCATGGACTGACCTTTTGTTCCGGTTCCCTAGGCTGTAATGCGAAAAATGATGTTCCTTCACTTGCGAGAAAGTATGCCAAAAAAGGGCGTATACACTTTGCTCATTTACGCAATGTCAATTTGTATGAAAACGGTGATTTTGAAGAGTCGGCACACCTGTCGTCAGCAGGTAGCCTCGATATGGGAGCGATTGTGAACGCATTGTTTAAGGAAGGATTTGCTGGCTATGTTCGGCCAGATCATGGACGAATGATCTTTGGTGAGACGGGCAGACCTGGCTATGGATTATACGACCGAGCACTTGGAGCTATGTATTTACAAGGGATGTGGGAAGGACTTCAAATTCACACGAAGAAAGGTCAGGTGGCAACATGAACAAAATCGACATACCCAATGACTTTATTCTAGGTGCTGCGGCTTCTGCTTGGCAGACGGAGGGTTGGAAAGGGAAGAAACCGCATCAGGATTCGTATATAGACCTTTGGTATAAGGAGGGGTATCACGTATGGCACGAAGGATACGGACCAGCAGGAGCAACGAATTTTTACGAGCGCTATCCTGAAGATGTCGCCCTTATGAAGGAAATTGGGTTATCTCATTACCGGACATCGATCAATTGGTCGAGATTTCTCATAGATTACGAGAATGGAATTGTAGATGAGACCTATGCTCGTTATATTGATGATTTCATCAATGAATTACTTGAAGCAGGTGTAGAGCCGATGTTTTGCTTAGAGCATTATGAGCTTCCTGCCGTTTTACTTGAAAAGTACGGCGGCTGGTCATCTAAACATGTTGTCGATCTGTTTGTTCTCTATGCAGAAAAGGTGTTTGAACGCTATGGAGACCGGGTCAAACATTGGTTTACCTTTAATGAACCAATTGTTGTTCAGACTCGTGTGTATCTAGATGCTATTCGTTATCCTTTCGAGCAAAATACGAAGAAGTGGATGCAGTGGAACTATCATAAAGCCTTGGCGACAGCAAAAGTGGTGAAGCTGTTTCAGGAAATGGGCTTGAAGGAATCAGCCGGTGCAAAAATCGGGGTCATTCTCAATCCAGAAGTGACGTATGCGAGATCGACTGCGTCACATGATCAAGAAGCTGCCCGCATGTATGATTTGTTTTTTAATCGAGTGTTCTTAGATCCCTCCATTAAAGGCGAGTATCCAGAAGAACTGCTTGATGTATTGAAAAAGCATGACATTCTTTTCGATGCAACGGAAGAAGAGCTTCAGATCATTAAAGATCATACAGTCGATGTGGTCGGTCTTAATTTATACTATCCGCATCGCGTTAAGGCACCTAGCAAGGCTTGGAACGAAAATACACCGTTTCATCCATCTTATTATTACGATCTATTTGAGCTCCCAGGGAGAAAAATGAATCCATTCAGAGGTTGGGAAATCTATCCGAATATTGTCTATGATATGGGTATGAGAATAAAAGAGGAATACGGGAATATCGAGTGGTTTGTGGCTGAAAACGGTATGGGGGTCGAGCAGGAAGAACGGTTTAAAAACGAAGACGGCATCATTGATGATCAGTACCGAATTTCATTTATCAGTCAGCATTTGAAAAAAGCCCTTCAAGCGAAAAAAGAAGGTTCAAACTGCAAGGGATATATGCTGTGGGCTTTTACGGATAATGTCTCACCGATGAATGCATTCAAGAATCGCTACGGATTAGTAGAGATCCAGCTGGAGAATGAACGGAATCGTCAGATGAAAGCGTCAGGATACTGGTACAAGACATTAATCCAAACGAGGAAATTAAGGGATGAACCAGATTTTATTTATCAATAGGAGTGATGGGATATGAAGCGAATCATTCTCGCTTGTGCAGCAGGAATGTCAACGTCGATTGTGGTATCTAAAATGAAGGCAGCCGCAGAAGGAAAAGGGCTGGATTATGAAATTTATGCGATACCTGAAGGGGCCATTGCGGACGAATTAGAAGAGCATGGGGACGATGTAAAGGTCATTTTGCTAGGGCCGCAAGTTAGCTTTATGAGAAAGGCAGCAGAAAAAACAGCGGCACCTTATCATATACCTGTCGATGTGGTAAATGTAAGATTATATGGAACAGCGAATGGAGAAAAAATTCTAGAACATGCACTGAAACTAGCAAATGAATCTTGAGCAATCGGAGGAGAAGCAGATGACGGTATTAGAGGAAATGCAGGGAGCAGCCTTTCAAATCATTGCCCATGCAGGTGAGGCACGAAGCCATTATGTAGAAGCCATTCGTCTAGCAAGAGCGGATGACTTTGAAGCAGCGCAGCAGTTGATTGAAAAAGGGGAGGAAGCGTTTCGAAGCATCCATGACCTGCACTTGTCACTGATACAAAAAGAGGCGGCAGGGGAACAGCTTCCCTTTTCTTTACTGCTCATACATGCAGAAGACCAAATGCTCACAACAGAGACCATCCATCTGCTTGCCATTGAAATGATCGAAATGTGTAAAAAAATGTATACCCTGTCAAAATAGATATCAGTTATTAACCAATTTCTGTTATAATCATTCGGTAGATAAAGAGAAAGCAGGATTGGTGAATGAAAAAAACATGTATGTGGCTTGCAGTTGGTTTAGTCATGCTGCTCATTTCGGGCTGTATGGGTACGAAACAGCAAACAGAAGGAAACCAGCAAGCCATCAAAGAGGTAAAGGGTCAAGGACAAACGAAAGAAACAACAGAAACGCAGCAAATTGAAGCGGCAGAGATAGACAAACAAAACTGGATTCAGCAAAAGGAACCCGTTGCGCTTCCAATCTTGATGTATCACAGTATCTCTAGCGGTAATTCGTTACGTGTGCCAAAGAGCGAATTTGCAGCTCATATGAAATGGCTGAAAGACAACGGCTATGTCACGCTGTCGCCGAAAGAGGCATATCAAGTTCTCTCGACCAATTCGACACCAAGTGAAAAGTATGTTCTTATCACATTTGACGATGGATACACGGATAACTACACAAAGGCATTTCCGATTTTAAAGGAATATGGAATGAAAGCCACGATTTTTATGATCGAGCAGTCCATCGGCCGTCCGCATCATTTAACCGATGCCCAAATGGATGATATGGTGGCGCATGGTATTTCAATAGAGAGTCACACCATTCATCATTTAGAACTCAATCGTTTAACACAGAAGCAGCAGGAAGAAGAATTAAAAGGATCGAAGGTATTCTTTGACCAGCGGTTTTCTCAACAAACGATCATGGTCAGCTATCCGGTCGGTCGCTATAACGAAGACACGCTGAAGTTGGCGAAGGAAGCAGGATATGAAATGGCTGTAACCACTGAACCAGGACATGCGAAGAAAGAACAAGGTATGATGTCCTTACACCGCCTGCGCATTTCACCGGGACTTTCACCCGAAAGCTTTGGCAGACTGATAGAGGGAAATTGATCAATATTAGATCACAGATGTTTCACATGAAACATTTTACGACACGTTTCGTGGATTAAATACGATTTGTTTGAGATAAATGTATGCAGAAAGAATCAGTTTTTATATACTGATTCTTTTTTATTTAACTAAATAAGGTCTTACAGTTGCCAATAGAAAGTAGGAGGGCTTAGAAGAAAAGTACAGGTTATTATACTTGAAAGTTATTTTGAGTGTTGTTCAGTTTATTTGATTCATTGCATAACAAAAAGCTGTATAATTTATTTGAAATAATGAAAATTCTGCATTTGAAATGAATAAGTAAGATTAAAAAATAAGCTTAACTATGGTAACAAATTGTTACTTATGGTAACATATTGTTGCACAAGTTTTTTGTTCAACTCGGACTAAGTTGAACTAGTTTTCAAACTGAAGCACGAGAGCTTCAAGGTGAATTTCTTGAACGTTCACCATACAACTGAAAAGAAATTTAATTTGGGCACTCGGCTGACTACCGTGTGCTTTTTCTATGTATAAATTTAAAATGTGAGGAATAAACTGAAATAATATGAAAAAATAAAGCAGCCCTCCAAAAAACAGAAACGAGATAGAACCAGCATTACCTTGACTAGGGGTAATGAAGGTGCCGCTTTATTTTTCATTATCATCTTAAGGGTTCATTCAGAACGTTCTCTTATCTAAAATCCATATGATGAACTGGACTAGAGTTCGGATTGAATTTAAGATAAGGAACCAAAGCTTGTACTTACAGGTACAAGCTTTTTTCTTTTTGTTTTTGCGTCTCTCAACGCGTGAACGCACAAGTTTTGTTCTCAAACTGACCCCTCCTTTCTAGGCATAAAAACACCTTTAGTATGGAAGGGGGGAGGACCATCGTTTGCAACACGTTTCTATGTATATTTTACCATCTTTCCTATTTAATGACGAATAGCACCTTGTTGTTTCCTCTCTGTTTTTCTTTGCGTTTCATTCATAAAACTCCATATGTGTTTTCTCTAGTTTGTAATAATCCAATCGATCTTTCAAGGTTCCTGTATGAAATTCAAATTTATGTCCATCAGGGTCTGTGAAATAAATCGACTTCTGATCTCTTTCGTCTCTTGGCCGGCTTGGTAAGATGTTGACGTTCAAATCTTTTAGTTTGTTATGCATTGGATCTACATCCTCCTCATCAATAGAAAAAGCGATGTGTGTGTAAGAGTGATGGATGTCTTGACGAGGAATGTCTTTTTCTACATTGAGGGCAAGCCACAGGCCGTTCAAATCAAAGTAAGCTGTCGTTCTGCCCTTTGTTAACAATTTGGCATTAAAGACCTTTGTGTAAAAATCAATAGATGTCTCTAAATCAGAAACAGAAAATAATAAATGGTTTATTCCTTTGATGTTCAATTTAATCACCTCAAATTCAATGATGAGAAAAAAGCTTGCAGACTCAATCTACAAGCTTTGTTGTTTATTGATAAACAGGATAACCCGTTATCTTTATATCTTTTCCGAGTGGTTCAAGAGAGAGCTGTTCCAGTTCAATTGCATCACTCATGAGGCGTATGCCTTCGCCTCCGAAAAAAGAAGGAGAGAGTCGTCCGCCAATGAGCTTAGGTGCCATGTAGATGACGAGTTTATCGACAAGCTGCTGCTCCAAAAATGAGGCATTGATTTGTCCGCCGCCTTCAATCATCAGGGAGGAGACATTTCTTTCTCCGAGCACTTGAAGTACTTCTTGTAAGGGCACCCGGATATCGCTATCCGTCATGATGACACTGACGCCAGCTGCTTCTAAAGCGGCTCGTTTTTCTTCATCGGCTTGTTTTGTTGTGAAAATCCATGTTGGTGCCATCTGATCTGTGACCACCTTTGCTGTCAGCGGGATAGACAGTTTAGAGTCTAAGACAATTCGAATCGGATGATGACCGTTTGGAATGCGTGCTGTTAATGAAGGATCGTCGTGAATGACGGTTTGGGCACCGACTAAGATGGCATCGTTGATACTGCGAATGTGATGTGCATCATAACGGGACGTTTCTGATGTAATCCACTTGCTGTCAGACGTAGCAGATGCAATTTTTCCGTCTAACGTAATACCTGCTTTGAGTGTCACGAAAGGCGTTTTTTTCGTAATAAAGTGGTTGAACACTTCATTCATGAGAATGGATTCCTGCTCCATGACGCCTGTGATGACTTGAATGCCTGCATCTTGTAAAATGGCAATCCCGCGCCCGGCAACAAGCGGGTTCGGATCCAGTGCAGCAACGACTACTTTTTCTACGCCAGCTTTCACAAGTGCTTCAGCGCATGGGCCTGTGCGGCCATGGTGGGAACAAGGCTCTAGTGTCACATAGATCGTGGCGCCTTTTGCCTTGTCTCCAGCCATTTTAAGTGCATGAATTTCTGCATGTGGTTCGCCGGCCTTCATGTGCGCCCCGACCCCAACAATTTCATTTTCTCGCACAATCACAGCCCCGACGAGCGGATTGGGAGATGTCTGACCTTTCATTGCTTCGGCATTTTCAAGGGCTAGTTTCATATATCGCTCATGATGTGGCAATCGTACGCACCTCTTGATCCGCCTTCATATGGCCTGAGCGGTTAATTTTTGTCTGCAAGTATTTTTCATTGAACTCAGAGACATCACCCCAAAGTGGAATCCGTCCAGAAAGAGAAAGGCCTGCATGACTGATAGCATCCGTCTTTTTCGGATTATTGGTAATAAGTCTGACTGGCTTTGTACGCAATGTTTGAAGAACAGCAATCGCTTCTTCATATTGACGTGTATCATCTTCAAAGCCCAGTGCTTCGTTCGCTTCTACTGTATCGTAGCCGTTTTCTTGCAAAATGTAGGCCATGGCTTTACTGAAAAGACCGATCCCGCGTCCTTCATGGTTGGCTAAATAAAACAGTGCGCCTGCTCCATTGTCCTCAATCATCCGCATAGACTGTTTCAATTGGAACCCACAATCGCAGCGTTTGCTTCCGAAAATATCGCCGGTGTGGCAGATGGAATGCATGCGGATCAGCGCTTCATCCGCATGTTCGAAATCTCCGTAAACAAGGACGCTTGATTGCTGGTGATCTGCAAGTTCACGGGAGGAAAGGCTTTCGATTAAAGCTTCATCTGATAATGATTCTTTCCCATCGTCTTTTAACCATGAATACCAGTTAAACATGACCGTTCTACCGTCTAAATTCACTGGCAGTTTAATAGGTCCAGTGATATATATAAATCCGTCTTCTTGCTGTACTCGTTTGATTTTATCTTTTAAAATGGCTGTTTTAACCTCTGTGTGTTTGTCCATATTCTGCACCTTCTTTTTTGTCTGTTTCTTCAATCTGTAAACGAACGAGAACGCCAAATGGATCAATAAATTCGTTACTTTTTCCTGTCGTGTTCATGAGAACGCCTGCTTTTGTCAGACGTTCGACGACGGATGTTCTATCGCTTTCTTTTGGGAAAACCAGTGTATAGCTTCTAATTCCTGAAAAACGTGGATCAATGGCTCCTTTTCTCCCGCGTCCCCATGCATTAAAGGCAAGGTGATGATGATAGACGCCACCAGCAACGAATAAGCTGGCTGGGGGAGCCATTCGGATATGGAAACCGAGCGTGTTCACATAAAAGGAATCGGCTTCTTCTGGGTTGAGATGGAAATGCAAGTGTCCCATGACTGTACCAGCCGGGAGTCCATCCCAGGTGGAATCAGCGGCTTCTTGCAGGAGACCATCTCCATCAAGCGGAGCATTTCCGCCACCTTTCAGCTCTCCATGCTCACCTACCCATATGTCCTGAGGACGATCAGCATAAATCTCAACGCCGATGCCATCTGGATCACTTAAATAAATGGCTTCACTGAAAAAGTGATCGCTTGCTCCAATTAAAGGATAGCCTTTTTTGATCACATGCGCCAGCCATGTGCCCAGGTTTTTTCTGGTAGGTAATAAAACCGCAAAATGATAAAGTCCTGGCTCATGATCCGGCTTCTCTTTCAGCTGCACATCTTCTTTCAGCACAAGGATTGGTTCCTTTGCGTTGCTGCCAAGCGTGACAGTAGAATCCGTCTGTTCTAATAAAGTAAAACCTAAAATGTCTGTATAAAAAGGCAAAGAACGCTCAAAGCTGGACACATGTAATTCTGTTACACCTAATCTTACCTGCTCTATTGTATTCAAAGCTCGGTCATCTCCTTCATGTTATATGCATCTGCATGTTCAATGGTTTATTGAAAATTGATAAAAATGATCACCTTGTTACTTTTAGTAACTAAACTATATAATAGTTAGTGACTTATTTCAAGTAATTAATTATGTTATAATGAAAAAAAGTAGAGAAAAGCAGGAGGGAGTAAAGTATGGCTCAAGTAGATGGCTGCCCAATTACAGATGCCATGGAGATTTTAGGGAAGAAGTGGGTGATTCTCATCATCAATCAGCTTTTGACAGGGCCAAAACGTTTTTGTCAGCTTGAAAATGAAATGAACATCAGCGGACGGTTATTATCAGAAAGGCTGAAAGATTTAGAAGCTGAAGGCCTTGTTGAGAAAAAAGTTTATCCCGACATTCCCGTGCGGATTGAATATGAACTAACAGAACAAGGAAAGAAAATTGAACCAGTCATACGGGAAATGTATGCTTGGTCTTTAGAGCGAAAAAATAGTGAAAAGGGTGAACATGTCCCTTCTTAATCGATTTCGATCAGTGCCCCTGATCGATTTTTTTTTTGTGATTTTCCAGAAATCTAAGTCAATAGTATGAAAAATGATGTTGACAATAAATTCATTCATCATATAATATCAAGGAGAAGAGGGTTCTTTTCCCTGTAATGGAATGGGGAGGTTATGCCATGGTATCATGAATGGGACAGATTACCTAAACCGTGTATCACTACATCATGTAGCAGCAGACATCTTTGACTTGTCGAAAGCAAAGATTTATTTTTTAAACTCAATTGATAATGATTATCATAATCATTTATGAGTGTGATTCATACGCTGATAAAGGTTATTTTTTTTATTATCTATTGAGAATAATTATCAATATCAATTAGGAGGATATATATGAAATCACTTCGTTCAGCATCACACGTCTTATTATTCTTTAGCTTTGTTCTATTGTTTGCTCTAGCCCCGGTTAGCTCTGCCTCAGCAGCAGGCTTAGCAGATGGTCAATATTCAGCACAATATGTGGTATGGAAAGCAGACAGTGATTCAACGTCAACAGCAAATACGTATTTTGAAAAACCAGCTAAGCTTGTTGTGAAGGATGGAAAAATCAAAGCGCAAGTCACGTTAACGAACAGCTCTTGGATTACAAGCTTTAAAACATTGGATCAAGGTGTCTACAAAGATGCAAAGGTGATCAGTACAAACACAGCTGCTAATAAGAGAACGGTAGAGTTCAATGTCAACAGCCTGACAGATGTTGTACCAGCTAAAGTGAGTGTGACTGTACCGGTCATTGGATATACAGGCAATTACGATATTCGCGTCAAGTTTGATGCAGCAACTGTTCAATAAAAAGGGAGGAAATTCATCTGATGAAAAAATGGATCAGGATGCCAGCCTTTGTGGCTGCATTATTGCTGGCACTTATACTGCCTTTTTCAAATGCACAGGCTGCCTCATTAAATGATGGTACATACTCCGTCAATTACACTGTGATGAAGGCCGAAGGAACTGCCGTTTCGATGGCAAATGATTACTGGCTGAAGCCGGCAAAAGTGATCGTGAAAAATGGCAAGCTGACTGTGCAAATGACCATTAAAAACAGCAGCTGGGTAACGGAATTTAAAGTGCCAGGAAATGGCGGCTATGTCGATACGACGGTTCTATCAACGAATAAGAAAGCCAATACAAGGCTTGTTCAATTCCAAGCACAGAGTTTGTCTAAACCAATCAAGTCAAAAATCCATGTCACAGTCAAATCGGCTGATTATGATCACGACTATACCATCCAGCTGAAATTCGACGAAAGCAGCATCAAGTCACTTTCTTCTGACAATTCAAAAGAAACAGCAGGTGCAGCAAAACATCAAGAATCATCAAAAGAAACAAACAAAACAACTGATTCATCCACCAAAACAAAACAAGAAGAAAATCCTCAAACTGGTGATACAAGCCAGATGGGATGGCTCCTTGTGCTTGTCTTATGTTCAGGCGGGTTTTTAGCGAGAAAGTGGATCATCAAGCATTAACGGAAGGAAGTGTCATCTTTTGAAACGTCTTTTTCATCTACAGACAGCTATTCTGCTCGTTTTATTCAGTTTGTTGACTGCGTTTCAGCTGCCTCAAGGAACGGCTCAGGCAGCATCATTGGTTGATGGTGAATATACGGCCGGATTCACCATTTTAAAAAATGGCAGCACTGAAGCATCCATGATGGATACGTATACAGAAAAGCCAGCTAAGCTCATCATCGAAAATGGCAAGACGACTGCCTATCTTACGCTGAAGCAAAGCAAAGAAATCACAGATTTCAAGGTCGAACAAAATGGCTCTCTCGTCACCACTGAAACGGTCAGTGAAGATGAGACAGCGAATACGCGTGTGATCAAATTTGATGTAGCCGATGTATCAGCCAAATTAAATGGCTGGGTCAAAATTTACTGGGACTTAGGCGGCTTTATTTATGATGAGGCGTATGACGTACAGATCGCTTTCGACGAGAGCAGTCTCACACTTGTCACGCCTGCGAAGCCAGACGATAGTGAAACAACACCTGATGATCAAAACGGTACGACGCCAGGCGACAGCGAAACAACACCAGATGATCAAAATGGTACGACGCCAGGCGACAGCGAAACAAAGCCGGATGATCAAAGTGGCACGACGCCAGGCGACAGCGAAACAAAGCCAGATGATCAAAACGGCACAACACCAGTTGATTCGACGCAGAACCAATTAAAAGATGGTGTGTATCGTATCAACTACAGTGTGCTGAAGGGCGATGAGGATGAGGCATCTCGGATGAGCCAATACTTCTCACATCCAGCATCGTTAACCGTTAAAAATGGAACGCAAACCGTTTCCTTTACGGTGAAGGATCATACGTCAGTTGATTCTTTGAAAATAGAGAAAAACGGTTCTTATCAAGAAGTGAAAAACGTGAGCACAGATCAAGCAAAGAACACAAGAGTGGTTTCATTTGAAGTGTCTGATCTGAAAAAAGCAGTTAACGGAAAAGTACACATTGTAGTAGCAGCCGCTCACTATGATCAAACGTACGATATTCGTTTTCAATTTGATTCAAAAAGTATCGTTCCACTGAAGGACGGTCAAATAGAGGAAGAAACACCGGCTACACCAGAAACACCAAAACCAAATAAACCAGCACCAGACACAACGAACGGCGGAACGAATCAAGAGACAGTTCAGCTAAAAGACGGGGTGTACAAGCTTCCTTTTTCAATGAAGAAAGCAGACAAAGATGAGCTTTCTCGCATGAACGATTACGTCGTGAGCCCTGCGACATTGGTGGTGAAAAATGGCCGCCATTTCGTTTCATACACTGTCAAGAACAGCTCAGCCATCACGTCGTTCCAAGTAGGAACCGGCGGTAAATTTGAAGAGACGCTAGTTGCAAAGGCTGATCAAAAAGCAGATACACGAGTGATTCAATATGAAGCAAAAAGTTTGAGTAGTGCTCAGGCAGCACGCGTGAAAATTGACATTCCAGCTGCCAATTATCATGAGCAGTACGATGTCAAACTTGTCTATGATACGAAAGGCATCGCAAGTGGTGAAGGAAGCGGAATTGCGACGGTGATCGGAGACGATGAGAGCATCGGCTTTGTGAAAAATCCGAATGATCACGATTCTCAACCAAACCAGCTTGCGAATCTCGCACCAGAGGAAACGGGCGCAGAGCAGATGACCTTTACGCCATCAGATGACCAAACCAAGTCTGAGACAGGTCAGCTGAACCCGAAAACAGGAGATACTTCACTTCTTTGGGTGTACATTCTTTTATTCGGCGGGTCACTATTCGTGCTCGTCAGAAAGTATCAAACTCGTACAAGATAAAGAATCTATTTTAAGTGAGGTGCGCCATTCATCTCGGCGCATCCACTTCCTTTTTTCGAAAGGAGGCTTCCGTTTTTTGAAGCATCGAATGTTATGTACCCTG
>Ga0006562J51391_1054188_pt1 | contig 13930 bp, 13 predicted proteins | sample Ararhi6_input_d2_FD_51391 | JGI IMG/M metagenome (IMG submission 51391) | reverse complement strand
AGATCCAGGAATACATGCTCGCCTTCGCCGACAAGGCGAGCCAGCTGACGGGCATCTCGATCCTGGTGATGCTGTTCAGCGCCGTATCGATGATGGTCAGCATTGAGGATCGCCTCAACCGGATCTGGCGCGTCCGCAAGCCGCGCGGCTGGACCTCGCGCCTGCTCCTGTACTGGGCCGCGCTCACGCTGGGGCCGATCCTCGTCGTCGGCGGCCTGGCGCTCTCCTCGTACATCGCGGCGTTCCCGCTGCTGCACGAGGCGGCGGACACGCTGGCGACGCAGAGCAGCCTGCTCAACCTGCTGCCCTTCACGATCACCTTCGTCACCCTCGTGCTGATGTACACGATGATCCCCAACCGCCGTGTCTCGTGGCGGCACGCGGCCATCGGCGCGCTGCTGGGTGCCATCCTGTTCGAGGGCGCGCGCTGGGGCTTCGCGCAGTTCATCCGCAATTCGCCGAACTACGAAGAGATCTACGGCGCGCTCGCCGCGATCCCGATCTTCCTCCTGTGGATCTACCTCTCGTGGATCATCGTGATCCTCGGCGCGTCCATCGCGGCGTCGATCTCCGCGTTCGAATACGTCGTGCCTCACGAGGCGCTGCCCGAAGGGGCGGAATTCATCGGCCTGCTGGTGGTGCTCCAGCATTTCGTCCATGCGCAGCGGACGGGGGAGAGCGTCGACCCCGCCATCGTGCGCGTGCGCGAGCCCTATCTGCCGTCGAGCGCGATCGCCTGCTATTTCGACGACCTGCAGCGCGCGGACATGATCCAGCGCGGCGAAGCCGGCGGCTGGCTTCTCACCCGCAGCCTCGACGCCACCGAACTGCTGCGCGTCTATCGCTGTACCCAGTACCGTCTGCCGCTGCATCCCCGGGAACAGGTCCAGCGTCTGGGAATCGTTCTTCCACCCGAGCTTCTCGGGTTGCTGGATAATCTGGCCGAAGCGCTCGACGCCACGCTCGGCGCGAGACTCGACGCCCTTTTTCCGCCCCCGCCGGTTCCGGTCCCCACCGAGGATTCCCCCGCATGATCCGCCGCCTGCTCGCCGCCGCCGCCCTCGCGACCGCTCTTCCCGCGTTCGCCGCGGACGACGCCAGGGTCTACCAGCTTTCCGTGAAAACCCTCGACGGCAAGCCGTTCGACCTCGCCGCGCAGCGCGGCAAGTGGGTGCTCGTCAATTACTGGGCGACGTGGTGCGTACCGTGCATCAAGGAGATGCCGGACATCTCGGCGTTCGTGAAAGGCCGCAAGGACGTCACGGCCATCGGTCTGGCGTACGAGGACACGGACCCGAAGGAGATCGAAGCCTTCCTCGGAAAGCACCCGGTGTCGTACCCCATCGCGCAGGTCGACGTCACCGCGCCGCCGACGGATTTCGGCGAAGCCAAGGGGCTGCCCACCAGCTGGCTGATCGCACCGGACGGTCGCCTGGCCAAACGGTTCGTCGGTCCCGTGACCGCCGAAAAGCTCAGGGACGAGATGTCGAAGCATCCGAACCCGAAGGGGTAACGATCATGCAAGCCACGCGTTTCGTCGTCAGGGGCAAGGTACAGGGCGTGTTCTTCAGGGCTTCGGCCCGCGAGCGCGCGCTGGGGCTCGGCCTCACGGGGTTCGCGAAGAACCTGTCCGACGGGAGCGTCGAGGTGGTCGTCTACGGCGAGCGCGGCGCGATCGAGTCCATGGAGGAGTGGCTGCGCGACGGCCCGGAGCACGCGAGGGTGGACGAACTCTACCGAGAGGAACTCTCGGTGCATGAGTTGCCGGAGGCATTCGACATCCGCTGAAGGTGTTCGTCCGCGCCGCTGCGCCGCGGCGTGGTCAGTCCGCCAGCCCCTTCGCGTTCGCCGGTCGCGCCAGGAAGGGCACGGCCAGTGTCGATCCGTCGGAAAGGGTGAAGGTCACGACGACCGTGTCGCCCGGCTTCACCGGGTGCTTGGGATTCATCAGCATCACGTGGTAGCCGCCCGGCGAGAAGGCGACCTCGCCCCTGGCGGGCACGGGCACCTCGTCCACCATTTCCATGCGGCCCATGCCGGTTTCCGTGCTGCTCCGGTGGATCATCGCCTCGCCATAATCCGCGCTGGTCGCGTCGGTGATCGAGACCTTGCCGTCGCCGGGATTCTCGAACGTGGCGTAACCGCCTGCCGGCAGGTTGCCGGGAAGCACGCGGATCCACGCGCCGGAAGCTCTCACCGTATCCGTCGCGTGGGCGGCGCCGGCGGCGAGGAGCAGGGCGGCGGCGATCGTGCGAACCATCATGGCGTGGACTCCATCGAAGTGAGCAGGTGCAGGTCGTGGACGATATCGTCCTGCGAGGCGGAGGGCGTGGCCAGCAGGCGCGCCTTGCCGTCGCCGTCGAAGATGTAGATCGCCGAGCTGTGGCTGACCTCGTAATTGCCGTCGCCCCGGTCGGGCTCGCGCGTGAACGCGGAGCGATAGCGCTTGGCCAGTGCCTCGACGTCGCGGTCGGAGCCGACGAGGCCGACGGCGCGCTTGTCGAAGGCGTTCACGTAGGCATGCATGACGGCCGGCGTGTCGCGCGCGGGATCGACGCTGACGAACAGGATGCGCACCTTCTCCGCGGGCGCGCCGAGGCGATCGAGCACGACATGCAGCTGGGTCAGCGTCAACGGGCAGACATCGGGGCAGTGCGTGTAGCCGAAGTACATCACCGTCACCTTGCCCTTGAAGTCGGCGCCGGTCACGGGCTTGCCGTTGTCGTCCGTGAGCCGGAAGTCGAGGTCGGGCAGGTGGCCGGACACATCGTTGAGGCGCCACTCCGGCTGTGGCTCGCGCTGGCAGGCGCTGAGGGACACGAGGGCGAGCAGGGCGATCAGTGCCAGGAAGACCCGGCGGGTGGACGGCGTCATGCGATGCTCCGCGAGATATCCTGCGCAGGATACGCCACCCGCCCGCGCGGGCAGGCGCCCCCGGATGAGGAATGCCTTCGATGCGACAACATGTCCCCCTGACAGAGGCCGTGCTCGTCGGCGCGGCTGGCGCGTCCGCCGTGGCGGTCGGTGCCTTCGGTGCCCACGCGCTGCGCGGCGTGCTCGGCGATGCCGCGCTCGGCACGTGGCACACGGGCGTCGAGTACCACTTCTGGCACGCGCTGGCGCTGGCCGTGGCGGTCGCGGTGCCGGCCGCCGGTCGGGCGCGTCGCGTGGCGGTATGGGCGTTCGTCGCGGGTATCGTCCTCTTCTCGGGCAGCCTTTATGCGCTCGCCCTCGGGGCACCGCGGATCGTGGGCGCGATCACGCCGTTCGGCGGCGTGGCGTTCATCGTGGGGTGGATCGGGTTGGCCATCGCCCTGCGCGCGCGAGCCACGTAGGAGCGCCTTGCGCGCGACATGTTTTGGGGCCGTGCGTTCCGGACCTGAGCGCTTCGCGAAACGATGTCGCGCGCAGGGCGCGCTCCTACGACGAAACGATGTCGCCACGGCGCGCGCCCCTGCGGATCGGTCGCTATCAGCCTTCCGGATCGTCGATCGGTTCGATGGCCCGCGGCTTCAGGCGTCCCGCGCGGCGCAGCGCGTCGCGCAGCACGTATTCGATCTGCGCGTTGAGCGAGCGCAACTCGTCCTCGGACCACGCCTGCATGGCCTCGAGGACGGTCGCGCTCACGCGTAGCGGATAGGCTTTCTTCTCGGCCGCCACGATCGGATCAGTTATAGAGCGAACCGGCGTTGACGACCGGTTGCGTGGCCCGGTCGCCACACAGGACGACGAGCAGGTTCGAGACCATCGCCGCCTTGCGTTCCTCGTCGAGTTCGACCACGCCCTGCGCGCGCAGCTGGTCGAGCGCGAGGGCGACCATGCCGACGGCGCCTTCCACGATGCGCTCGCGCGCCGCCACGATCGCGCCGGCCTGCTGGCGCTGCAGCATCGCCTGGGCGATCTCCTGCGCGTAGGCGAGGTGGCTGATGCGCGATTCGATGACCTGCACGCCCGCCTTGTTGAGGCGCGCCTCGATTTCCTGGCGCAGGTGGTTGTTCACTTCCTCGCCGTGGCTACGCAGCGACGCCTTGGCGTCGTCGTGCGCGTCGTACGCGTAGCTCTGCGCCATCTGGCGCAGCGCCGACTCGCTCTGGATCTGCACGAAGTTCTCGTAGTCATCGACGCAGAACACGGCCTCGGCCGTGTCGACGACCTGCCAGACCACGATCGCCGCTATCTCGATCGGATTGCCGTCGTTGTCGTTCACCTTCAGGCGACCGCTCTCGAAGTTGCGCACGCGCAGGCTCACCGGGCGGCGCGAGTAGAACGGGTTGGTCCAGCGCAGGCCCTCGCGACGCTCCGTGCCGGCGTACTTGCCGAACAGCTGCATCACCTGGCCCTGGTTCGGCTGCACCTGGAAGAAACCCTTGGCCAGGAACGCGAACAGCGGAATGAGCACGAAGGCGCCGGTCGCCGCCGGATTGCCGGCATGCGCGACCTGTCCGAAGACCCAGCCGGCGACGAGCACGATCGCGACGAGGAAGACGAGGATCGTCGGAATCCCCGGAAGGGATGCGGCGGAGCGTTCATTCATGACGGCGGTTCCCCCTGGAAGATGTGGGACTAGTTGATATCAACTTGATATCAGGTTCAAGTGCCGTCACGGCGCCTGGCCGCCCCCGCCCTGCGTCCCGCTGGCCGGCACCGGGATGTCCATGAGGTTCGAACCCGGCAACGCGCGTTCGATGCGGATGCTGCCGAGGGTGCTCATCGCGGCGAAGAATCGCCAGGGCTCGCCGCTTCCGGTGCCCATGGCGATATGGGTGGAATCGAAGCGGCGCTGCGCGGAGTCGAAGCTGATCCAGCGGTTGTCGATCCACGCCTGCGCCCACGCGTGCGGAATGAAGACGCGGTTCGCGCCGCCCATGCGTTCCGCGTAGACGATGCCGGTGACGACGCGTGCCGGGATGCCGAGCGCGCGTGCCATGGCCGTCAGGAGCACCGCGTGTTCGGTGCAGTCGCCGCGCCGCGTCGTCGCGGTTTCGAGCGCCGATGCGTATCCGACGTCCAGCCCCTTCGCGGTGATGTATTCGGAGAGGAAGGTGCGCATGCGACGCATGCGTTGCAGGTCGCTCCTCGCGTCGCCCGCGGCCCGTTTCGCCAGCGCGATCACCGGTTCCGCATCGGACTGCACCCAGGGATTCGGCGCGGTGTCCTCGGGCAGGGGGCCGGGCTCGTCGCTGTGCCGCGAGCCGAAGCCCACGTCGACGAGGTAGACCCCGTCGCCCAGCGAGTACACCTTCTGCTCGTCGGTCTGGATGAAGGGATTGGCGTGCTTGCCGCGCACGCTGATCGTGTAACGCACCGGCGCGACACGCAGCGCGGCGACCATGGGTCGCGGCGAGACGATCATCGCGGCGCGGAGCAGGTCGATGTCCTGGTCGGGTGCCTGCGCGCACGCGGCGTCGCAGGCGGCCATTTCCAGCCGGAACCCGAGCAGCGGCGCGACGCTGCGGCGGATGTATCCGTTGTCGTCGACCCAGATGTCCACGCTGTGGTCGGTGGCCGATCCGGCGATGGACTGGCGCAGATGGTGCAGCGTTTCCCGGGTCTCGTCGGGCATCGTCACCACTTCCCGGCCGATGACCGTCACGTCGACGTTCGCGACCTGTTGCTTCGTGGAGTCGAAGTTCCGCACGCGGTAGGTGGTGCCCGGTCGGAATCCCTCGCGGACGACGGTCAGGCGCTGGCCTTCCGCGAGCGTGGCGCCCGCAGGCCAGATGAGGAGGTCGATCTTCGACTGGCCGCCGACGGTATTGGAGATCTGGAACAGCCCGTCGTCGCGCACCTGGCCGGTCGCGAGGTTCTCCTGGCTAGACATCCGGGTGCTGGCATAGAAGGCGAGAGGGGCGCCCGACGCCGATTCCGTCGAACGCAGCTCCGTGCGAAGCGCCATCGGCGTCTTCGCCCGGGTCATCCGGAAATCGAGGACCTGACGGGTGACCACCCGGTCGGCCTCGACCTCGCGGTCGATACGCAGGCTGCCCACCTTGCGACCGTCGAGCAGGACGGTCATCCAGCGTTCCTCGGCCGGAACGGCCGTGGGAAGCGCGCACAGTACGGCGAGGACGGCCAGGCAGCGTCTCATGAGCGTACGTCCGGATTGTTGGGGACGCCCTCATCACAGCACGTTGGCGGCGCGAGTCAAGTGCCCCATTCGGCGTGGTGCGGCTCAGTGCTTCCCGTTCGACGGAGGTGGCTCCCTGGTGTTCGGCTCCCGGGGCAGGACCCGCTGCACGGGCGCAGGCGCCTTGTAGATCACGCCTTCGACGGGCGACACGCGATCGATCCTGATCCGGCCCAGCGACGCCATGGCCGAAAAGAACCGCCAGGGGTCGCCATTGCCGACGCCGAGGGCGATGTGCGTCGTGTCGAAACGCACGTTCGCGGAATCGAAGCTCACCCAGCGCCCGTCGATCCACGACTGCACCCAGGTGTGCGGCACGTAGACATGCGAGGCCTTCGCGAAACGGTCGGTATAGACCAGCCCGGTGACGATGCGCGTGGGGATGCCGAGCGAGCGGCCAAGCGCAGCGAGCAGCACCGCGTGCTCCGTGCAGTCGCCCTGTCGGGTGCGCAGCGTTTCGAGCGCGGACGCGTAGCCCACGTCGAGCGCGGTAGGCTGGATATAGCCGGACACGAAGCTGCGCAGGCGGAGCATGCGTCGCATGTCCGTATCCGCGCCGCCGGCCGCTTCGCCGGCCAGCGCGACGACGTCGGGATGGTTCGACTGCACCCATGGATTCGCGGCGAGGTCTTCCTTCGTCGGGCCGCTCTCCTTCTCGTGCGCGCGCGGCGCGCCGATCGTCACCTCGTACACGCCGTCGCCGCGCGACACGACCTGCTGCTCGTCGGTGACCGCGAACGGGCTGGCAAGGTCGCCCGACACGATCATCGTGTAGCGCGCCGCCTGCTCGCGCAGCGCGGGCGTGATGAAGCGCGGCGCCATCACCATCGCCGAGCGAAGCACGTCGACGTCCTGGTCGGGCGCGTTGGCGCAGGCTTCGTCGCACGCCATCAACTCCATGCGATGGCCGATCGATGGCGAGAGCCCCTTGCGCATGTTGCCGCCGTCGTCCACCCACAGGTCGAGGCGCTGGGCTTCGCCCGATCCGGCGAGGCTCTGGCGCAGGTGGTGCAGGCGCTCGTCGCCGCCCGGCAGCTCGACGATCTCGTCGCCGACGACCTCGACGTCGAGCGTCGCGACCTGCTGCTTGGTCGGATCGAAGTTACGCATCGTGTAACGATGTCCCGCCGCGAAGCCTTCCCGCACGATCGCGAGGCGCTGGCCTTCGCCCAGTCGCGCACCCTCCGGCCAGCTCAGCAGGCCGACCGATGTCTGTCCGCCCACGCGGGTCGTGACCTGGAATCGGCCGTCGTCGCGACGGTGCCCCTCGATATGCGTTTCCTGGCTCGACGAGCCATTGCGCGAAACGAACGCGAGCGGTTCCCCGTCGGACGACTCCGTGGTGGTCGTCGCACTGCGGATCGTCAGGGGTGCGGAGCCTCGGGCGACACGAAGTTCGATCGTCTGCGAGGTACGCACGTCGCCGTCGCCGGCGTCGCGTTCGAGCTGCATGTTGCCGACCTTGCGGCCGTCGAGCGTGACGGCCATCCAGGTCGTCGTCGCGGTCGCGTGCGTCGCGCCGATCGACAGCAGGCAAAGCAGGGTGGCGATCCGTCGTCTCATGGCGCGTGTTCTTTCTGTCGGGTGGTTCATCGGTTCGGGTGCCGTGCGATCAGGGTTTTCCGCCGCTGGCGGGCACGTTGGTCGGCGGATGGTAGGGTTCGGGCCGGTTCATGCCCTGGAAGGGGTCGGGACGCGTTGGCATCTGGCGGAAGGGCAGGTCCACCCTGCGGATCGTGATGGAGCCGAGCGCGCCGAGCGACGAGAAGAATCGCCACGGATCGCCGTCGCCGACGGCGAGCGCGATGTGCGTGGCGTCGAAACGGCCGATCGCGGAATCGAAGCTCACCCAGCGATCCTTGATCCACGCCTGCACCCACGTATGCGGAACGAACACGCGCGACGCGCCGGCGTAGCGCGGCATGTACACGAGGCCCGACACGATGCGCGTGGAAATACCGATCGCCCGACCCATCGCGGCGAGCAGCACCGCGTGCTCGGTGCAGTCGCCACGGCGCGTCTGGAACGTCTCGAGGGCCGACGCATAGCCTACGCCGAGGTCGTTGATGGCGATGTAGCCCGAGACGAAGCGGCGCAGTCGCGCCATGCGGTCGCGGTCGTTGCTGGAACGTCCCACCACTTCGCGCGCCGCCTCGACGATCTCGGGCGCGGTCGACTGCACCCACGGGTTCGGCGCGGCATCGCCGGGCGTGGGACCGTCGCCGTCCTTCCGTACCTGCGGCGGTCCGATCGTCAGCTGGTAACCGTAGTCGTGCGCCACGACCTCCTGTTCGCCCGTCTCCACGAACGGATTGCGTCGATCGCGCGGTACTTCGATCGTGTAACGCAGGGCGGCGTCCGACATGTCCCGCGGGATCGTCCGCGGCGATCCGACCATCGCGGCGCGCAGGATGTCGACATCCTGGTCCGGCGCATGGGCGCAGGCCTCGTCGCAGGCCAGGAGTTCCATGCGCTTGCCGAGCACCGGGCGCACGCTGCGACGCGTGTCTCCCCGGTCGTCGACCCAGATGTCGATCGCGGCGCCCTGTGGCCGCGCCGCGAACGTCTGGCGCAGGTGGTGGAGGGTTTCGTTGCCCGATGGCAGCTCGACGACCTCGTCGCCGACCACGGTGAGCGCGATGTCGGCCACCTCCTGCTTCAGCGCATCGAAGGTTCGCATCGTGTACGTCGTGCCGCCGGCGAAGCCATGGCGCACGATATCGAGACGCTGGCCTTCGCTCAGCAGCGCGGCGGTCGGCCACGTGAGCAGGCCCACCGAGGCCTGCCCGTCGACGTCGCGCGACACCTGGAACGTGCCGTCCGTCCGCGCGAAGCCCTCGACCGTCGTCGTCTGTCCCGCGGACGTCGCACTCGCGGTGAACGCCAGCGGTGCGCCGGTGCGGGATTCTTCGAACCGTCCTTCCGTGCGGAGTGGCAGTCCCGTCTTCCAGCGCATGAGGCGGTAGTCGAGAACCTGGGTGGTGACGACGCGATCGCCGTCGACGATGCGGTGGATCTCGGCATGCCCCACCTTGCGGCCGTCGATCGTCACGGCCATCCATGTCCCGATGTCGGCGGCATGCGCCGTCGACACCGCGAGAAACGCCGCGATGACGGCGAAACGGGGTCGCGCGCGCACTCGTCCTTGATGACCGGGCATCCACGCATCACAGCGCATGCGGTCGCGGGCGTCAACCCGCATTGCACTCGGTCGGGCCGGTACAATGCCGCCATCCATATCGAGGACCGCTCCATGAAGACCTTCGGCACGCCGCACTCCCACACCGCGATCAGGGTGCTCCTCCTTGGATCGGGCGAGCTCGGCAAGGAGGTCGCCATCGAACTGCAGCGGTTCGCGGTCGAGGTCGTCGCCGTCGATCGCTACGCGAACGCACCCGCGATGCAGGTGGCTCATCGCAGTCACGTGATCGACATGCTGGACGGCGCCGCGCTGCGCGCGCTGATCGAGGAGGAGAAGCCCCACCTCGTCGTGCCGGAGATCGAAGCGATCCACACGCCGACCCTGATCGAGATGGAGAAGGAAGGCCTCAAGGTGATCCCCACCGCGCGCGCCGCGTGGCTCACGATGGATCGCGAGGGCATCCGCCGCCTCGCCGCCGACGAACTGCACCTGCCCACCTCGCCGTTCCGCTTCTGCGATACGCGCGAAGCCTTCCTCGCCGCGGTCGCGGAGCTCGGCACGCCGTGCGTCGTGAAGCCGGTGATGAGTTCGTCCGGCAAGGGCCAGAGCGTCGTGCGCACGCCGGGCGATGCCGCTGCCGCGTGGGACTACGCGCAATCCGGCGGCCGCGCGGGGAAGGGCAGGGTGATCGTCGAGGGGTTCATCGACTTCGACTACGAGATCACGCTGCTGACCGTGCGCCACCGTGACGGCGTATCGTTCTGCGCGCCGATCGGACATCGCCAGGAGGACGGCGACTATCGCGAATCGTGGCAGCCACAGCCGATGAGCGACGCGGCGCGCGCCGACGCGGAGCGCCAGGCCGATGCGATCACCGCGGCGCTCGGCGGCTGGGGCGTGTTCGGCGTCGAGTTCTTCGTGCGCGGCGACGAGGTGATCTTCTCGGAGGTCAGTCCCCGTCCTCACGACACCGGCCTGGTGACGCTCATTTCGCAGGATCTTTCCGAGTTCGCGCTCCATGCGCGTGCCATCCTCGGCCTGCCCGTGCCGGAAATCCATGCGTTCTCGCCCGCCGCGTCGTGTGCCGTCCTGGTGGAGGGCGAAGGCCTCGCGCCCACCTATCACGGCATCGCCGACGCGCTGGCGGAGACGGGCACGATGTTGCGGATCTTCGGCAAGCCCGAGGTCCGCGGCCGTCGCCGCATGGCCGTGACGCTCGCCCGGGCCGGCACCGTCGAGGAAGCCCTCGAGAAGGCGAAACGTGCCGCCAGTCGCATCCGGGTGGAGCTCTGACGCGTCTACCGCCGCCCTGAGTCCTCAACGGCCGTTCACGGCCGGATGTTAAGCTGCCATGCTCCTATGGACGACCGATGGCCATGAGCGGACGCAGAGACCACCACGATCGCGACGCGCGCGCGCGCACCGAACCGACCCTCGGCCGGCTCGACGACCTCGACCGGCCCGCGTCGCCGCCCGACGACGGGCTGCCGAGCATCGTCGTCGACTCGCCTCGCCCGCGCAGTGGTGGCGGCACGCCTCCGTCGTCGCGTGGCACCCGCGGCCCGCGCCGGCGTGGCTGGCTCATTCCCGTTCTCGTGCTCGTGCTGATCGGCGCGGTCACGGCGTTGTGGCTGCAGCAGGATCGCCTCCGCGGCATGGTGCCGGCCACCGAGCTCAACGACACGCTGGCGCAGGCGAACCACGCGCTGGAGACGGGGCACCTCGACGGCACGAACGGCGACAGCGCGCGCGAGCTCTTCGAGAAAGCGCGCGATCAGCAGCCCGATAGCGACCAGGCGCGGGATGGACTGCGTCGCGTCGGCCAGGCCGAGATCGCGCGGGCGGATGCGGCGCTCCAGGCGGGGCGCCTCGACGAAGCCGAGGCGGCACTGAACGTGGCGCGCGAACTGCTCGGCGGCGGCAGCGATGTCGAACAGCTGGCACAGCGGCTCTCGCAGGCGCGCAATCCGCAGGATCGCACGGAGTCGCTGATCGACCAGGCGCAGAAGGCGTTCGCCGCGGGCCGGCTCGATGGCGACGACGGGGCGGGCGCGCTCTACCGCCGCGTGCTCGACGCCGACAAATCGAACGCGGTGGCCGCGCGGGGCCTCGACAAGGTCGGCGACGGTCTCGCGGCGCAGGCGCGACAGGCGATCGCCGACAACGACAGGACGAAGGCGAATGCCCTCGTCGATCGCATCGCCATCCTCGTGCCGGGTTACGGCGACCTGCCGTCGCTGCGGGCCGCGCTCGCCGAAACGAAGAAGCAGGACGACCAGGCGGTCAAGGCGCTCGTGCAGCAGGGCAACGACGCGATGCGCGCCGGCCGCTTCACGGGCAACGGCGACGACAACGCGCTCGCACGGTTCCGCGCCGCGCTCGCGGCCGATCCCGACAACGCCGAGGCGAAGGCGGGTCTGGGCCAGGTCGCGCAGGCCCTGATCGTGCAGGCCAACGCCGCGCTCGACAGCGAGGACGACGACCAGGCCACGCGGCTGCTCGACCAGGCCGAAAAGCTCGCGCCGAAATCGGCCGAACTCGCCGCCGCTCGCGCGCGCATCGCTGGCGGCGACGTGAAGACCCGGCAGTCGAGCGGCGCCGTTCGCGCGGCGGACGACGGCGGCGACCTCGCGCAGGCTTCGCTCGCGGTCAGTCCCGAACAGAAGGCCAAGGTGGCCGAGCTCGTTCGTCGGGCGCAGTCCGCCGCCTCGCGCGGCGACATCATGGATCCGCCGGGCGACAGCGCGTACGACCTCTACCGCAACGCGCTTGCCATCGACGGTAACGACCCCGCGGCGCGCGCGGGCCTGCAGGGCCTGCCCACGCAGGTCGAGAAGCAGATGCAGCAGGCGGTGGCCAACGGCAACGTTCAGCGCGCGGAGAATCTCTACGCGACGCTCGCCGATCTCGCGCCGGGCGACACGTCGCAGGGCGAACTGCGTCACCGGCTCGGTAGCGCGTGGATCGACAACGCGCTGCAGCGCGCCGGGCAGGGCGACCGCCAGGGTGCGTTCCAGGCGCTCGACCGCGCCCGCCGCTACGCGCCGGACGATCCCCGCCTGCAGAGCGCGTACGAGCGCATCGCGACGGGCCGGTGAGGGGTGGCATGACGGTACTGGTGCTTGGCGCGTCGGGTCAGATCGGCCACTTCCTCCTTCCCCGGCTCGACGCCGCCGGCTTCGACTGGATCGCGGTCAGCCGTCGCGAGGGGCCCGACGCGCGTTGGCGCGTGGGCAGCCTTCCCGACGCGATGCCCGAGCTGCCGCCGCTGCGTGCCATCGTCAGCCTCGGACCGATCCATGAGTTCGCCGCATGGCTGGTGGCGAACCGGTTGCCGGGCACGCCGCACATCCTGGCGACCTCGTCGATGAGCGCCGAGACTAAGCGCGAGTCCCTCGTGCCGGAGGAACGCGAGGTGTCGCGCCGCCTTCGCGACGCCGAGACCACCATCACCGCCACCTGCGCGTCCCGCGGCATGCCCTGGACGCTGTTCCGTCCCACGCTGATCTACGGCGCGGGCGTGGACAAGAGCCTCACGCCGATCGTCCAGGCCTCGCTCCGCCGGCGGATCTTCCCGCTGCCGGCCGGAAGGGGGCAGCGCCAGCCGGTGCACGCCGACGACATCGCCGCCGCCGTGGTGGCCGCCATCGCCTCGCCGTTCGCCCGCGGGCAGACCTTTCCCATCGGGGGTGGCGAGCGCCTCCTCGCGGCCGAGATGTTCCGCCGGGCCCGTCGCAGCGCGGGCGGTGCGACCTTTCCCGCCCCGATCCCGCGGCTGGTGCTCGATCTGGCCGCCCTGATGTCCCCCGCCATCCGTGGCCCGGTGAACCGGCTCGATAGCGACCTGATCGCCGACAATCGCGAGCTGGAGCGGGTGCTCGGCATCCATCCCCGGGCATTCCGGCCCTCGCCGGACATGTGGCGGCCGCGACGCTGACCGCGCCCGCCACACCGTCGCCAGCATCCGTTCAGATGGGCGCCGGTCGTGTGCCCCTATCATCCGGACACACCTCCTTCCCCAGGACTCCTCCGCGTTGGCTTTCTTCAACCGTCTCGGCTCCCTCCTGCGCACCAGCTGGCCCTGGCTGCGCATTCCCTTCTGGCTAGTCATGGGTCTGGTGTTCGGCTTCCTGCTGCCGTACACGCTGATCCTCAACGCCCGCCTGCAGGACCGCTTCAACGATCTCGTGTTCGCGGTGCCGACACGCGTCTACGCCCGGCCGCTGCCGCTGGCCCAGGGGCTGCCCATGACGCCCGCGGCGCTCGAACTGGAACTGACCTTCGCCGGCTACACCACCGAAGGCGGCGGCAAGGTGCAGGGCAGCTATTCGAAGAACGGCTCGCGCTTCGTGATCGCGTCGCACGGCTACGCCGGCCCCGACGGCGGCGAACTGCCGCACCGCATCCGCGTCGCGCTGTCGGATGGTCAGGTGGCCTCCGTCGTCGACGACACCAACAACAAGCCGATCAAGTCGATCCACCTCGATCCGGCACGCATCGCCACGCTGTACGGCGCGCAGCAGGAAGAACGCCGCATCGTTCGCCTCGAGAACGTTCCGCCGCTCCTCGTGCAGGGCCTGCAGGCGGTGGAGGATCGAGACTTCAAGAGCCACATCGGCCTCGATTTCTCGGCGATCCTGCGCGCGTCGTTCGCCAACATC
>Ga0006562J51391_1011464_pt1 | contig 13960 bp, 13 predicted proteins | sample Ararhi6_input_d2_FD_51391 | JGI IMG/M metagenome (IMG submission 51391) | reverse complement strand
GGATGATGGCAAAGTGACTATCTACAAGTTCATCGTTAAAAGTGGCATGTTTTTCTGTAATGGTATGCGTATCTACAAGTTGCACCAAATCCGCATAATTGGTAGACTGCAAGGCTTTGAATACTTCTTGTACTCTGCCTACCTTTTCCGTTGGCAAATGCCTGGACGATGAACGAGGATACGAAATCCAACCTTCTTCATATAAACTTTGAATATGTTTTTTTGCGGTCTCTGCGCTCACTTTCAATTTTGAATGTGCCTCTTTATACAAATCCGTCAGGTTATATAACAATTTTGGTTTCTTTTTTCTGGTACTCTCTTTAAACTCCGTTACCGTTAATTCTGTACCAACTAATTTAGCACCAAGCTTTTGCAAAGGAGCCGGGTCTAATAACTGGTCGTCTGTCTTCATAATTGCCTCTAAGCCATTGTCTGTGATGAGTTTCAAATTATAGTAGGTTTGTTCTCTATAATTCTCTATGGCTACCTCACGTTGCCAAATCTCATGTAACAAGCACATTTGCACACGCCCTGTCGCTAATAAGAATTGATTTTTAGCAAGTTTCGTTGTACATCCTCTTGTCACATTAATTCCGAGAAGATAGTCCAGGTATTGCCTTGCTTTTGCGGAGTTTGCAAGTCCGTCATAGTTTTCCCCTGGTTCTAATCGATTCAATCCAGCCTCTAACTCCGCCAGTTCATAAGAAGCAAGGAACAGGCGGGATTGGCGTTTATTTACGCCTGCATACTCATACATTTCGCGATAAATAAGCTCACCTTCTCTATCACAATCACAGGCATTGACCACATGATCCACTTCATGTCGTTGTAACAGGTCTACTAAAATATTGATTTGCTCAATATAATCTGGTTTCACCTTATACTCTGGTTCTACTAATATAGGTAAATGCTCAAACTTAAACTCTTTGTATTTCTCATCTATTTCTTCTGGATGCTTCAGCTCTAATAAATGACCCGAACACCAACTAATAATGTACTGATGATTCTCAAAGTAACCATAGTATGGCTTACTCCCCATATGCTTCTCCATATTTCGAAAACGAGGTGATTTCAATAATTCGTATGCAACTTTTGGTTTTTCCGCAATAAATAATGTTTTTCCCACCATTCATTCCTCCTCATATATGTAAAATCTTTAATTTTGACGCTTCATTCTTCGTATTTTGAACCGTTTTATTGCACATTGTACTGCCCATATACAAATGTTCATTACCACAGTCACAAGTAACATACAGCTAGCAAATAACCATGGATTCATGACATCTTTCTCCATTCCCAATCTTTCTGCAGAAAGACATACATTTGTTTTTTCTCTGACAGTATTTCACGTACAAATTTAATTTTTTCTTTTGGTAGTGCTATAAAAATCAATTCTTCTGCATTTTTTGTCTCTGCCCATACACCTGTGTAATCGATGTCTACAATTTCAACGATATTTACCATTCTTTTCTCTCCTTTCGCTTTTAAAAAGAAGAAGAGCACTGTTTAACAGTACTCTCCTCAACCTATATCTATCTAGCATGTTCTATTTCCGCTTCTTTTGGCTGCTCTTTCTTTTTTACGTTTTTAAACTGATGAAAAAGTTGTGCGAATTTATTTTGACTTTTTGGTTCTTTCTCCTGGCTCGATTCTTTTTTACTGTTTTTATCATATTCTTGTTTTTCTTGATCTAAGGCTTTTTCAATGCTGGACAACTTTTCCCGCTGGGAATCTGTTAGATTCATTCCTTTTAACTCCTGAAGAGCTTCCTTTTTCAACCGGTATACTTCAGGATATGAATGTGTCTTCTCAAACTCTTTCATTTCTTTGACACGCTCTTCCCGACTTTTCGTATACGTTTCTTCTTGTTGCCCTGGACTATTATCCTGTTTTTCTTTTGATGAGGTTTGTTTATTTGGATCTGATCCCTTTTCATTATCAACTCCTAATAACATAAGCAATTCTGCCTGGTATTGTTCCTTGTAACGTATCTCATCCTGAGAAGGAGCAATCTCTTCTAAAATTTGTTCCTTATACGACTCTTTATATGCTTCTTTTGGCATTGCTTTAGGCATCACCACATGATTTTTTTCATCTAATGGCTCTAGAGGTGAGAAAGACTGTTCTACTTGATTTCCCCTCTTTTGATTGGCTGTTTCATCCATTCTTTGCCGCTCAATCGCTCTTTGTTTTATCAAATTTTTTACCACATCAGACAACTGCTTCTCTCCTGTAAGTCGAAGAGAAGATTCCGACCAATTCTCACCATCTATTTCTTGTTCATATACTCTCACTTTCCCTGTATCATGATGAACATCAATTGTGATATCTCCTTGCCCCCAGTCCATTTCGCTTGTCACAGATGGAATTGCAAAACGAGCCACACCAGGCTCAACTCCTCTTTGTATTTCATGCATATTCCCTTCAGGAAACCTTTCTTTTTGTTTACCAGTCATCTTAATTGCTTGTTTATATAAGGCTTCTCTGGTTTCTTCTTGCTTCAGTTGCTCTTGTATATTCATTTTTCACGTCCTCCTTTATAACAAAAAATCACTTTTCGTTCTCAACGATAAGTGATGACATTGTTTCTTTATTAAATTGTGTAAACAAGCCATTTATCGTCCTAATTCCACCTCTTGTTTCTTTTTCTTTGCAACATTTTGGAATTGCGTAAAGTTGGAGAATGGTTCATAATGTTTTTCCCGATCAACCAATTTCGATGCGGTCTGCTTAGTAGCCGTAATTCCCTCTTTATTCAACTTTTCTTGTACTTTACTTTCTAATTGATTGACAGATTCTTGGGTAATGAGTTCATTATCAATTGCTACATTTTTCGTTGCAAAATAACGCTCTTCCACTTGTACACGATGAATAATACTATCAATATCGTTTACTGTTTCATGAGATTGTGCTCGCTTAAAAGCCTCATATTTTCCACTTAATTCTTTCTCCATCGAAGCTGTAACATGTTTAGCTGTATGAGAAAGTGGCTGTAATTTTTGTTCTAATGACTGAATTGGTGCATAACCTTCCTGTTTCATTTCTTTATATAACTCTACTTCTTTTTCACTAAACGTTAACTCTTTTGGATCCTCAGCTTTATCTACAAAGTCTACTTCTCTTTGCATCCATTTATCATATATTCCTATTTTGACTAGATCATTTAAATCAATCTGTGCATCTTTTTGATGTACAACAAACGAACTTCCTTTCCCATCAAAAACAGAGTTATGGACTGTCTCATATAAATCTGGTTGCAAAATTTTATTTAAGTGAACATCTTTTACACTACCGTTTTTTTCCGTTAAAGATACAGATAAACCTTCTTGATTTGGTTCTTCTTCCTTCCGTATTGGTATGTCAGTAATCTCTTTAGTAAAAGCATCCATCATGTGTATTTTTCCACCATACATATCTTGAGCATCCTTATACAACACTTCAATTGTAACCAAATGCGCTTTCTCATCTGGCATGCGTTCAAACAATTCGTCCGTTTGTTTTTCTACTGATTGTGTTTTCCCCATATTATCTACCTCTTTCCCTTTTATATTTTCGTTTTCTTTCTCCAAAGTACTTTCTATCGTCTCAATGAACTCAACCGATGTTTCATGTACTTCTTTTAGCAACTGAGTTTTATCTTTCATCTCCTTTCCTTTTGTCCAATTGGCTAGGTAACCGAGTGAATATTCGCTTGTATCAATTCCGAAATAGGAAGAAACCGTAAAGGCTGTCATTTCTGCTTGAAATTCTTTTTCTGGTGCTGTGTAATTCATATGTGTTTCTACTGTATGAAGTTTGGCATGCGCTAATTCATGAAGAAGGGTTTTCACATTTTGTAATTCACTGTTTCGTGGATTCAAGGCAACCTCTTTTGTTAAGGTGTAGCTCACCCCCTTTGCGGCCCCAAGCTCATGTTTCGGTTCAATAATTTTCACACCGTTCTTTTCCGCAATAACTTCCATTCCTTTGTACAAACTCTTGTAATCTCCTACGCTTCCTTCTAGCCAACGATTTGGAAAGATACGAGGTAGATCTTCAGCTTTTGCGTTCGTCTGAGACACATCAAACACATATCCAATAGAAAAATATAAACGACCTGGTTTGACTTCTACATTTTTAGATTCAATCTGTTTTTTCTCTTCTTCACTTGCTTTCGCAACTGGTTTCCAAGTTCCAGTTTTATCTTTAAATTTTGCTGTTGTCCGGTTTGGAACAAGGATCTGAATTCCTTTCTCACCTTTTTGTACCGTAAACCCTTTTTCTTTCCAAAAAGAAAAGGAACCCACGGCTCTGGATCCCTCAAATTGACTCTGTATTAATGCAATGTTAGATGGCGAATAACGGTGAAATTTTGCCATAAATGATAAATACTCTTTTAAATCTCCCGGTGAACGAAAGTAACCTTCTATGCTTTTTTCCATCTTTTTTGTGAGTGCTTCTACTTTTTGTTTTTTCTCTTCAAATGAAACTGGGGAACGCTTTTTACTCATTCATTTTCGCTCCCTTTGATGAAGCTTCTATTAATTCATCCATCGTTTCTTCATTCCAGACTTCTAAATCTGTTGGAACACATATTGTACGAGTTTTCATATTGATAGGGATGATTAAATCATTTTGTGGAAGCTCAATATAATTGAATAGCTCTTGCTCTTCCTCTTCTGTTAATGGGATTGTAACTTCTTGATTTGCGACGTGAAAAGTAACTTCTCTTTCGCCAATAGATTTTATAATTCCTAGTTCAATATCTTCATGGAACAATAGCATTTTATCTTCTCCTCTTTTATTAATTATTTATTTTCAATCCACGATTATATTCTTTCTCATAATTCGTTAATTGCTCAAACACTTTTTCTAACTTTCTCATTGCATACATCATCCTTTCTTTATCAATTCACCTCCTCCACTGGAACATACACTTCTTTTGTTTGCCCTTTCGAAGCTTGATAATCCATCTTCTTTTGTCGTTTATGTGCAATTCTCTCCTCTACTACTTCTCTTATATGTTTTGTTGCTTCTGTTTCTGCAATATCAGTTGTACAAACTCCTTGATACTGTTCATGCTCATAGATGCCATTCATAAACTCAATTAACATTTGTGTATTTTTATCAGCACTATTCGTACCAAGCCGGATTTTTGTAAGTTCTTCTTTCAACACCTCATGAAGGTGATTTGTCACGACTTCTGTAATATATCGAAGCGACCATTCTTGTTGTTTCGCCTCTTTATGCTCTTTAAAGATTTGTGCTAAAGCGACTCCGTTGTATCTAATTTTATGTTCTTCTTTAAATGCCATAAGATAATCATCAGTATCTTTTTCTAACTTTAATACACGCCTTACTTTACTCATCGTTCATATCCCCTCTCATTTTGTTGTTGGATTTCTCTCTCAAGACGTTCATAATAACGTTGGTTTTTCCAACTATCATATTCACTTTTGAACGCACCCTCCATTTTCCTAAGTGCATACTGCATCGAGACATTTTGTTGAAAGTTCTTTCGCTGACTGGGCTTTCGGTCTAACATTTTATCAATGCGCTGTCGTTCTTTATCGTATGCTTTCATCTCTTGTAAAAACGCATTTCCCATTCGCTTGTGAAGCTCTTCTATTTTATTTTCCTTATAATTTTCATATCGTTTCTTATCACCAGAACCTTCTCCATATGCTCTCTTTAATACGTCTACTTCTTTATCTAGCTTTTGAAGAAACTGTTTATAATCTTCCTTATAATGCTTCTCGATATATTTTTGCGTTAATGCATCAAGATGAGGACGGAGTGGCCGCAATGTATTGTAACTGTATTGCCATTGCCTTTTGTCTTCTGGTAAACGTTTATAAATGAACTGAAATAAGGGTTTTAACTCTCGATTGCGCCATGTGAATGTGGAATCTTCTTTCTTTTTGGCAACCATACTCTTTCGAATCAAATCGTTAATCTGTTTTTGTTCCTGACCACGATCCATAATATTTTGAACCACTTTTCCCTTCATCGCATCCAATGTTTTTTGTTTTCGCTTCCCTCGTTCTCTCGTTGGAAAAGGTTCAACAGTTGCGACATGAATATGAAGGTTATCCGTATTATAGTGAATCGCTCCTGACCAAATGGCTGTATGTTCTAACTTTTCTCTTTTTAACATTTCTTTCATCGCTAATCGGGTAACATCCATTAATTTTGTTTCATCTAGAGCCCCTGTTCTAGGGTCATACACACCATGTTCTGCAAGCCAATCATTATCAAACGTGATGACGTCTTGCCACATAATACTTTTATTCTTTTGAGCGAGCTGAAACATCTTTTTTAAGTCTTTCTTTTCATTTTCCTTTAAACCGTTACTATGCTCTGTGAAGAGAGAAGATGTCTTCTCTGAATCTCCCATATAATCCTGATACAGAGAAAACATTTTCTGGTGTGCTTCACCTTCTCTTTTCGCATCTTCTCGGTCGACATACTCCACATAATCCTGAAATGTTTTTCCATCTGCCGTAACAAAACGAGACACTGTCACCACACCAGGCGTCACTGCTGCTTGTGAAGGGCTTGTTGATTGGCTCATGCCTCATCATCCTGTGTCATCATCTGTAAAAAAGCATTCAACTCTTGTGCAACTTCAAAACATTTTTCCATCGCATAGATATTTTTTTCTATTAGTTGTTGAAGATACAATTCACGATTTTTTTGTTCTTGATAGAAAGCCAACGTTTCAAGTTGTCCCCGTAAAAATTTATCTCTTGAAAGCCCTTTTGCCTTTGCAATTTCATCAATTCGTTTCACCGCAACTGGATTCATATTTCGAACTCTTACCTCCATTTTCATTTCCTCCTCTAAATTTGAGATCTCCACTATAAAGAGTGAGAAGAGCATAAGGGGTTTTTGTTCCCACCTAGGGTGTGAAGCTAGGCAAAGCCTAGCAAAAACGTGGGAACAAGAAAAGCAACCAAAAGTACACTCAAGGTACAGTCAATATCTTCCAAAGTTCAGTCAAGGTACACTAAAAATCTATTAAAAGTGCACTCAAGGTACACCTAAAAACCATGAAAGTACATTCAAGGTACACTACACTTTTTTCATTAACGCTCTACATCTTTTGCCTTCTCATCTAATTTTTTAATCTTTTCTTTGAGTTGTCCTTGCTCCCATTTATATAGTTCAACCTTCTCTTTTGACTGGCTAATATTCGTTTCTTTTGAGTTAATTTTTGCGTCGGTTTCCATTTTTTCTGTTTCTGTTTGGTACTTAGAATCTTTCTTCCATTCTGTGATTTGCTTTTGCCACTCTGTTTGTTTAGAGTTTTCTTGTTTCATGACTTCATCGTACTGTTTTACTTTTTCTTTTAAGATTTTTTGTTCCATACCGATAAACACTTTCGCATAAGCGCCTTTACTCTTTTGTGAAATACCCTCTTCTATTTCTGTTTTCTTTTGATCGGAGAAGAATGATTTTAAGAATGTTTGCTTTTCATCTTCTTTTGAAGCTTCTTTTTCTTCTTCCGTCTTTTGCTTTGTCTCTACGGTTACATCCTGATTATTTTTTTCAAATACATCGAGTGCAACTGCTTGCCATTTTGGAGATAGTTCTTTTACTTGTATAACCATATTTTCATCATCTTGGTACACTACTTTTACTGGTAATTGAAGATTTGAATTTGCTTTTTCCTGTGCTTGAAATTGATAGTGTTCTCCATCTCCTCCCTCTACATGGAGAAACATTTCTATTGTATGGGAAGCTGGATCATATGCTCTTTTCTCTATCGTCATGGTTCGATTTCCAAATAAAGTAACCGGCTTTTTCAGCTCTGTATGATAGACTGGTTCTTCATAGGGTAAATATAATTTCGAAGTAAAAAAACCGAAAAAACCAACAAACATAAACCCAGCAATCAATCCATATATCCATGATTTTTTACGTCTTAAATTCACACCATTATTTACAACTTCCATTTACTCCACACCTCACTTTTTTAAGATGCAATGATCTGAACTGCTAGTTCTTCTACATTGGTTACTTGCCAACTCTCTTGATTTTTTTGCACCGTTACTTTCATAACATTCTTTGTTTTATCCGTTGTCCCATTTGCACCAATCGTCACTGTATTTTGAAATTCTGCGATCACTTCTACCTGAGAAGCACCAATTTTATAGTCTTGTAAATATAACTTCATATCAGATGGCTTAGATACGTATGTATCCTCCATTTCAAATGTATCCGTTGGATAAAAGAGCTGAAACACTTCATCCTTCATTAATTTTTTTGCTTGTTCTCTACGCCCTTCATACCCCTGTTTTTCTCGATGAAAGGATAACTGAATAAACTTCTCTACTGCCGAAAGATACGATTGTCGTTCTTGTTCTTGTTCCGAAGGAAGAGTTTCTTTCACCTTCTTTTTCAGTTCTTCGTTTTCAGTTTGTAACACCTGGTTACGAACTTTTAATTGCTTTGCATCACCCGTTTCATCGTTACGAGAATACAAAAAGATGTTCAAAAAAGTAACGCCTGCAATGACAATTGCAAGCGTTACAAACCAAACTTTTCTTTTATCTTTTTCATTCGTTTCACTCACTTATTCCGCCTCCTTAACTTGTAATCTCTTATCCAGTTTTGTTATCATTTTAGTAACGTCTCACATGTCCTTTAAACACTTTAGCCCAGTATGGATTCGATAAATTTTCAATTGAAACTCCTTTATTTGTTTGACAGCCAATGAAAGTATTTTGGTCAATGACAATCCCAACATGACCGTCATGTTTATACGTATCAAAGAAAATAACATCACCAGCTTTCATCTCCATTGGTGAAATTTGTGTACCAATTTTATTCAAAGTTTCTGTACTTACAGCTCCCATTGGACTTACATTCATTCCTACTTGTTCAAATGCCCAGCGTACAAAACTACTACAATCAAAAATCCCTCTTGCAATGTCATTTGTGTTACGTCCACCACCAAATACATAGGTAGAACGTCCAATCCATTGTCGACCAACATCTGCAACTTGTGAACCAGAGGAACCGCCTCCTACGTTTCCTCCACCGCCATTAACTGGTACACCAGGCGTATAATATTTCAACACTGCATCCACATATAAGGCGTCGCCATAACATGCCCCATAGGGTATCATCTCAGGTCTTACACAACGATATATACCCGTATGTTTTACTTTCTGATATGTTTCCGCGGAGAATTGAATCGCTAATTCTTTTGTATATTTACCTCCATGAGCAGAAATAAAGTCAAAAAATCCTGTCCCGAAATTGTACGCCTGAAGTGCTGTTTTAATATGATCCATATCACCTGGTCCCGTTACTCCCGCTCGCTCGATCGCATGCTTAAACTCCTGAACACCAGCCCAGATGGAGTAATCAGGATCCGTAATACAATTTGGTGCTTTACAATACTTTGTGTTATAAGCTCCTTCAGAAGATTGCATGGGATCCAGTCCACGTCCGCCACTCTCTTGCATCATTTGAGCTAACATTAAGGGAACAAACCCTTCTACGCCAAATTCCTGTGCATACTTCCGAATTGTAGGTTCCCATTTCAATACTTCAGCCGAAACATTCGCTACCCCCATACCACCTTGTGGGTATGTAATATTCCCTTGTTTTTTATTCCCCTCCATTCCGCCGATCAGTGCCATTGTAGCTCCTATAAGAATAGTTCCAAGGAGAAAGAGTAGACTAAGAGCGATCACAATCAGCCACTTTTTTGGAATAATCTTCAGTACAAGATGCATGAATTATGCCCCTCCTCCAAACAACGCTAACTCTTCTTCTGTTACATCCACTTTAAATAAAATGTTCTTCACAGCACTGATGCATAAGAGAACATCTCCTGTTGGTAAAAACGGTATTTCATTCAGTTCACTTGTACTGATTTGACCCGCAAACACCCTCCGTAACATATCTAGATTGTTGCTGTCTTGTTGCATAATAAATTTGTACTGTGTTAATTCAAAGAGCTTCTTAATCTCTTCTACTGCTGTTAAATTTGAATCTTCTGGTACAAAGTCACGGATAGAGTGACTTGCAAATACAATCCCTGCAAAATACTTCCGTGCTTCCCGGCTAAACTTAGTTGTAAACTGCACTGCATGTTGGCTTCGTTCACTTGTATTGATCAGATGATGTGCTTCATCCATAATGATGAGATAACGAATGACATCATCAAATTGAATTTCCTTTCTATCAAATGCTTTCCACTGTGGCTTTCCGTTTTCCAGCATTTCATCCCACATTAAATTCATAACATTGAAGATTTGCGCCTGATAAATTTCTGGTTTTAAGCTCATGAGATGACGCAATGAAAAAAAGACGATTTGCTCTTTTGAGAAATCGTCTATCGTTGAAACACCATTAAATAAGTGCCCAAAGTTATCTACTAAATTTGCTAAATTTAATTCAATTAACTCTAATCGTTTTTTACGAGTACTGCTGACATTAGAACGGTGTTTTCCAGTTTCTAGATTTTCATATAGTTCTAAACGCACAAGATGCAAATAATCAAAGAAAATAGGATACTCTTTCGCTGACAAGCTGGTAATATTATTCTGCACACCTAGTTCATCACTCCATAATTCCTTTTTCACATACAGTTTACGAAGTAAATTTTCATACTCTTTAATTTCATCATCTTTTGCCTCAGGTGCAATAAAACGATAGAAAATACTCATTTTAGATAAGTGTTGCGTAAAAGAACTTTCTTCTGTTTCTGCCGTTTTATACACTTGAAGTGGATTGATTTGCCCTTGTGATCCATCTAATGCAATTTGTTTCCCGTTATACTCCTGGACAATCCCCTCAAATTCACCTGTAAAATCAAAGCCCCTAATCTTATATCCTTTCATCGCATTATCACTCATGATTTTTTTCAATAAAGTAGATTTACCCGCACCCATCTTTCCAATTACAACGCCGTTATAACTCTTTCGTTGTTTATCTTTATGGAACAAATCAAAAATGACACTCCCCTTTGTTTTGGTAGTGCCATAGTAAATCCCATATGGATCATTTAGAAATGTAAAATGAAATGGAAACCCTCCAGCTAAAGAAAGAGCTGGTATTTCTTTCCCATTTCGTTTATTAATATATTTCTTTTGCATCTCGAAGCTTGATGTAAGGGATGCCCATTCATATTCTTGTTCATTTAAAAAGATAGCACCTCTAAAGTTGTAAGACTCAAGTGTTTCCATGACCTCTTTTGCTTGTTTTTCTAACTCTGTCATCGTTCGTGCTGAAATATAAATACGTAAATGTACCCGCTTCAGCACCTCTCCTTTTGATACTTGTTGATATAACGTTTCTAACTCACTAAACTGTTGTTCCGCTTCAATTCGCTCAATATTATCTTTAGCGTTCGCATGTCGAACGCTTTGTTCTGCCATTGATTTATTAATCGATTCAATTACGACTTTTCGGCTGTCACTGATAATATCCATTGTTGTAATCACATTCGGCATATTCATAATAGGCTCTTGCCAAAAGTCATTTACCGTTGTCTGATACCCGTATACATGAATGCAAGTTTGTAATCCATCTCCACCTTGAACATATACTTCTTTAAATTGAATGCCCCCTTGCGGTTGAATCTGGGCAACGAATTCCTTATTGATTAGTTTCTTTTCTTTTTTCTCTTCTTTCTTTTGCTTTCTCTTTAAAAAATTAAGTACAGACACATTCATCACCTCTTCTTATTTTTTTGTACCAATTTTTGAATTTTGATTATGCAATTTATATAAAATTTCTATCTTCTTTTCCTCTTCCATCTCTAACAATGGGATGCATCGTTGCAAGTACCGTTTTGACGATTCCACCCGTTCTTTTACTACAAATTCATTCTCACCATACACGAATAAAAAGTACTCACGATTGGTACGTCCCCACTCTAAATACTGTAGTTCTTTCAACTTTTGTACAAGGAAACGTTCATATAACGGATTCTGGCACGTTTCAATTTTCTTCAGTAGAAAACGTTGTTGCGGTTCCGTAGAAACTGGAAAGTTCATCGATACAATTTTGATAGACTCTTGGTATGATTGATAATAGTGTGCAAGGTGATAAATCGCATATTCTGCTTCTTCCTCGTTCATGGAATAAATATCTGTACCCTGGATCTGTAAGATATCTACAAAACCTTGTTCTTCTCGAAATTCAAAAACACCCGATTCCGTCATATCAATAATCGGAATTACCTCAGCAATACTTTTTTTGATATGAGCTGGTTTCTCTTTCTTTTTGGCTTTTTTTGCTTTCTTCTCTTTTTTCGTCTTCCCTTTGCTTCCCGAATCCTCGTCAATCTTCGCTGTTTTTTTCACAACATCTTTTTTCTTTTTTCCAAGATGTTGCATTAAGTTTTTCTTCTTTTTCTTTACCGGCATTTCTTCTTCTTTCAAAGGAGCAACCGTTGATTGTGCTTCTTTCTTTTCCTGAAATCCTTTTATTTTTACGACTCCCCCTGGCTTTTTTTCTTGTTTTGGCAACTCCGGGGACGTCTTGGCTTCACTCTTCTTTTCTACTCCTCTATTCATTTCTTTTTCATTGAATAAGGCCATTCCATTTCCTCCTTTAGTCTTGTTCCTGGTCGATTGCACAATACGTAGAACGTTTTCTAGCTAACATAATAAACAGCACCTCAAACATCCGTTTTTGTGGGTTTGTATTGGGACGAACAATTAATAGGACACCTACAATCAACATAAATATATAATAGGGAATTTGAAACATCGGATGAACCAAAGGCTTCGTTGTCATGGTGAAAACCACAAGCCCTATAATGAACAAGAGATCAAAAAGGTATAACACTTTGTTGATTTTCAATTCCGTTCGTATTTCTTTTGGAATACGATAGTTTGCCATTTGCATTTCCTCCTTTTCAAGCGAAAAAAATAAGCATTCCATGTATGCTTACTGTGTTTTTACCTATGCATCTTTTCTACGATTTTTGGGTGGATTTTGATTTGTATTTTGCCCTTCATTCTTATTTTGGCGTTTGTTTCGTAAGCCCTCTCCTGTATTTTGTCCAAGCTGATAAGAACGTTTTGTCTTTTGTACTGTTGGAGAATTATGAAATGCGTTAGAGAGACGATCCTTTGCATATTGACCAATGGTACGGTTTTCCCTTTGTGGTGCTGGAATATCTTCTGTAGAAGTTGGTGCCGTATCTACCGGACGAGATGAACCAGAAGAACTTTCATCACTTGAAGATGTTCCGCTACCACTTGATTGAGATCCACCTGTTGTACTTGATGGTGCTCCTCCACCACTTGATTGAGATCCGCCTGTTGTACTTGATGGTGTTCCGCTACCACTTGATTGAGATCCGCCTGTTGTACTTGATGGTGCTCCTCCACCACTTGATTGAGATCTGCCTGTTGTACTTGATGGTGCTCCCCCACCACTTGATTGAGATCCGCCTGTTGTACTTGATGGTGCTCCACTACCTCCTAGTTTACTTCCCCCTGATGCACTTGTTGGTGTTCCACTACCTCCAGATTGCGTTCCGCCGGATACATTCGCTGAAGAACCCTGCCCTTCATTTTTAGCCTCTTTATCAAAACCAGACGATTTCATTTCATCTTGTATAGATGAATGACCGGTTCCATTTGCCCCGCCATTGGCATCGCCTTGCTTTTCTTTCCCTTCTTTTCCATTCTCTTTACCTTGTTGTTCTTTCCCTTCTTTTCCATTCTCTTTACCTTGTTGTTCTTTTCCTTGCTTTTGCTCCTTTTGTTCACCACCATTTGTTTTCCCTGCATTTTTATATCCATTTGCGATTCCTGCGGCACCAGCACCTGCTTGTAATGCGCCCTTACCTGTACTTTTTAACATGTTACCAGCTTTGGACGCTATATTGCCGGTTGCCTTACTGATTCCCTTTCCAAGTGCGTATCCACCTGCAACGACTCCCCAGCCATTTTTAAGCCCTGCATCAATACCAAAAATACGTTCACAAATAACAGGACCATCTACA
>Ga0006562J51391_1031215_pt1 | contig 13998 bp, 10 predicted proteins | sample Ararhi6_input_d2_FD_51391 | JGI IMG/M metagenome (IMG submission 51391) | reverse complement strand
TGGCTGTCAGGACGACCGGCTTGTCGACAAGGGCGTACTGGCCGACGTGGTCGAAGAACAGCTTGAACAGGCCTGTGTACGTGGCCCGGTAGGCGGGTGACCCGACCACGAGGATGTCCGCGTTCTCGACCGCCTCCAGAGCCTCGGTGACCGTCGGGCTGAGACTGCTCCGGAAGGGACCGGCGCCGAGCTCCGGCAGCAGAGGCGCCAGCCGGATGGTGCGGGCGATGCCCCCGGACGCCTCGGCATAGGCGCGCGTGACCTCGTCCACGAGCACGGTGGTGCGCGACGGGTGGGTCGGGCTTCCGCTCACTCCGACCACGTTGAGTGGATGCGACATGTGGGAACCGCCTTCTGGCTGGGGACCGGGATTTCGCCCAACGGTACCCGGAGCCGCCCCGCATCGCTCGGGGCGGCGTCACGGTCCGTCATGCTGCGGGGTACAGCTCCCGGACGATCTCCAGCGAGCGGATGCGCCCCTCCAGCGTCGCGGCGCCGGACGAGACCATCAGCTCGTCCACCTGGGTGGAGGCCAGCAGCGCCTCGAGTCGCGCCTTCACCTCGGCGGGCGTCCCGATCGCCTGACGGGCGTTGCGGGCAGCGATGAACTCCTCCTCCAGCGGGGTGAACTCGTGGGCGAGCGCCTCCTCCACGCTGACCGGCTCGGGCTTCTGTCCCTGACGCATCCGCAGGAAGGACAGCTGGCCGGGAAGGGACAGGGCGCGCACGGTCTGCGGGTCCTCGTCCGCGATGACATTGACCGCGATCATCGTGTGCGGCTCGGCGAGGGTGTCACTCGGCTCGAATCGCGAGCGGTACAGGTTGAGCGCGGCCTCGGTGTTCTCGCCTGCGAAGTGATGGGCGAACGCGAACGGGATGCCGAGGGCGGCGGCCACCTGGGCGCTGTAGCCGCTCGAGCCCAGCAGCCAGATCTGAGGCGCGTCGCCGAGGCCGGGGATGGCGGTGATGCCGTGCAGAGGGTTGGCGTCGCTCATGCCGCCGTAGAAGAAGCCGTACAGGTCGAGGAGCTGCTGTGGGAAGTCCTCGACGCCGAGTCCCTCGGGGCTCCGGCGCAGAGCCATCGCTGTGGCGCCGTCAGTTCCCGGCGCGCGGCCGATGCCGAGGTCGATGCGGTCGCCGTACAGGGCGCGCAGGGTGCCGAACTGCTCCGCCACGACCAGCGGCGCGTGGTTGGGCAGCATCACACCGCCGCTGCCGACCCGGATGCGCTCGGTCGCTGCCGCGACTCCGGCGATGAGAACAGCCGGGGCGCTCGACGCGATGGCGGGCATGCCGTGGTGCTCTGCGACCCAGAACCTCTCGTAGCCGAGCCGTTCGGCCGCTTGCGCGAGCTGGATGGTGCCGGCGACGGCATCGGCGTTGGTGCCCCCGGCGGGGCGGCTGGCGAGGTCGAGGACGTTGAGGGGGATGCTGCTCACCCCAGGTGCAACGCAGCCCCGGACACAGCGATTCCCGGTCGGCGCGAGGCCGACCGGGAATCACCGGGTATGGATCGTCAGGACGCCTTGAGCTTGCGCACCCAGCCGACGATCGCCAGGGCGATCAGTCCGAGGATGACGAGCGAGCCGCCCATCCATGCCGCCCAGGTGGCGACGACGGAACCGGTGTGGGCCAGTCCGTCGCTGCTGCCCGGGTCGAGGACGGTGCTCGCCTGGTCGGCCGGCAGGACGGTCAGGGAGGCGGGGCACTCGTGGCCGCTGCTCTGTCCGTGTCCGACGACGCTGTAGGTACCCGAGGCGCTCGCGGGGAGCGTCACGGTGAGGACGTCGCTGCCGTCCGCGTTCGCGTGCTTCACGAACGAAAGACTGCTGTCGGCGGTGCGGAGCGAGGCGAGCTTGAAGCCCGCGCCGTCCTGGCCGGTCACGGTCCAGTTGATCGCCTCACCGGGCGACCACGTGCCCGGGATGCAGATGAGGGTGGCCGTGCCGCCCGCCTCTGCGACGCTGACATCGAACTTGCACTGGGCGCCGTCGGTGTAGTTGACGGCGTTCGCCGCGGCCGGAGCCGCAAGCAGCAGCCCCGCGGTCACGGCGATAGCCGCCAGAATCTTCTTGAACATCGGCCGCCTTTCTGTTGGGGCCCGGCTCACGGTCGGGTTAGTTGAGTAATACTCACTTTACGACGGACGAGCACTGTACGACAATGGGCGCGACGGCGTTGCGTGCCCCCACATCGGGGGTCGTACCGTCCCCCGGAAGCGTCGGCGTGGTCACGACGCTGAGGTCCGACGACGTCTGCTGGTCGTTCAGGAACTGCACGGTGACGGTCTTCGACTCCCCCGGAGCCAGTTCGACCGTGTACAGACTGACCGGCCGCGAGCGATCGACGCCCGCAACGGTGGTGTAGTTCTCCCCGCCGCTCAATGTCGCGGCCAGGAGTCCTCCCGTCGGCCCGTAGACGGCCACCCGCGTGCGGATGTTGCCGGGAGTCACGCCGTACGTGCCACCGCCGGTCACGTAACGAGGCAGGGTCGTCCCGGCGTCTGCGGGGGCCCGGTTGGTCAGCGTGACCGTGACGACCGTCGAGGGCTTGCCGTCCGCGCGGCACACGGCGGATCCGGCAGCGACCGAGGTGCGGAGGTAGTAGTCCATCTTGGCGCCGGTCGCGTCGTTGAAGTACACGCCGATGCCCGCGGTCGACAGATCGGACGCGGGAAGGCCTCCGGCGAGCGTCGTGCCCGCGAGCACCTTCTGGTCCTCGGTGTGCGTGGTCCAGATCAGCACACGGCGCGACTCGCCGGCGTCCGCCAGCGCGGTCAGCAGCTTCTTCGCATCCACGTTCCCGGACGACATCCGGTCGAACACGGCACTCGCGGCGGACGCGAAGAAGGCGTCCTGCTGCGCCGGATCCTCGTAGCGCTGATAGACGTCGCTCAGGAGCATCTTCACGGCGTTGGCGGAGGTGAGCCGATCGCCGGTCGGCAGCGTCACTGGGCCCGTCGCCTTGAGGAGGCCGCTGAGGACGACCGGGTCGACGGCGATCACGCCGTCGACGGTGCCACCGTAGGTCGTCGTCCACATCCGCGAGGCGGTCGCCGCCGCGAGCGGGAAGTCCGGAGTGAGATTGGCATCCTGAAGGTAGCGGCCGACGAGCGGTCCGTAGAGGCCCTCCGTGTTGAGCGGCACGTCGGCGACCGGGGTCTTCCACGGACCGATGGAGGTGCCGGCCTCCTGACGCTGCAGCGTGACAGCGCCGTTGTCGGCATGGACGAGGGCGACCGCGCCGATCAGACCGCCCGTCGCGCGGAGCTCGGCCGGGTTCTGGGCGGCCAGGAGGTAGTCGCGCGGACCGTCGGCGCCCAGCATCGAAGGAAGCAGGCGGACGGCGTTGCCGAGCGCATCCATCTCCGGAGCCGCCTTGTCGAGCACATCGTGCAGCCGATCGACTCCCGACGCGACCGGACTCACGAGAGCGCCGGTCTCGATGGTCGCGACGCTCGCGCGAGCGTCGGTGAAGGCCGACCGGGCCTTCGCGACCGCGGGCTGCGCCGCCGTGATCGGTGCGAGGTCGATCCGGCCATCCGTGATGGCCAGAGCGCGGAGGTCCACGCCGGTGCCGGCGGCGACCAGCGGCCGCACGACCCGTGAGGCCACATCGTCGGACGCGGCCGCAGCAGTGCGGACCGCCGCGAGGTTCGGCCCCAGCCACGGGACGGCTTCGACGGTGACCCAGACCGGATCCGAGGTGAGCGCCGCGGCCTCGTGCGTCTTCCGGCTGAGCGAGTCGGCGGCGCGACCCGCGGCGGCGAGGTCCCCCGTCGCGATCGCGGTCTTCACCTGCTCGGCTGCCGGGATGGCGTCAGTGAGCGCGCGCTGGGCCAGGAAGCCGCGGACGCCGATCCACACGATGGTGAAAAGCAGGATGGCGCCCAGCCCGACGAGGATGCCGACGAGGACGGGATGCCGCAGCCTGCGACGTCTTCGCGGCGCGACCGACGGCCCAACCGCGGGACGCGGCGGCGCGTCCGGCTCCGTGAGACCTGTCGCCATGCGACAAATCTAACAAATCCTCACTTTTTTGGCGGCCCCCAAATGGGGCGAGTTCTGCGGAGGGTGCTCAGCGGCCCAAACCGCGATACGTCCACCCTGCTCCGCGCCATGCCGCCGGGTCGAGCGCATTGCGTCCATCGATCACCGTGCGATGCGCCACGAGCTCGCCGACCGCTGCCGGGTCCAGGCCCGTGAACTCCGGCCACTCCGTGATCAGGACGACGACGTCCGCATCCCGGACCGCGTCCTCCGCCGTCTCTGCGAAGCGCAGCTGGGGCGCACGACGTCGTGCGTTCTCGACGGCCTGAGGGTCGGTCGCGGTGACGATCGCCCCCGCGTCGGCGAGTCGCATGGCGATATCCAGCGCCGGGGAGTCGCGGATGTCGTCCGAGTGCGGCTTGAAGGCGAGTCCCAGCACACCGACGCGCACGCCGGCCAGTCCACCGGCCTCCTCGCGCACCAGTTCGACGACACGCGTCCGACGGCGCAGGTTGATCTGATCGACCTCGTCGAGGAACCGGACAGCGTCGCCCTTGCCGAGCTCGCGGGCCCTGGCACTGAATGCGCGGATGTCCTTCGGGAGGCAGCCGCCGCCGAACCCGACTCCCGCGTTGAGGAAGCGGCGTCCGATGCGCGCGTCGTGCCCGATCGCGTCCGCCAGCTTGGTCACATCCGCGCCGGTCACTTCGGCGATCTCGGCCATCGCATTGATGAACGAGATCTTCGTGGCGAGGAAGGCGTTCGCCGAGACCTTGACGAGCTCGGAAGTCGCGTAGTCGGTCACGATGACCGGTGTGCCCGCGGCGACCGCGGACGCGTAGACCTCGTCGAGCAGGCGTGCGGCGCGCTCCCCCGACTCGCCCTCGGGAACGCCGTACACGAGGCGGTCGGGGCTCACGGTGTCGCTCACCGCGAATCCCTCGCGGAGGAACTCGGGGTTCCAGGCGAGTGTGACCTCCGGCTGCGCCTGCGCGACTAGCTCCGCCAGACGCGCGGCGGTCCCGACCGGGACGGTGCTCTTGCCGACGATGAGATCGCCGGGCTTCACGTGCTCCAGGAGGGAAGCGAATGCGGCGTCGACGAAGCGCATGTCTGCCGCATCCCCGTCGGCAACCTGGGGCGTGCCGACGGCGACGAAGTGGACGTCGGCCTCGGACACGGCGGAGAAATCCGTGGTGAAGCGCAGGCGCCCGGACGGCGCGGCCGACTCGAGCACCTCCGGCAGCCCGGGTTCGAAGAACGGCGGACGACCGGCGGAGAGGAGGGCGATCTTGGCCTCGTCGACGTCGATACCGACGACGTCGTGGCCCAGGTGGGCCATCGAGGCGGCGTGGACCGCTCCGAGGTAGCCGCAGCCGATCACGGAGATTCTCATGGTGTGCAGTTCCTTCGGGTGAGGTCGCCTTCGGGCGTGGTGCGGATCAGGTGAAGTCGGGGTCGGGCTCGTCGACGTAGGCGGGAGCCGCCTCGACCGGCCAATGCCGTCGGCCGTTGTTGAGCACCCCTCGACTTTCCTGAAGGTAGCAGTTCCCGCAGAGGGACTCGTACGACACCGATGCACCGTCGATCGCGACCTGGTCGCCGTCGAAGACGAACACCCCGTCGATCTTGCGGGCGTTGAAGATCGCCTTGCGCCCGCAGCGGCAGATCGTCTTCAGCTCTTCCAGGCTGTGCGCGACCTCGAGCAGCCGGCGGCTCCCCGGGAACGCGACGGTCTGGAAGTCCGTGCGGATGCCATACGCGAGCACCGGGACGTTGTCGAGCAGCGCGATGCGCAGGAGGTCGTCGACCTGCGCCTCCGTCAGGAACTGGGCCTCATCGACCAGGAGCGCGCTGACGTCGGTGTCGAAGCGCTTGATGGTGCGTTCGCGGTGCCGCTGGAAGGCGCCGTACGCGTCGGTCTCGGGCGCGATGAGGAAGTCGACCTCCCGGGTGACGCCCAGGCGGGAGAGGATGCCCAGGTCGCCCTTCGTGTCGATCGACGGCTTCGTGAGCAGGACGCGGTGGCCGCGCTCCTCGTAGTTGTAGGCGGCCTGAAGCATGGCCGTGCTCTTGCCGCTGTTCATCGCTCCGTAGCGGAAATACAGTTTTGCCACGCACCGATCCTATGCGGCACGGATGACGGAAGCCCGATGGCGCGTCAGGTGAGGTATCCGTCCTCCGCCGCCCGGCGGATCAGGTCGGCGCGGGAGCTCGTCGGACGTCCGGCCTTGCCGTACTTCTCGCGCACCCGCCGCAGGTAGGTCTTGGCCGTCTCGTACTGCACGTTCATGGCGCGCGCCACCTCGGAGGTGGTCCGCCCGTCGGCGTAGAGGACGAGGGCCTGACGCTCGCCGTCGCTCAGCCGCGGCCGGGCGGACTCGGGGATGAGGGGCTTCGGGCGCCAGGCTGTCGGTGCGGCGGTCCGGCCGACACCGCGTCCGGACGCCGACAGCGCTGCGGCGACCAGCTCGGTCATCGGCTGCGACTTGGTGACGTAGGCGACGGCTCCGGCGGCGAGCGCCGCATCCCGGTCCTCCGGTGTGTCGACGGCGCTGAGGACGACGACCTTCGCGCCCGCGGCACGGCAGGTGCGGACCCGGGCGCCGATGGATACCGACTCCTTCAGTTGCAGGTCCATGATGACGAGGTCGGTCGGGAAGGCGTCGCTGTGCACCAGTTCCAGCCAGCTGCCGGCGCGGACGACGAGGTCGAACTCGGGGGCGTTCTTCTCGATCCACGACGCCAGGCTGTCGAGCAGGATCTCGTGGTCGTCCAGGATCGCCAGACGGATCGGCGGCTCCGTGGATCGTCCGGCGGCCGAGGTCGCCGGCGCTCCGGGGTCATCCGGACGCATGGTTCTCATCGTCTTCTGCCTTCGCTGTCGGGGAATCCGCCGTGGGGGTAGGCGAATCGGATGGTGACGTCGCCACCGCGCAGCCGCATCGTGGCGCGCATTGCGACGGAGTTGAGGGAGCTGACGAACGGAAGGAGCTCGCGACGCAGCTCGGCGCGGGGCTCTGCGATCTTCGCATGCAGTGCGAACGACGGCTGTTCGGGGTCTCTTGCTTCGAGGAGGACGGAGCGAGGGTCGAGGCCGGGGCGAGCGGCAACGGTGGCGATGAGGGCTCCGACGATGGCGCGCTGGTCGGCGGTCAGCACACGCTCGAGGCGGTCCGGGTCGTCGACCCGCGGGCCGGTCTCCTCGTCGACGGGGGTGATGGGCGCCTCCACCAGTCGAGGGGCGAGGGCGAGCTCGAGGGTGTCCTCCAGCCAGGTGCGCGAGACGGCGCGCACCGACATCCCTCGGAGGCGTTCGGCGATGGCGCGGGCGCGCAGGGTGTCCTCTTCGGTCACGGCGCCGCGATGCGCGACGGCCGTCAGGAACGGCACAGCCTCCGCGTTCAGCGCGGTCATGCGCTCCTGAGCGATCATGCGCTCGGCCGCCTGGCGGAGCTCGGACTCCAACCGGAGCTGACCCTCCCGCGCGACCTCCCGCCAGCGCAACGTCTCCCCCGTCAACGTCCAGGCGTACCCGGCACCTCCTGCGGCCAAGGCGAGGATCGGCGTCGCCGCCACCGTGGCGTACACCAGGGGGTCATTCGCGATGACGAGCGAGTGCTGGACCGCGGCCAATCCGCCGAGGACGATCGCGGCGACGAGCGCCGAGCCGGCGACCTCTCCGATCGGGCGATAGAGCGGCATCGCGACGAGCAGGAGGGCGACGGCGATCTGCCCCCAGTCGTCTTGGATGCGTTCGTTGCGGCCCCACACGGCCGAGTCGAACAGCGCTGCGGCGGTGACAGCGAACGCGACGACCGAGAAATGGGACCAGCGCCCGAACGGGGCGAACCCGGGATGGGTGCGGATGGCGGCGATCACGACGGCGAGGAGGAGGACGCCGATGGCGACGATCGCGAGGGAGGTGTTCCGCAGCTGGCCTGCGTGGATGATCGTCGAGTACACGGCGTACGCCAGCGCGACCGCCCCGAGCAGGGGCACGAGCGGCCACGCCGACTGGGCTCCGAGCGGGTCGAGCCGCTGAGGCGTCCGCTCGAGCGTCACCGATCGGGCCCCGACGATCGTGCGGGGGTTCAGTGCGGTCATCCGGCGCGCCCCTCGGAGACGGCTGCTTCCGGCCCGATCGGAACGGTCAGGATGACGGTCGTGCCCACATCGGCACTCGAGTAGATGTCGACGGTGCCGCCCACCCGGGCGATCCGGTCGCCGACGGACTGGCGGAGCCCCAGGCGATCGGCTGCGGGGGCCGACGCCGGGAAGCCGCTGCCGCCATCCACCACCATGACGGAGAGGGACCCGCCGCCCGCAGACAGGGCCACTTCGGCGCTCGGGCTGCCGGAATGCCGGACGACGTTCACGAGGCACTGCCGGACCGCCAGCCCCAGGGCACGACGGGCCTCGTCACCGAGGGTGGTGTACGCCGTGCGGTCTCCCGAGATGTCGACCGTGAGCCCCTCGTCGCGGGCCGCCTCGATGGCGCGGTGGAGTTCGCTGTCGTACCACGGGTCCGCGTCAGGAAGCCCGACCCCNGCGACCCTGGCAACCCCGGCCACCTCGGCCCCGCCACCTTCCGCTGCCGGCACGCCAGCGGCGAGACCGCGGAGGTCGGCGTCGATACGACGCGCGAGACGATCGTCTAGAGACCCGGGCTGCGCACCGGCGACGGCCACCAGCTCGCTGAGAACCGTGTCGTGAAGGTCGGCGGTGGATGCGGCCAGCAGCTCCCGGCGGAGGTCGACAAGCCGGGCATCGCGCACGGCGCGATGCAGAGCCGCTTGCGCACGTGAACGCGTTCCGCGGGTCAGCCCGTCGAACGTCAGCACTCCGACGAGCAGCAGGTACGCCCCGAGCGAGATGGCGTCGGGGATGTAGGCGCGGCCGGTCGTCGCAGCACCGAAGATCACGGCCGCCTCCGCGAGGGCGAAGCCGAGAGTCGCCCAGAGGATCCCGGCGAGCGCCCCCGTGCCCGTCCCGCCGACCAACGTCATCGCGACTACCGGCAGAGCGACCACGAAGAGGTTGGTGTCCCGGTACGCCGGCGTGCTGGTGAACAGGGCGACGACGTAGAAATACGTGCACACGGTGCCGACGAGCAGGTACGCGATCGTGAGCCCCGCGGTGCGCCCGCGCGCCAGCGCCAGCAGGAGGGCGACCATCGGCACCAGCACGAGCAATGTCACCCAGGAGGTCACGTTGCCGTCGGCCAGACTGGCGCTGCCGACGTTCACGACGGCGGCGGCGAGGCAGATCAGGCCGGCCCAGCGGGCAGCCGTTGCGAGGGCGCGCGAGTTCGCAGGTCGTGCCAGATGGCTGGGCAGACCGAGCGACACGTCGTCGTCCCTTCCGGATCCGAGCACTCATCGGTCCCTCCCGGATTATGGCATCCGACGCGGACTCTGTGTACCCCGGCCGCTCGTACCCCGATCGCCCGGACATGGCTGGCGTAGATGTCTCTGTGGAGTTGGCTGCGAGAGGACCACCCTCAGAACAGGGTCGGCTGCACCCCCAAGCCCGTCAGGGAGGCGCTCACGATCGACGCCGCGTCCGGCGCCTCCCCCTGCGACGCAGCGGATCCCGCCGACCCCGCCGCGGACCCCGCCGCACGCACAGCGGACCCCACCAACTGGCGCTCCCCCTCGTCGTCGCGCAGCATCCCGAGCGCACTGGAGCGGACCCCGCCGGTCATCGGGTCTTCGCGGCCGCGCTCCAGACCGTGCGCTCGGATCAGGGGCTTGATGCGCCCGGCCAGCCACCGGCGGTACTCCTGCGGCGCGTAGGTGCCGCGCCCGTACATGCGGCGATACTGCGGCAACAGCTCGGGATGCTCCCGCCCGAGCCAGAGGTAGAACCACTCCTTGACGCCCGGCTTCAGATGCAGCGCCGAATAGAGCACGGAGGTGGCGCCTGCCTCCTTCGCCTGCCGCAGCGCCTCGTCGAGATGGGCCCGGGTGTCTGTCAGGTACGGGATGATCGGCATCAGGAACACGGAGCAGTCGAGGCCGTGCTCGCGCACCGCGGTGACCGTGGCGAGGCGGGCCTTGGTCGTCGGAGTGCCGGGCTCGATCGACTGCTGCAGATCGTCGTCGTAGACCGCGATCGACATGGCGAGATCGACGGGCACCCGCTTGTTCGCCTCGACCAGTCGGTCGAGATCGCGCCGCAGCAGGGATCCCTTCGTGAGGATGCTGAACGGCGTGCCCGAGTCGGCGAGCGCGTCGATGATCCCGGGCATCAGCCCGTATCGCCCCTCCGCCCGCTGGTACGGATCGGTGTTGGTGCCGAGAGCCACCGGATGATGACCCCAGCTGGGCTTGGCGAGCTCTTTGCGCAGCACATCGGCCACGTTCACCTTGACGATGATCTCGTTGTCGAAGTCTTTGCCCGAGTCGAGGTCGAGGTAGGTGTGCGTCGGCCGGGCGAAGCAGTACACGCAGGCGTGCGAGCACCCGCGGTACGGATTGATCGTCCACCCGAACGGCATCGGCCCTCCACCACCCGGGATGCGGTTGAGCGCCGACTTCGCCAGCACCTCGTGGAACGTGATGCCGGCGAAGTCGGGAGTGCGCACCGAGCGCACCAGGTTGTTCAGCCGCGCAAGCCCGGGCAGGGCGGACGGCTCATCGACCGACAACTCCTGACCACTCCAGCGCATGTCTCTATTCGAACATATGTTCGAATCTTAAGCAAGATGCACCGTCTCTCCTCTCCAGCCCGAGCGGAGCCAGCGGTCGTGGCTCGCCACCACGACCGCGCCCGGATAGGCGCCCAGTGCGTCCTCCAGCTCCGACGCGAGCGTCAGCGAGAGATGGTTGGTCGGCTCGTCGAGCAGGAACACGTGCGGCGGACGGGCGAGGATCAGAGCCAGCGCGAGTCGCCGCTGCTGACCGACGGACAGTGTGCCCACCGCCCGATCGGCGTCGCGCGGGGCGATGAGCCCGAGCGAGGTGAGCGGCACCGCTTCCGACCGCCGCTCCCCCACCGCCGACTCGTAGATCCGGCGCGGTGAGAGCGCAGGATCGGCGAACCGCACATCCTGCTCCAGCAATCCGACGCGGAGACCGCGCCGTCGCTGCACGGCACCGCTCGCCGGCTCGAGGCGGCCGGCGAGCACCGACAGCAGGGTCGACTTGCCCGCTCCGTTCGCCCCCGTCACCAGGATGCGGCTCGCGGGCGCGACGACGAACTCCTCGACCCGGAGACGGCCCGGGATGTGCACCCCGCGTGCCTGGACCAGCAGCTCTGAACCGTCGCCGAGCACCTGGAACCCCGACGGGATGCCCGCGAAGCCCAGACGCGCAGGCGGCTTCCGCACCTGGCCGGCGCGCAGCTCCTGCAGCCGCCCGTCCGCGTTGCGGATGCGCCGGCTGATCTGGCGATCGAGCGCGTTGCCCTTGACCGACTTCACGAACTTGTCGTTGTCGCGCACTTTCCCCGACCAGGCGATGGACCGGGCAGTAACGTCAACGGCATGCTCGAGCTCCTTGAGCTCGTGCTGCTCATCGGCGTACTGCTTCTCCCATCGCGCCCGTTCCGCCTCCTTCTCGGCCAGATACGCGCTGTACCCTCCGCCGAAGACCGTGGTGCCCGAGCGCGCGGGGTCGAGGTCGAGCAGGCTGGTGGCCACCGCATCGAGGAACGCGCGGTCGTGGCTGGCGAATACGACCGGCCCCGCCCACCCCCGCAGCTGTCGCTCCAGGAAGGCCGCCGCCTCGTCGTCCAGGTGGTTCGTCGGCTCGTCGAGCAGCAGGGCTTCCGGGCGGGCGAGGAGCAGCGCGGCGAGAGCGAACCGGCTGCGTTGACCGCCGGAGACCTCGCTCAGCCTCCGCGACAGCGGGATGTCACCGACCCCGAGTCCATCGAGCAACTCGTCCCGGCGCGCCTCGACGCTCCAGATCTCGGCGCGTTCGGCCGCCGCGAGGGCGGCGTCGTATCGCGCATCGGAGACCGGGTCGCCGGAGCCGAGCGCGGAGGCCGCCTCCTCGAGTTCGCGCTCGATCGCACGGACATCGGTGAGCGCATCCTCGATCAGCGCTGCGAGCGTCGCGCCCGGCTCGAACCGCACCTCCTGCCAGAGGAAGCCGGTCCGCTCCGGCCGGGTCAGCGCGCCTGCGTCCGGTGTCTCGGCACCGGCCAGGACGCGCAGAAGAGTGGATTTGCCTGCACCGTTCTCGCCGATGAGGCCGAGCCGGGCGCCGGGGCCGACCGTGAGCGAGACGTCGGTGAGCACGCGACGCTCTCCGTAGGTGACCGAGACGCCGTCGGCGCGCAGCGGGGTGAGAGTGATCGTTGGCATGGGGAACCGCCTTTCCGGGCGCTCCACGAGGAGCGGTTTCCCGCCGGGCGATCTCCGTCGTGAGTGGCGCCGGAGCGCCCAGGTGCCTGACCGGGCAGCGCAGCGACCGAAGGGTCCTCACTCACATCGACGGCGCCTCAGGCGCGGGACGTCAGGAGGTTCTCACTTCATAGCGTGGACGACCATACCAGGCCGTCCACGCGGCTGTCCAGAGGACTACTGCTGCAGCTGCAGGGTCTCCGCCGTGGTGTCGAGCACGCGCTTGGCCTCGTCCGGTCGATCGTTCAGCGTCGTTCCGACCGTCGGGATCAGTTCCTTCAGCGTCGGCAGCCAGTCGCCGAAACGGTCGGGGAAGCAGTGCTTCAGCAGATCCACCATGATCGGGACGGCGGTGGATGCGCCCGGCGAGGCTCCGAGGAGACCGGCGATCGAGCCGTCCTCCGCCGCGACCACCTCGGTGCCGAACTGGAGGACGCCGCCCTTCTTGGCATCCTTCTTCATCACCTGCACGCGCTGGCCTGCGGTGATGAGCTCCCAGTCCTCCATCTTGGCGGTCGGCATGAACTCCTGCAGCGCCTTCAGCTTCTTCGCGCGGTTGGCGAGGAGCTCGCCGACGAGGTACTTGATGAGGTCGAAGTTGTCGCGGGCGACGGCCAGCATCGGGCCGATGTTGCCGGGGCGGACGGAGCCGGGCAGGTCGAACCAGGAGCCGGTCTTCAGGAACTTCGGGCTGAACCCGGCGTACGGGCCGAACAGCAGCGAGGCCTGGCCGTCGACGACACGGGTGTCGAGGTGCGGCACCGACATCGGCGGGGCGCCGACGGCGGCCTTGCCGTAGACCTTCGCCTGGTGCTGAGCGACCAGCTTCGGGTTGGTGGTCCGCAGGAACTGACCCGAGATCGGGAAGCCGCCGAAGCCCTTGATCTCCGGGATGCCGGACTTCTGGAGCAGGTGCAGCGCGCCGCCGCCCGCGCCGACGAAGACGAACCGTGCGGTCGCGACGTGCGGGGTGTTGCCGACCTCGTGCTTGACGGAGAGCCGCCAGAGGCCGTCCTTGGTGCGCTTGATGCTGCGGACGGTGTGATTGAGCGCGAGCTCCGCGCCGTTCTCGATCAGGTTGTCGATGAGCGCACGCGTCAGAGCGCCGAAGTCGACGTCGGTGCCGGACGTCTGACGGGTCGCGGCGATGCGCTGCTTCGCGTTGCGCTTCTTGGTGAGCAGCGGCGTCCACTCTCCGATGACGGCAGGGTCTTCGGAGTACTCCATGCCGGCGAACAGCGGCTGGTCCTTCAGCGCCTCGTAGCGCTTCCGGAGGTAGCGCACGTTGTCCCGGCCGCGCACGAAGGTCATGTGAGGCGTGGAGTTGATGAACGTGTGCGGCTCGGGCAGGTCACCCGCGGCCACGAGGCTCGCCCAGAACTGCCGGCTGAGCTGGAACTGCTCGTTGATGCTGATCGCCTTGGCGGGGTCGACGGTGCCGTCGGAGGCCTCGGGCATGTAGTTGAGCTCGCAGAGGGCGGCATGGCCGGTGCCGGCGTTGTTCCACGGGTTCGACGATTCCTGGGCCACTTCGCCCAGGCGCTCGTAGATGCGGATGCTCCAGTCGGGCTGGACACGCTGGATCATGGCCCCGAGCGTCGCACTCATGATGCCGCCGCCGATCAGGACGACGTCGATGGGAGAATTGCTCACCCG
>Ga0006562J51391_1041770_pt1 | contig 14048 bp, 12 predicted proteins | sample Ararhi6_input_d2_FD_51391 | JGI IMG/M metagenome (IMG submission 51391) | reverse complement strand
GCCGGCGGGGCCGGCGAGGTGGTGCACCGCGGCGTGCCCGAGTGCCAGCAGGTGCGCGGTCGCGGCGCGCGCGCCGGCGGCGTGGTCGGTCTGCACGACGACGTATCGGTCGTCCGGCGGGGAATCGACGACGACGAGGGCCAGGGAGCGCGGCACCTCGACGCCGCGGGCCAGCGCTGTCGCCTCATTGAGCACGATCGCCCCGTCGACGCCCTGCTCGTGGAGACGGGCGAAGCCCTGGGCGACGGCATCCCGACCCGATGCCGTCACGACGGTGAGCGCGAAGCCGCGTTCGGCGGCGGCAGCGGCGATGGCCTGCAGCATCCGCGAGTTGCCGACCGTGGCGAGGGTCGAGACGACGAGCCCGATCGTGTCGGTGCGGCCCGTGCGCAGCGCGCGCGCCGCGCGGTGCGGGCGGTAGTCGAGCTCGACCATGGCACGTTCCACGCGCCGCCTCGTCGCGGGGTCGACGCGCGGGCTGCCGTTCACGACGCGCGAGACGGTCTGTCCGGAGACGCCGGCGATCGCGGCGACATCCGCCATCGACACGCGTCGCTCCACGACTCCTCCTTGCCCGCCCGGCCATCCGGATCGGCCGATGTTGACGATAACATAGCAGTGGAGTACCGTGTTGACGTGAACATCCCGACTGACACTCCCGCCGCAACGGAGTTGGGCGCCGGCGTCCTGAAGCGACCCACGCGTCTCGCCGACGGCCGCGAGCTCATCTACTACGACGACCCCGCCACGACCCTCGGCCCCGACCGCGCCGTCGACGCGCGCGACCTCGACCCGCGTCCCGCCACCGCGACGATGCGCCAGGACATCCTCACCGGCGACTGGGTCTCCGTCGCCGCCGCCCGGCAGAACCGGGCCTTCCTGCCCCCGGCCGAGCTCGACCCGCTCGCGCCGCAGTCGGCGACGAACCCGTCCGAGATCCCCTCGCTCTACGACGTGGCCGTCTTCGAGAACAAGTCGCCCTCGTTCGGCCCGGCCCTCGCCGCCGCCGTCGGCGACGCCCCGGAGGCCGCCGACCCGCCCCGCGGAATCGCCGACCTCGAGCACCTCGGTCTCGGCCGCACCCGCACGAGCGTCGGCCGTTGCGAGGTCGTCTGCTTCTCCCCCGAACGCACCGGCTCGTTCGGCACCCAGACCGTCACCCGCGCCCGCACGGTCATCGAGGCGTGGGCCGACCGCACGGCCGCCCTCTCCGCCCTCCCGGGCATCGAGCAGGTCTTCCCGTTCGAGAACCGCGGCGAGGCCATCGGTGTCACGCTGCACCACCCGCACGGTCAGATCTACGCCTACCCGTACGTCACGCCGCGGACGACCCGCCTCCTCGACTCGATCGACCGGACGGCACCCGACCTGTTCCAGCGCATCCTGGAGTTCGAACAGGCCGGCCCGCGCGTGCTGCTGCGCGGCGAGCACTGGACCGCGTTCGTGCCGTTCGCCGCGCGCTGGCCCCTCGAGATCCACCTGCTGCCGCACCGCCACGTGCCCGACTTCGCCGCCCTGTCGGCGGAGGAGCGCGACGAGCTCGCCCCCCTCTATCTGCGACTCCTCCGCGGCGTCGACGCGCTCTACGACAGCCCGACGCCTTACATCGCAGCGTGGCATCAGGCGCCCGTCAACGTCGGCCGCGACACCGTGCGACTCAACCTGCAGCTGACAAGCCCCCGCCGCGCCGCCGACAAGCTCAAGTTCCTCGCCGGCTCCGAGGCCGCGATGGGCGCGTGGATCGGCGACGTCCCGCCGGAGGCCGCCGCAGACCGGCTGCGCGCCGCGATCGAGGGGGTGTCCCTGTGACCGCCGCGGGCGAGGCCCACGGCCTCTTCATGCAGCTCACCGGCGTCGAGCCGACCGGCCTCTGGTCCGCCCCCGGCCGCGTCAACCTCATCGGGGAGCACACCGACTACAACGACGGCTTCGTCTTCCCGTTCGCGATCGACCACCGAACGTACGTCGCCCTCGGCCGACGCAGCGACGGTCGCATCCGCGTGACCTCCACCTTCGACCCGGATGCCGTCGAGATCGGCATCGACGAGCTCGACGACGTGTTCCCCGAACGGCGCGACGAGATCGCGGAATGGGCGCGGTACCCGCTGGGCGTCGCCTGGGCGTTGCTGCGCGCAACGGGCGCCACCGGCGTAACCGGCGTCGACCTCGCGATCGCCTCGGACGTGCCGGTCGGCGCGGGCCTGTCGTCCTCCGCGGCGATCGAGGGCGCGACCGCCGCCACCCTCGACGACGTGTGGGGTCTCGGCCTCGACCACGTCGCACTCGCGCAGGCGGGGCGGACGGCGGAGAACGAGGCCGTCGGCGCCCCCACCGGCATCATGGACCAGATGGCATCCATGCTGGGACGGGCGGATGCGGGCATCTTCCTGGACTGCCGCTCGCTCGAGGCGGACGTCGTCGACCTCGGCTTCGCCGCAGCGGGTCTCGAGCTCCTGGTCATGGACACCGGCGTGAAGCACGCGCACTCCACCGGCGGGTACGGCGAGCGCCGCGCCGCCTGCGAGCGGGGCGCCGAGATCATGGGCGTCCCGGCCCTCCGCGACCTCGCCGTCGCCGACCTCCCACGCGCGGAGGAGCTCATGGACGACGTGACCTTCCGGCGCGTCCGGCACGTCGTGACCGAGGACCAGCGCGTGCTCGACGCCGTGCAGACGCTGCGCGCGGAGGGGCCGCGCGCGATCGGCGCGCTCCTGGATGCCTCGCACGTCTCGATGCGGGACGACTTCGAGATCTCGGTGCCCGAGCTCGACCTCGCCGTGGACACCGCACGCGCGGCGGGAGCGATCGGCGCGCGGATGACCGGCGGCGGATTCGGCGGCGCGGCGATCGCGCTCGTCGACCACGGTCACGTGGCATCCGTCACCGCCGCCGTCGAGACGGCATTCGCGGATGCCGGGTTCGCGGCGCCGCACATCTTCACGGTGCATCCCTCGGACGGCGCACGCCGCGACGGCTGAGCGCCGAGTCCCGCGAGGAGTGGCGCCGCGCGGCGCCTCCTCCTCGCGGGGCCGGCAGCGCATCCTCGCGTGGCCGGCAGGCGCACGTCCGCCCGCGGATAGACTGCGATCCGATGGCTGACGACGAGCGGGACGCGGTGCGCCAGGACCTGGCGGTCACCCTCCGCGAGCTCGCCTGGACGATCCACCGGAAGGCGCCGGACCGCGCCGGCGTCGGGCCGATCCCCACCACCGAGATCGCGCTGCTCAAGCAGATCATCGACCACCCGGGCGCCACCGTCGGCGAACTCGCTCAGGGACTCGGACTCCGTCAGCCCAACGTCAGCGCCGCGCTGCGGGCCCTGCTCGGGCGTGGGCTCGTCGAGCGGCACCAGTCGCCCTCCGACCGGCGGATCGCGTCGATCTTCGTGACGGATGCGGGCGTCGCCGAGCACCAGGAGATCTCCACCGCGTGGGCGACGCCCGTGCACGCGGCCATGGCCGACCTCGACGCGGCGGACGTCGACGCTCTCGCCGCGGCAGCCGGCGCCCTCGACGCCGTGCTGCGTCGCCTGCGCGCCGCCGACTGATCGGCATCCGATCGTCGCGACCGTCGGATGACCGGCCGATGACGACTCGGTGACCCCCTGGCCTCCGGCCGCGGCGCCGCAATAGCATGGCGCCCGGGCCGCGACGGCCGTCGCGGCCCGGGAGGAGACATCGTGGCGTACATCACCGTGGCGACCGAGAACTCGGCCGACGTCGACATCTACTACACCGATCAGGGATCCGGTCAGCCTGTCGTGCTGATCCACGGCTTCCCCCTGAACGGCGAATCGTGGGGCAAGCAGCAGGCCGCGCTGCTGGATGCCGGCTACCGCGTGATCGCCTACGACCGCCGCGGATTCGGCGCCTCGTCGAAAACGGGGAGCGGGTACGACTACGACACCTTCGCAGCCGACCTGCACGCCCTCATGGAGGACCTCGACCTCGACGAGGCCGTGCTCGTGGGATTCTCGATGGGCACCGGTGAGGTCGCCCGTTACCTCGCCCGCTACGGCAGCGGCCGCGTGGCGAAGGCGGCGTTCCTCGGATCGCTCGAGCCCTTCCTCCTCATCACCGACGACAACCCGGGCGGCGCCGGCGACCCGGCGTTCTTCGACGGCATGGCCGCCGCGGTCCGCGCCGACCGGTACGCCTTCATCGCCGGGTTCTTCCGCGACTTCTACAACCTCGACGAGAACCTCGGGAGCCGGATCTCGCAGGAGGCGCTCGGTGCGAGCATCGCCGTCGCGAACCAGGCCGGCAACACCGCGATCGCCGCGGCGCCGCTGACCTGGCCGACCGACTTCCGCGCCGACATCCCCTCGGTGACGGTGCCGGCGCTCATCGTGCACGGCACGGCCGACAACATCCTGCCGATCGACAGCACCGGCCGGCTCTTCAAGGACCTGCTGCCGCAGGCGACCTACGTCGAGATCGACGGCGCCCCGCACGGGATGCTCTGGACCCACGGGGACGAGGTCAACGAGGCGCTGCTGGCCTTCCTGGCATCCTGACGCCGGTCGGCCGCCGCCGCCGCTGCCGCCGCAACCGCCGCCGTTGCGGCGCAAACTGCAGGACCGGGTGTGACCAGAGTGACGGCTGAGCCCCACAGGGCACATCCGTCACGGCCGATCCTGCAGATCGCCTCGGGCATCGCCTCGCAGCCGGGCGTCAGTCCGCGGCGGCGAGGACGGCGTGCGGCATGCGCGCCTGCATGACGGCGATGGCCGCCGGGTTGTCGTCGACGAGCACGGCGTCGCGGCCGAGGGCGGATGCGACGGCGCCGGTCGTGCCGCTCCCGGCGAACAGGTCGAGCACGCGATCGCCGGGGCGGCTGGACGCCTGGACGATCCGGCGAAGGATGCCCTCGGGCTTCTGCGTCGGGTAGCCCGTCTTCTCACGGCCGGACGTCGGCACGATCGTGTGCCACCAGACGTCGGTCGGCAGCTTCCCGCGGGCCGCCTTCTCCGGTGTGACGAGGCCCGGCGCCATGTACGGCTCCCGGTCGACGGACTCCGAGTCGAAGTGGTAGCGCTCCGGGTCCTTCACGTAGACGAGGATCGTGTCGTGCTTGGTGGGCCAGCGCCGCCGCGACTTCGCGCCGTAGTCGTAGGCCCAGATGAGCTCGTTGAGGAAACAGGCGCGACCGAACAGCGCGTCGAGCAGCACCTTCGCGTAGTGCGCCTCCCGGTAGTCCAGGTGCAGGTAGAGCGTGCCCTCGGGGCTGAGGAGACGCCACGCCTCCGCGAGGCGGGGCTCGAGGAAGTCCCAGTAGTCGTCGAACCGGTCGTCGTAGGCACGCAGGTCGCCGCGCAGGCGCGCATAGCTGGTGCCGCGGAATCCCCGCTTGACCGGGGACAGCGTCGTCCCGACCGGGTCGTCGGCCCCGCTCACGACCGCCTGTTCGACGGTGCGCCCTTGCGAGCGGCCCGTGTTGAACGGCGGGTCGAGGTAAACCAGCGCGAACGAGCCGCTCTCCAGAGAGCGCGCGATCTCCAGGTTGTCGCCCTGGCGGATCTCGACGGCCCCCGGAGTCGCATCGGCGCGGGGCGCCGTCACGGGACCCGGTGCAGCCACGCGTCGGTCGCGAACTTCGACGTTACGAGCGCCTCCGCCTCGGCGTATTCCTCGTCGGTGATATGCCCGGGCTGCGCCCCGTAGAGCGTCGTGAAGGTCTCGATGAGCCGCTCGATGATCGCCTCGCGCGGCAGTCCGGTCTGGCTGCGGAGCGGATCGACGCGCTTGGCCGCCGACACGGTGCCCTTGTCGCTGAGCTTCTCCCGCCCGATGCGCAGGACATCGGTGAGCACCTGGCCGTCCATGTCGTAGCTGAGGGTCGCGTGATGCAGCACGCCGCCGTTGGCGAGCCGCTTCTGCGCCGCACCGCCGATCTTGCCCTGCGGCGACGCGATGTCGTTGAGCGGCTGGTAGGTCGCCTCGATCCCGAGCGAGCGCAGGGCCTGCAGCACCCAGTCGTCGAGGAAGGCGTACGAGTCCGCGAAGGTCATGCCAGCGACCAGGGATGCCGGGACGTACAGCGAATACGTGACGATGGCGCCGGCGGCCATGAGCATGGCCCCTCCGCCGGAGATCCGCCGGACGACGTCGAACCCGTGCGCAGCGGCTCCGTCGGGATCGACCTCGTTGCGGTACGACTGGAACGAGCCGATGACGACGGCGGACTCGTCCCACTCCCAGATGCGGAGGGTCGGGCGGCGGCGGTCATCGCCCACCCGCGCCGTGAGGACCTCGTCGAGCGCGAGGTTCATCCGCGGCGACACGGCCTTCTCGTGGACGATCTCCCACTCGAAGTCGCGCCAGCCGGGGGCCGTGACGAGCGCGCGGCGTACCGCGGTGCCCACCGCCTCGGGGGTGAAGCCGAGAAGCTGCGCGCCCTCCGGCAGCGCGCCGCGCACGGCGGCCGCGATCGTCGCGACATCCGCTTCGACGGGAAGGCCCGTCACCGCCGCGTCGATGTCGGCGAGCGCGTCGTCGGGCTCGAGGAAGAAGTCCCCGGCCAGGTGGAAGTCCGCGATCCGGCCGTCCCTGACCTCGAGGTCGACCACGACGAGCTTGCCGCCTGGGACCTTGTACTCGCCGTGCATCCTCCCAGCCTACGGCGGGGCCACCGCCCGCGGCGCCGTCAGGTGCGAGCCGGGACGCGGCGGTCGAGCCAGGCCAGCAGGTCAGCGCGCACCTCGGCCTGACTCACCTCGTTGAAGATCTCGTGGCGGGCGTCGGGATAGACGAGCGTCGTGACATCCGAGAGACCCGACCGCGTGCGGTACGCGTCGGCGAGCCGGTGCACGCTTCGCGGTCCGCCGACCGGGTCGTCGCGACCCACCATGAGCAGCACCGGGACGTCGACGCCGAGATCGCGGCGCGGGAGTCCCAGCAGCCGCAGGGAGTCGATGATCCCGAAGAGCTTGATGAGCGGCACCGTCGTCGTCAGAGGGTCATCCAGGAAGGCTTGCCCGACCGCAGGATCGCTGGAGAGCCATTCGGTGCCGAGAGCGCCCTTGGCGTGCCACTTCCGGTTGTACGGACCGCTGCTCATCGACCCGAACCGGCGCAGCGCCGATCCGGAAAGGACGACAGCGTCGTACGCGTCGGGCTCGTCGTTGAACATCTTCTGCGCGAGAAGCGACCCCCACGAGTGTCCCAGGAGGATGAGCGGCAGTCCGGGGTTCTCGTCGCGGATGAGGTGGGTGAACTGCCGGCACGCCGCGATCGCCGCACGCAGCCCTCCGACGCCGAGCCGGCCGAGCCGCGCCGCGTCGCCGCCGTGCTGCGTCATCCCGGTGCGGCCGTGGCCGCGGTGATCGTCCGCGTAGACCGTGTACCCGGCCGCGGTGAGCGCCGTGATCAGGGCCGCGTAGCGTCCCGCGTGCTCGCCGACGCCGTGCAGAAGCTGGACGACCGCCCGCGGCGTCGTCTCGGCGGGATGGACGTCGTAGACGATGGCGACACCGTGCGCATCGATGAACTCGGGCATGGACAGAGCATAGGGGCGGGGAGGCGGCATCTGCTCTCCCCGCCCCCGCTCACGTCATCCGCGGGACTTCGTGACGACCACGGTGGCCGACGGATCCGACGCGGCCGACGAGCCGGCGCCGCTCACCGCGACGACGGTCGCCGACCACCGTCCCGCCGGAACCGACGTGAAGGTCACCGAGCGTGCGTCCGCGGCGGCGGTCGTCACGAGCGGCTTCGGTCCGTGGCCGTTCCCCTTGCCGGCGCTCTTGCCGCGTTCCGGCGTGAGGGTGACGACGTACCCGGTGAGCTCCTCGGTCCCCGGCTCGGCGGGCGGCTGCCACGTCACCGTGACGCCCGTGCGGTCCGAGCGGATGCCGGGCGCCGCGACCGGCAACGGAGCGGCGTGCAGCGGCACGCGCGAGAAGTCCATCCCGGACGCGAGGTGGAAGCTCGTGTACGCCGGCTGGTTGTACGTCGTCTGCTGCCGCGCCGTCTCGACCCGGTACTGCGGGTCGTGCATGAGCGTGTACAGCTTGTGCGTCGTCGGCTCGCTCGACAGGTACATCCGCAGCGCCGTCGAGTCCGCCGTCCGGACGAGCAGCTCCTCGCGCCAGTCTCCCAGCACGTCGGCGACGAGAGCGGGGTTGCCCTTCGTGCCGTTGTTCGTGAGGGTGCCGGATGCCGTCAGCAGTGTGCCGCGCGTCCAGTCGTCGATCGTCGGCGTGACGGCTTGAGCGCCGTTCACGATCTGCGTCGTGAGATCGCCGGCCCAGCGGATGGACATGTTCGTGCCGGGGTTCGCCGGTGACAGCACGTCCCCGGTCGCGGAGAGCAACCCGGAGGCCTCCGTGCCGGCGGGCATGCTGGACCAGACCTCCATGCCGGGCACGTCGGTCCGCACGTCGCCGATCATGCCGCGACCGGTGTCGCGTCCCGAGTAGGCGCCGAACAGCACCTCCCCGGTCGCGGCGTCGCGCAGTGCGGTGCCGTAGGGCGCGCTCATGGCGCCCTCGTGCACCGTGAAGATCTCCAGGCCCGGACGGGCGGGGTCGATGTCGGCGACGTGCATCGCGTCCCCGTGACCCAGCCGCGCCTGTGCGCCCGGCGCGGTGCTCCCGGCGGGCAGCTGGTCGAAGGACGAGTAGAGCAGTCCGCCGTCGTCGTCGAGCGTCGCGGATCCGTAGACGATCTCCTGCCGCCCGTCTCCGTCGACGTCGGCGGCGCTCAGGCTGTGGAAGCCCTGGGTCGTGAGCGTGCCGTACTCCGGGTCGGTCCCGTCGCGTCCGTGCGGGCCGTCGTTGAACGGGTTCGTCATCGGCACGTGGCCGCTGTCGACGAGCCAGCGCTGGGTGAGGTGGCGGCCGTCCCAGTCGTACGTCGCGACCGTGGACCGCGTGTAATAGCCGCGGGCGAAGATCGCGGAAGGGTGCGTCCCGTCGAGGTACGCGACGCCGGAGAGGAAGCGGTCGACACGGTTGCCCGGTTCGATGCGCGCCATCGCGTAGTCGCCCCACAGCAGGCCGTCGTCGCCCCGCCCCGGTTCGTAGCGCACGGTTTCGAGCTCGGCTCCCGTGGCGCCATCGAACACCGTCAGGTACTCGGGCCCGTCGACGATGAAGCCCTCGAAGGCGCGCAGCACGTTGCGTGCCGACCGCGACGGCGCGTACACGTCGATGAAGTAGTCCACGAGCTCCGCGGCGCTCTCCGGCGAGAGCGGGTAGTCGTGCGTGACCGGGGCCCCGAACGCCTCCTCGAGGGTCGCGGGCCACTGCCCCGAGACGACCTCCGCGCGCTCGGACCAGCCCCGGAACACCTCGATGAGGTGGTCGCGGTAGTCGGGCGCGCTCATCCGATAGTCATCGTCGTGGGAGAACCCGGCACGGCGGTCCTCGCGCGGCATCGTGATGAACTTCTCCCGTGCGACGGTGCCGTCGGCACGGTACTGCACCGACTTCGTGCCGGGCGCGGTCTTGAGGATGGTCTCGCTCTTCCCGTCGCCGTCGAAGTCGTAGACGAGGAACTGCGTGTAATGGGCGCCGGCGCGGATGTTGACGCCCAGCTCGATGCGGTTCAGGAGCGTCCCGTCGAGCTCGTAGGTATCGATGAAGACGGGGCCGGTGTACCCGACCTGGGAGACGTCCTTGGAGTTGGACGGGTCCCACTTCACGACGTACTCGTAGGCGCCGTCGCCGTCGACGTCGCCCACCGAGACGTCGTTCGCCGAGTAGGTGTACGCCTCTCCGGCCGGGGTCGTCCCCCCGGCGGGCACGGTCAGCGGGATGTCGATGGCGGGTTGCGCGGAGGGGGTGACCGCCGGGCTCGGCTCGCCCTCGCGTCCGGCGAGGACGGGCGCCACCCGATAAGACGACCGGCCCGTGCCGGCGGCATCCACGAAGGTCGTGCTGTCGGTAACGAGCGCGATCCTGGCGCCGTCCCGATAGACGGCGAAGTCGGCGCCGGTGAGCCCGGTGGCGGCCGCGCCGTACGCCTCGCTCTTGAGCAGGCGCCAGGAGAGGTGGATGCCGCCGGTCGTCGACAGGGCGACGAGCCCGCGATCGAGGGACTCCAGCTGGATGCCGGTGGTGGCGGCGGGCGGGCGGTCCCCGCCCGCGGTCACGGCAGGGGGTGCGCCCACAGCGGCCTGCGCCGGGAGGACGAGGGCCACGGCTGCGACAGCCGCGGCGAGGGTCGTTCGGACGGGGGTTCTCATTCGCTTCACCTTTGAATCGCGGAATCGGAATGCGCTTTCCCCAGTCGCCACCGCCGAGCCTAAGCGTGTCCGCTGAATCGTGTCAATGGGGTCCGCCGATCCGGCTCGCACTTTACTTAGCACGACTAATGAGTTATGCTAAGCATTACATGACCTCTCCAGCTCTCTCCTCAGAAACCTCCGGCGACCTCGCCCACGAAGCCGCTGACTTCCGCATGGCGACGTTCCGGCTCGCCCGTCGCCTGCGCGCGCACCGCGCCGTCGACTCGATGAGCGACGGTCAGTTCGCCGTGCTCGCCGCCCTGTCCATGCACGGCGGCCACACCCTCGGCGAACTCGCGGACCGCGAGCGCGTCTCGTCGCCGTCGATGAACCGCACCGTGAACTGCCTGGAGGAGTCCGGGTACATCACGCGCACGCCCGACGAGAGCGACCGCCGCAAGGTGAACATCGATCTCACCGACGCCGGCCGCGCCGTCGTCGAGGAGACGGTGCGCCGACGCGATCTGTGGCTCGAGTCCGCGTTCAGCACCCTCGACAACGAGCAGCGCGCGACGCTGGCGCGTGCCGCCGAGATCATGCGGGAGGTGGCGAGGCGATGAGCGCCATGTTCCGCTCCTTCTCCGTCTTCAACTACCGCGTCTGGTTCATCGGCGCCCTCGTCTCCAACGTCGGCGCGTGGATGCAGGCCACGGCCCTCAGCTGGGTCGTCCTGACCGAGCTGACCAACAACGACGCCGGCGCCATGGGCGTCACGATGGCGCTGCAGTTCGCTCCCCCGCTGCTCCTGGTGAGCGTGACCGGATGGGTGGCCGACCGCTTCGACCGGCGCAAGCTCCTGTTCGTCACGCAGAGCCTGCTGCTCCTGCTCGGGCTCGCGATCGGGGCGCTCCTGCTCGCCGGTGTCATGACCCTGCCGCTCATGTACACCTTCGCCCTCGCGCTCGGTGTCGTGTCGGCCTTCGACAACCCGAGCCGCCAGGCCTTCGTCTCCGACCTCGTGTCGCGCGAGAACGCCTCCAATGCCGTCGCGCTGAACGCCGCGTCGTTCAACGGCGCCCGCATGATCGGTCCCGCCGTCGCGGGCATCGTGATCGTCGCGGTGGGCACGGGCTGGGTCTTCTTCATCAACGGCGTCACGTTCCTCGCGATGCTCGTCGCCCTGATGCTCATCCGCACGGATGACCTCATCCCGCGCGTCCGGCACGCCGGCGCCTCCCGGCTGGCCGACGGGTTCCGCTACGTGAAGGGCCGCCCCGACCTCGTCGTCACGTTCGTCATGGTGTTCCTGCTCGGCGCGTTCGGCATGAACTTCCCGATCTTCGCCTCGACGATGGCGCTCGAGTTCGGCCAGCAGGCCGACGGGTACGGACTGCTGAGCTCGATCCTCGCCGTGGGGTCCCTCGCCGGTGCGCTGCTGGCCGCCCGCCGCGACCGCGCCCGCATCCGCCTCGTCATCGTGGGCGCCGGGATGTTCGCCGCCGCCGCGTTCCTGTCTGCCGCGATGCCGACGTACTGGACATATGCCGCAACGCTCATGCTCACGGGCTTCGCCGTCGTCACCACGCTGACGACCGCGAACGGCTATGTCCAGACGACGACGGATCCGGCGCTCCGCGGGCGCGTGCTCGCCCTGTACATGGCAATCCTCATGGGTGGCACGCCCATCGGCGCGCCCATCGTCGGGTGGGTCGCCGCCGAGTGGGGTCCCCGCGCCGCGATCCTCGTCGGCGCGAGCGCGGCGTTCGTCGCCTTCGCCATCGGCCTCGCCTGGCTGCTGATCTCCGGTCGACTGCATCGCCACGAATCACGCCGGTTCGCGCTGCAGCTCGACGAGACGCGCCCGCTCCCCGTCGTGGCGCCTGCGGAGTTCAGTGACGAGGTCGCCGGGACGACTCCGATCAAGCTCCCCGCGGACGCTCGCCGGGGCTGAGGCGCGTCCGGGCTCAGCCCGTCGTCGACTCGCGCACGACCAGCTCCGGCCGGAAGCGCACATTCCGCTCGTGCGCTCCGCCGGGCTCGGCGAGCTCCTTCAGCAGCAGGTCGACGGCCGTGTACCCGATGAGGGATGCCGGCTGCCGGATCGAGGAAAGGGGCACGACGGTGGCCGCCGCGAAGTCGATGTCGTCGTAGCCGATGAGTGCGATGTCGTCGGGGATCCGGACGCCCGACATGATCGCGAGAGCCTGGATGGCCCCGACGGCGAGCAGGTCGTTGGCGGCGAAGATCGCGTCGGGGCGACGACCGGCGGGCTTCTCCAGCATCGCGAGCGCGGCCGCACGGCCGTGGAGGACGCTGAGCGCGGGCATCTCGACGGTCTCCAGCGTCGCGCCCGCGACGGCGTCCACGGCCCGGCGCGCCCCCTCGAGGCGGTCGGCGACCTGGCGGATCGATTGCGGCCCGCCGAGGAACATCAGCCGTCGGCGGCCGGCGGCCAGCAGATGGGATGCCGCGAGATGACCTCCCTCCACGTCGTCGACGGCGACGGAGCAGAAGCCCGAGCCCTCGATCTCCCGGTCGACGAGGATCACCGGTGACCCGGCATCCTGCACCCGCTTCAGCCGCGGGACGTCGTCGGTCGTGGGGGTGATGAGCACGCCGTTGACGCGCTGCTCGAGGAACAGGTCGAGGTAGCGGGCCTCGCGGGACGGGTCTTCGTCGGCGTTGCCCAGGAGGACGGCCATATCGGCCTCGTCGGCACGGTTCTCCGCACCGCGCGCGACGTCGGCGAAGAACGGGTTCCCGGCATCGAGGACGACGAGACCGATGCTGCGGCTGCGGCCCACGCGCAGCTGGCGGGCGGCATCGTTGCGGACGAACCCCAGGTCGGCGATCGCGGCGAGGACGCGCGCGACCGTCTCCGGGGCCACCTTGGCCGGCCGGTTCAGGACGTTGGAGACCGTGCCGACGGAGACGGAGGCCGCGGCGGCGACGTCACGGATGCTGGCGGCCACGGGGTCTCCTCTCGATCAGCTCGCTCGCCCGATCCTAGCCATGCCGCCCGCCGGCGGTCGTCCACGCGCGCGCCCGCGTCATCGCGCCCCTTTGCGTCCGGACCCGATCTGTCGTAGGCTCACTGAAACGATTCATACCCCTCCAGGAGTCCTCGATGACGAGCCCCACCGCCCCGCAGCGGGTCTGTTTCGAGCTGCGGGTGAAGCCCGAGATGCTCGGCGAGTACCTCGCCCGGCACACCCCGGTGCGCGCCGAGATGCTCGCGGAGATCGCGGCATCCGGTCGCCGCAACTACTCCCTCTTCCTCGGCGAGGGCGGGCGCCTCATCGGCTACTACGAGACCGACGACGACGCCGCGGCACAGGCCTACCTCGCCGCATCCGAGGTCGCGACGCGGTGGGAAGCCGAGATGGCCCCCTTCTTCGTCGACCTCGACGGGCGTCCCGACCAGGCCGCGACCACCCTGACCGAGATCTTCCACCTGCACGACCAGCTGACGGCATCCGTCACCGACCACGAAAGCGACGCATCGTGAGCACCCTCACCTCCGACCACCTCGCCACCCTCGCGCAGCAGGGCATCGAGCTGCCCAGCTGGGCGTTCGGCAACTCCGGCACCCGGTTCCGCGTCTTCCCGACCGCCGGCACACCCCGCGACCCGTTCGAGAAGATCGCCGACGCCGCCGAGGTCAACCGGCACACGGCGCTCGCCCCGTCGGTCGCCCTGCACATCCCGTGGGACACGGTCGACGACTACGCGGCGCTCCGCCGCCACGCGGAAGACCTCGGCGTCGCCCTCGGCACGATCAACTCGAACACCTTCCAGGACGAGGACTACAAGTTCGGCGCCCTCACGCACCATGAGGAGCGCATCCGCCGGAAGGCGATCGACCACCACCTCGAGTG
>Ga0006562J51391_1029667_pt1 | contig 14190 bp, 14 predicted proteins | sample Ararhi6_input_d2_FD_51391 | JGI IMG/M metagenome (IMG submission 51391) | reverse complement strand
TGGTGGCCCTCGAGGCCGAGCGCGACCGGTGGGCGGACCCCGCCTACATCACCTCCCAGGCGCGTGAGCGGCTCTACTACGTCCAGCCCGGCGACGTCGTCTACCTCGTGGACGACGACCTGCCGCAGGGCGTGATCCCGCCCGAGCAGGCCCCCGTCAGCGAGGACGTCGAAGAGACGACGGGCGACTGGATGACGCAGTTCGTGCGCTCCGTCGCGAACGCCGGCCTCGCCCGCACCGTCGCCGTCGGCGGCTGACCTCGCCGGCCGGCGCGGCATGCGCGACCCAGCGTCCCGCCAGGCGACGGCCGGTACCCTGGAGGGGTGCCCCCTCTGACGCCTGCGACACCCGCCGACCTCGACGTCATGCGGGAGCAGCTGGGTCGCCCCATGCGCGGTGTCGTCGGCATCGCGGCGCGGTGCGTGTGCGGTAATCCCACGGTCGTGGCGACGGAGCCGCGGCTTCCGGACGGCACCCCGTTCCCGACGTTCTACTACCTGACGCACCCCGGGGCGACCGCGGCGATGTCCGCCCTCGAGGCCACGCAGGTGATGCGGGAACTGGCCGACGAGCTGGCCGGTGATGAGCAGCTGCAGGCGGAGTACGCGGCCGCGCACGCCGCGTACCTCGCCGATCGTGCCGCCTACGGGGAGGTGGAGGAGATCGCGGGCATCTCCGCCGGCGGGATGCCGACCCGTGTGAAGTGCCTGCACGCGCTCGCGGGTCACGCGCTGGCCGCGGGCCCCGGGGTGAACCCGATCGGGGACCGCGCGCTGGCCCGCGGCGACTGGTCACCGGAGCGCTGCACGTGCGCCCACCCGCGGACGGCGACGTGACGGGGCGCGTGACGCGGCTCGCCGCCGCGCTCGTCGTGTCGCTCGCCCTGGGTGTCACGACCGTCGGGGCGACCGCCGCCGCCGCCGCGCCGGTCGGCGAGCGGCCCGGGACCGCCCAGACCGACCCGATCCGCGCGGCCGAGTACTGGCTCGACGACTACGGCGTGCGCGAGGCCTGGAAGACCTCCCGGGGCAAGGGCGTCACGATCGCCGTCATCGACACCGGCATCGGCCGCACGCCGGTCGAGTTCGCCGGTGCCGTCACCGGCGGCAAGGACTTCTCCGGCGTCGGCTCGCCCGACGGCCGCACGCCCGTCGGCGCCGTCGACGCGAACCACGGCAGCTGGGTGGCGTCCCTCGCGGCGGGGCGCGGCACGAGTGCGGATGCCGGCATGATCGGCGTCGCGCCGGAGGCGAGCCTGCTGTCGCTGTCGATCGGCTTCGGCGCGTCGGCATCCGTGCCCTTCGTCGACCAGGTCGCCGACGCGATCCGCTGGGCCGTCGACAACGGCGCCGACATCATCAACATGTCGTTCACGACGAACACGCTGGACTGGGACGAGAGCTGGGATGACGCGTTCCTCTACGCGTTCGAGCACGACGTCGTCGTGGTCGTCGCCGCCGGCAACAAGGGGAGCGGCACCGACATCGTCGGCGCTCCCGCGACCATCCCGGGCGTGCTCACGGTCGCCGGCGTCGACAAGGCCGGCAACGCCAGCCGCGAAGCCTCGACGCAGGGCATCACGATCGGCATCGCGGCGCCCAGCGAAGAGCTCCTCGGCGTCTCCGCCGACGGCCAGATGGTGCTGTGGAACGGCACGAGCGGCGCGGCACCCATCGTCGCGGGGATCGCCGCACTCGTCCGCTCCGCACACCCCGACCTGGACGCCCCCAACGTCATCAACCGGCTCATCCGCACCGCCAAGCAGGTGCCCGGGGTGACGCGGCTTCCGAGCGCGCTGTACGGGTACGGGCTCATCGACGCCGCCGCCGCAGTGGAGACGCCGGTCGCGGCCGTGAGCGCCAACCCGATGGGCAGCCTCAGCGAATGGATCCGGGTGTTCCGGAGGGCGGAGGCAGCACCGGCGCCGACACCCACGGTCGCCCCCGTGGAGATCCCGCCGCTGCCCGCCGCGGACCCCGTCGCACAGCCCCGTTCACCGCTGCTGCCGAGTCCCGAGACGCTTCGCTACGGGACGGTCCCGCTCGTGGCCGGAACCCTGGCGGCTATAATGGTGGCGCTCGGCGTCACCGCTGCTGTCCGACGCATCAGATCGGCGCGCGACTCGCGTACGCCGAGCCGTTGATACAAGGAGTTCTTCCGACTGTGACTAGCACTGTGCCCAAGATTCTCATCGTCGGAGGCGGCTATGCGGGGTTCTACACCGCCTGGAAGCTCGAGAAGCACCTGCGCAAGGGCGAGGCCGAGGTCACGATCGTCGACCCGCTCTCGTACATGACCTACCAGCCGTTCCTGCCGGAGGTCGCGGCCGGTGAGATCGAGGCGCGCCACGTCATCGTCGGGCTGCGCCGTCACCTGAAGAAGACCCGTGTCGTCACGGCGAAGGTGACCGGGATCGACCACGCGAACCGCGTCGCGACGATCACGCCTGAGATCGGCGACTCCTGGGAGGAGCCGTACGACCAGATCGTCGTCACGGCCGGTGCCGTCTCGCGCACGTTCCCGATTCCCGGCATCGCCGACAACGCGATCGGCCTCAAGACGATCGAGGAGGCCGTCGCGATCCGCGACCGCATCCTCACGAACTTCGAGCGCGCCTCCAACCTGCCCGCGGGCCCCGAGCGCGACCGCCTCCTCACCGTCGTCGTCGTGGGCGGCGGTTTCGCCGGCATCGAGGTGTTCGCCGAGGTCCGTGCGCTGGCATCCTCGCTGCTGAAGGACTACCCGCAGCTGCGCTTCGAGGACACGCACTTCCACCTCATCGAGGCGATGGGGCGCATCATGCCCGAGGTCTCGCTGAAGACGAGCGAGTGGGTCCTGAAGGACCTCGCCAAGCGCGGCGCGTACGTCCACCTGGACACGCAGGTCACCGGCGCCGTCGACGGCAACGTCGAGCTCTCCACGGGCGAGGTGCTGCCGACCGACCTCATCATCTGGACCGCGGGCGTCATGGCCAACCCCACCGTCGTGCGCGGCAGTGACCTGCCCGTCGAGGAGCGCGGCCGCATCCGCACCCGCGCCGACCTGCGGGTCGGCACGCCGGAGGAGATCGTCGAGGGCGCCTGGGCGGCCGGCGACGTCTCCGCCGTCCCCGACCTCACCGGCGGCGGGGTCGGCGGGTACTGCGTGCCGAACGCCCAGCACGCCGTACGCCAGGCGAAGCTTCTCGCGAAGAACCTCGTCGCCGTCCTCCGCGACGAGCTGCCCAACGAGTACGTCCACAAGAACCTCGGCGCCGTGGCCGGCCTCGGGCTCTACAACGGCGTCTTCCAGTCCGGCAAGATCGCGCTCAAGGGCTTCATCGCGTGGGTCGCGCACCGCGGCTACCACGGCCTGGCGATGCCGTCGTGGGAGCGCAAGTTCCGCGTCGTCGGCGACTGGTGGCAGAACTTCTGGCTGACGCGCGACAACGTGTCGCTGCAGACGGTGCAGAACCCCCGGTACGTCTTCGAGGAGTTCGCCGCGCGTCCGCGTCCGGCGGCGCCCGAGGCTCCGGCCGTCGCGCCGGAGAAGAGCAGCCCGGCCAAGAAGGCCCCCGCCGGGAAGCTCCCCGCCACGGCGAAGTCCGCCGGCTGACCGGCTAGCGTGGTGGCGTGACCGGCGGTGACGCCACCACGCCCCCATAGCCCAATGGCAGAGGCAGGCGACTTAAAATCGCTTCAGTCTGGGTTCGAGTCCCAGTGGGGGCACGTCACCGCCTGAGGATCCGTTCGCGCGGCGGGACTGTCCGACTCCCGACGCCCGGAGTACCCTCACGACCATGGTCGATGAGGATCCCGTGTCGACGAACCCCGAGCATTACCGCACGCTGTTCGAGAACGACGTCGTCCGCGTCCTGGAGTACCGGGACGAGCCGGGGGATCGGACGACGCCCCATGTCCATCCGAACAGCGTCATGGTGACGCTCAGCGAGGTCCGGCGCCGGCTCACGACGGAGGCCGGACAGCGAGACGTCGACATTCCCGCGCATCGGGCGGTCTGGCTCGCGGCTCAGCGTCATGCGGGCGAGAACATCGGGCAGACGACGACGCACGCGATCTTCGTAGAGCTGAAGGGCTCCGCCGCCGGCGACGCCGGGCCAAGTGCCCTCGGTCCGGATCTCTGAGCGGGGAGCTCATCGACACGGGTGACCGGCATCCCCGACGCACGGTCCGAGATCATCATGCGGCGCCTACGAGGGCGTGTGGCGGATGGCGTACGTGCGCGGCCCCGAGGGGATCATCGTGGCGCTCGCGGAGCGCCTCGGCTGACGGGCGGCGCTCAGTCGTACCCGAGGACGACGCACACGGCCGTTTCGGTCGAGGGCTCCTGGGATCGCGGGGGGTCGGTCTGGTCCACGAGTGCGACGATACCGGGCGGTCCCCCTCGGATGCGGGATGCACGCGCCGTGCAAATGGCCCCGCCGCGCCGTCCCGCCCGGGCGGTAGTGTGGCCGCACGGACATGTCCGACACCCGGGACCACCGCGGGTGGGACCCGGTCCGACCCGCCCCCACCGCCGCACCGCCGAGGAGCCCCCCCGCCATGAGCCTCGACCTCCTCGGCCGACCCACCGGCGCCGAGCCGTGGACGCAGCCCGCGGACTACTGGGCGGCCCGGACGGCGGCGATCTCCGACCTGTCCGGACCCATCGCGACGATCGATCTCGACGCGCTGCGCTACAACGCCCTGGACCTCGTGATCCGCTCCAGCGGCGTTCCCATCCGGGTGGCGAGCAAGTCCATCCGGGTGCGGGAGGTGCTCGCCGCGACGCTCGCCCTCGCCGGGTACCGCGGCATCCTCGCGTTCACGCTGCCGGAGGCGCTCTGGCTCGCCGAGACGCACGACGACGTCGTGCTGGGCTACCCGAGCGTCGATCGCGCCGCGATCGCCGCGCTGGCCGCCGACGAGGTCGCGGCCGCCCGCATCACGCTCATGGTCGACGACCTCGCCCAGCTCGACCTCATCGACGCCGTCGTGCCGGCGGGGCGGCGCCCCGCGCTCCGGGTCGCGATCGACGTCGACGCGTCCTGGCGGGCCCCGATCCTGGGGCACATCGGCGTCCGGCGCTCGCCCGTGCACGATGTCGCCGACGTGCAGCGCCTCGCGCGCGCGATCGTCCGGCGGGAGGGGTTCTCGCTCGTCGGCCTCATGATGTACGAGGCGCAGATCGCCGGACAGCCGGATGCCGCAGGCTCCGGTGACACCGTCGTGCGGTGGATGCAGCGGCGCTCCGGCCGCGAACTCGGCGAACGGCGCGGGGAGATCGTCGCGGCGCTGCGGGGCATCGCGCCGCTCGCGTTCGTCAACGGCGGCGGCACGGGCTCCCTCGAATCCACGGCATCCGACCTCGCCGTCACCGAGACGACGGCCGGCAGCGGCCTGCTCGCGGGGCACCTCTTCGACGGCTACCGCGCCTTCACGCCGGCGCCCGCCGCGGCGTTCGCCCTCGAGGTCGTCCGCAAGCCCGCGCCGGACATCGTCACGGTCCTCGGCGGCGGCTGGATCGCCTCCGGCCCGGCGCTCGCCTCCCGCCAACCGCTTCCGGTCTGGCCGGAGGGCCTGCAGACCCTCGGCCGGGAGGGCGCCGGCGAAGTGCAGACGCCGCTCCGCGGCGAGGCGGCCCGGGGGCTCACCGTCGGCGACCGCGTGTGGTTCCGGCACGCCAAGAGCGGAGAGCTGTCGGAGCGCGTCGACCGGTTCCACCTGGTGGCCGGCGGCGCACGCGTCGGCGAGGTCCCCACGTATCGAGGCGAAGGGAAGAGCTTCCTGTGACACGACCCGGCGGCACCTGGGAGAACTGGGGGCGCACCGAACGGGTCCGCCCGGTGCGCGTGGAATTCCCCTCCACGGTGGCCGCGGTGCGCCGCTCGGTGAGCGCCGCGGCGGCGCGGGGACTGCCCCTCAAGGCCATCGGCGCGGGGCACAGCTTCAGCGGCATCGCGGTGGCGCCGGGCGTCCTGCTCGACCTGGCCGACCTCTCCGGCCTCGTGCACGTCGACCGTGAGCGCGCCCGCGTGCGCCTCCTCGCCGGCACGCGGCTGCAGCGCATCCCGGCGCTGCTGAAGCCGTACGGGCTCGCCATGCCGAATCTCGGCGACATCGACCGCCAGTCGATCTCCGGCGCCATCTCGACCGGCACGCACGGGACGGGGCTGGGCTTCGGCGGCATCGCCACGCAGGTCGTGGCCGCGACCCTCGTGACAGCCGACGGCGCGCTGCTCACGGTCTCCGAGGACGAGAACAGCGAGCTCCTCCCCGCCGTCGCACTGAGCATCGGCGCCCTCGGCGTGCTCGTGGACGTCACGCTGCAGTGCGTCCCCGCGTTCGGCCTGCGCGCCGTGGAGCGGCCCGAGCCGATGGCCGACGTCCTGGGCGCCCTACCCGCGCGGGCGGCGGCTGCGGACCACTTCGAGTTCTACTGGTTCCCGCACACGGATGCCGCGCTCACGAAGACCAACACGCGGCTGCCCGGTGACGAGCCGGTGGCCCCGCAGCATCCCGTGCGCGCGTGGATCGACGACACCCTTCTCGGCAACACCCTCCATCAGGCCGTCTGCTCCCTGGGGCGAGCGCTGCCCCCGCTCGTCCCCACGATCAACCGCGTCTCCGCCTCGGTATGGGGGAACCGCACCTACTCCGACCGTTCGCACCGCGTGTTCGCCACCTCGCGTGGCGTCCGCTTCCGCGAGATGGAGTACGCCGTCCCGCTGGACCGGCTGCCCGACGCCTTCCGGGCTGTGCAGCGCGTCATCGCCGACCACGGCTGGCGGATCGAATTCCCCGTCGAGGTGCGCACGGCCGCCGCCGACGACCTGTGGCTGTCGACGGCGCACGCCCGCGCGTCCGGGTACATCGCCGTGCACCGCTACGCGAAGGTGGACCCGGCCGCCTACTTCACCGCCGTCGAGGAGGTCCTCTTCGCCCACGAGGGACGTCCGCACTGGGGCAAGATGCACACCCTCGACGCCGCCGAGCTGCGGGATCGCTACCCCCGGTTCGACGACTTCGTGGCGCTCCGCGACCGCCTCGATCCCGCCCGCCTCTTCCGCAACGTCTACCTCGACCGCGTCCTCGGTGGGTAACGCCTGGGAGTACCCGGGCGGGAGTGGGGCGCCTGTCGTCCCGGTGGCTAGGATGAACAACATATCGATGGGAGTGCTATGGAATGGCTGATCCCGGTAGTCATCGTCGTCGGTCTGATCGTGATCGTCGGGATCTACCTGTGGGCCACGTACAACTCGCTGGTCGCGCTCAACGTGCGCGTGGACGAGGCGTGGAGCGACATCACGGTGCAGCTCAAGCGTCGCGCCGACCTGCTGCCCAACCTCATCGAGACCGTGAAGGGCTACGCGGCTCATGAGAAGGCCGTCTTCGAGAACGTGACCCGTGCCCGCGCGGAGACCCTCGCCGCCGGCTCACCGGCCGACGCGGGCGTCGCCGAGGGCCACATGCAGCAGGCCCTGAAGTCGCTGTTCGCGGTCGCCGAGGCGTACCCGCAGCTCCAGGCCAGCCAGAACTTCCTTCAGCTCCAGCAGTCGGTCGTCGACACGGAGGACAAGATCCAGGCCTCGCGCCGGTTCTACAACGGCGGCGTGCGCGAGCTGAACACGAAGATCAAGGTCTTCCCGAACAACCTGTTCGCCCGCAACCTCGGATTCTCCGAGCGGGAGTTCTTCGAGGTCGTCGACGGCGCCGCCATCGCGGAGCCGCCCCGCATCCAGTTCTGACGCCGGCGCGGCGGAGTCCGGGTCGGGATGCGGCACCTCACCGCCGTCGATGCGCGGCGGATCGCCGTCGCGGCGCAGCTGCTCGACGATCACCGGCCCGCCGGGATCGTGGAGACCATCTACGCGCTCACGTCGGTCAACATCGACCCGGCCGCCACCATCGCGCCCAGCGCCGACCACATCCTGTGGAGCCGCTTGTGGTGGCCCTATCAGCACGCCGATCTCGTGCGCGCCGTCGAGGTCGACCGGGACGTGTTCGAGTGGCGCGGGGCCTACCGCATCATGAGCGATCTGCCGCTCCTGCGCCACGAGATGGCGGCGTCCCCGCGCTATGCGCAGCCGCGGGAGTGGCTGAGGGTGAACGAGTCGTTCCGCCGCGAGGTGCTCGCGCGCCTGCGCGACGAGGGTCCCCTCCGCGCCGCGCAGATCCCGGACACCGCGCAGGTCTCGTGGCGCTCGACCGGCTGGACGCACAGCCGCAACAGCACGCAGATGCTCGAGATCCTCGTCGCGAACGGGCAGGTCGCGGTGTCCTCCCGGGACGCGAAGGGCCGCGTGTTCGACCTCGCCGAGCGTGTGTATCCGGCCGGGCTCCCGGACATCCCACCCGCCGACGCCGCCCGCGAGCGGGCGGAGCGCCGGCTCGGCGCCCTCGGCATCGCCCGTGCGAAGGCGCTCGTCACGGCGGAGGAGGACGTCGATCCCGCGACCGTGGGGGAGGAGGCGGTCGTCGACGGAGTCGACGGGACGTGGCGTGTGGATGGGGCAGCGCTCGAGCGCCTCGACGGCTTCGCCCCGCGCACCGCCCTCCTCTCGCCGATGGATGCGCTCGTCTTCGACCGCGAGCGCCTGCTGGCCCTCTTCGGCTACGAGTACCTCCTGGAGATGTACAAACCCGCGGCGCAGCGCCGCTGGGGCTCCTTCGCCCTCCCGATCCTGCACGGCGACCGCTTCGTCGGGAAGCTCGACGCCAAGACCGATCGCCGAGCGGGCGTGCTCCGCGTCCATGCCGTGCACGAGGACACGCCATTCGACACGGCCACGGCCGAGGCCGTGGACGCCGAGATCGCCGAGCTCGCCCGGTGGCTCGGGGTCGAGGTCGTCGGTCGCTGACCCCGGCCCGGCGGGGCATCCCGCATTCCCGACAGGGAACGTGAGCACGCCTAGACTGACGAGGTGACCGGTCCAGAAGACAAGCCCCGCGGCGGCTTCTTCGATGCTCTGCGCCCCCGGACCGTGATCTCCGACGCCGCCGACAGCGTCCCCCGGGGTCTCCGCGTCGCATCCGCCTACTCCTGGCGCTTCCTCCTCATCGCCGGCGCGATCGGCGTCGCGATCTGGCTCGTCATCCAGCTGAAGCTCCTCGTCATCCCGCTCCTCGTCGCGATCCTCGTGACGGCGCTCGTGTGGCCCGCGTTCGGCTTCCTGCTGCGGGCGCGCTTCCCGCGCTGGCTCGCCATCGTCATCACGGTCCTCGGCACGCTCGCCATCGTCACGGGCCTCATCTGGCTCGCCGTGTGGCAGATCACACGGGAATGGTCCGCCGTCCAGGCCCGCACGGTCGGCGCCGTCGCCGATTTCCGCCAGTACCTCATCGCCGGACCCCTGCACCTCACGCCCGCGCAGATCGACGACCTCCTCGATCAGGGCTGGGCCCTCCTGCAGGAGCAGGCATCCCTCCTCTGGTCGGGGGCGCTCGCGATCGGCTCGACCGTGGGTCACGTCGCGACCGGTGCGCTGCTGACGCTCTTCATCCTGCTGTGCGTCCTCGCCGACGGCGCCGGGATCTGGCGCTGGACCGTGCGCCTCTTCCCCCAGCGGGCGCGGCCGGCCGTCGACGGCGCCGGCCGGGAGGGCTGGGTCACGGTCGTCAACTACGCCCGCACGCAGCTGCTCGTCGCGACGATCGACGCCACCGGCATCGGCCTCGGCGCGTTCCTCCTCGGCGTGCCGCTGGCGATCCCCGTCGCCGTCCTGGTGTTCCTCGGCGCGTTCATCCCGTTCGTCGGCGCCGTCATCACCGGCGCCCTCGCCGTCTTCCTCGCCCTCGTCTACAACGGGCCGTGGATCGCCCTGTGGATGCTGATCATCGTGCTCGGCGTGCAGCAGATCGAGGGTCACATCCTCCAGCCGCTCCTCATGGGATCCGCCGTCAAGGTTCACCCCCTCGCGGTCGTGCTCGTCGTCGCCGGCGGCGCCATGATCGCCGGCATCCCCGGCGCCCTCTTCGCCGTGCCGCTGGCCGCCTTCTTCAACGTCGTCTGGATCTACCTGTCCCGCCGCGGGTGGGAGACGGGCCTGCGGCCACCCCCGGACGACCTCATCTGGAGCACCGTTCCGCGCAGCAGAAAGGCCCCCGCGTGACGGAGGTAGTGAACATGACCCATCCCACCCTGGCGGAGTTCGAGGACGCGGCCGCGCTGCTGCGCGACGTCATCGTGCACACGCCCCTGGAGGATTCCGAGCACCTCTCCGACGTGCTCGGGGCCCCCGTGCACCTCAAGCTCGAGAACCTGCAGCGCACCGGGTCGTTCAAGATCCGCGGCGCCGTCTACCGGCTCTCCCGCCTGACACCGGAGGAGATGGCGCGCGGCGTCGTGGCGGCGTCCGCGGGCAACCACGCGCAGGGGGTCGCCCTGGCGGCGCAGAAGCTGGGCATCCCCGCGACGATCTTCATGCCGCTCGGCGTGCCCGTGCCGAAGCTGCTCGCGACCCGGGGGTACGGCGCGGAGGTGATCCTCGAGGGTGCGACGGTGGAGACCCCGCTGCGGCTCGCGGCGGAGTTCGCCGAGCGCACCGGCGCGATCCTCATCCCGCCGTACGACCACCGCGACATCATCATCGGCCAGGGGACGCTCGGCCTCGAGCTCATGGACGAGGTGCCGGGCCTCGACACCCTCGTCGTGGGAATCGGCGGCGGGGGACTCATCGCCGGGGTCGCGGCGGCCGTGAAGGCCCGCGCCGCACAGGAGGGCCGCACCGTCCGTGTCATCGGCGTGCAGGCGGAGAACTCCGCCGCCTACCCCGCCTCGCTCGCCGCCGGCACCCCGCTGGAGGTCGCGACGACACCGACGATCGCCGACGGCATCGCCGTCGCCCGCCCCGGCGACATCCCGTTCGAGATCATCCGGGATCTCGTCGACGAGGTCGTCACGGTCACCGACGACGACATCGCCCGGGCCCTGCTCGTGCTCCTGGAGCGCGCCAAGCAGGTCGTCGAGCCGGCCGGCGCCGTTGGGGTCGCGGCGATCCTCGCCGGCAAGGTGACGGCGACCGGACCCACCGTCGCCATCCTCTCCGGCGGCAACATCGACCCCCTGCTGCTGCAGCGGGTCGTCGCGCACGGCCTCGCGGCATCCGGTCGGTACATGACGCTGCAGGTGCCGCTGCCCGATCGTCCCGGTCAGCTCGCGCGTGTGTCGGAGCTGCTCGCGATCGCCGGCGCGAACGTCATCGAGGTGCTGCACACGCGGCACGGCCAGGGGATGCAGATCAGCGAGGTCATCCTGCAGCTGAGCGTGGAGACGCGCGGCGAGGAGCACCGCGCGCAGGTGATCTCGATCCTGCAGGATGCCGGCTACGCGCCGCGCGTCGTGCGGGACTGACGCCTACTGCCCGGTGTAGGTCTCGACCTTGACGACCTCGACGGCGATCTCCCGGCCGTTGGGCGCCGTGTAGGACGTCTTCTCGCCCTCCTTGAGCCCGAGGATCGCGGCGCCCAGCGGGGAGGCCTCGCTGTAGACGTCGAGGTCGGAGACGCTCGCGATCTCCCGGCTGCCGAGGAGGAAGACCTCCTCGCCGCCGGCGACGACGGCTGTGACGACGGTGCCGGGCTGCACGACGCCGCCCGCCTCGGGGGCCTCGCCGACCTTCGCGTCCTTCAGCAGCTGCTGGAGCGTCCGGATGCGGGCCTCCTGCTTGCCCTGCTCGTCCTTCGCGGCGTGGTAGCCGCCGTTCTCCTTGAGGTCGCCCTCCTCGCGGGCGGACTCGATGCGCTTGGCGATCTCCTCGCGGCCCGTCGTCGACAGGTGCTCGAGCTCGGCGGCGAGCCGGTCGTAGGCGTCCTGAGTGAGGAAGGGGGCGTTGCTGTCGCTGGACACGTCATCTCCTTGCGTCGCGGGGCGTAAACCGAACGCCCCGGCAAGCAGCCGGGGCGCGAAGGTGGGTCTCAGACTACGGGATCCAGCAGGAGGTCGCCAATCCCGTCGTCGCCTCGGCGGTCGTCGGGATGTCCTCGCTGAAGGCGCGGCTGCGGGTCGGCTCCGCGGCGTATTCGATCACCCGCCAGCCCACGACGCCGTGCTCCTCGTCGCGTGCCTCCACGGCGCAGGCGAAGGCGGTGTCGGGGTCGGCCGTCACCTGGAACGTCACCGTGACGCGGTGGGCGTCATGCACGACGAAGCCGGTCGTGTCGTAGTCGACCGAGTCGGCGGCGCTGCTCCAGGTCGTCCACGCGACGTAGCCGAACAGCGCCGCGGCCACGAGCCCGATGACGACCCAGCGGGCGCGCCGCGACCCCGGGCGGGAGCGCCCGTAGCGGTCGGCGAGCTTGCGGTCGATCGCGGCGGTGGTCATGCGGCATCCGATCTAGGCTGGGATTCCAGGCTATTCGCTTGCGACGAGGAACGAGGACCCATGGACGTGCTGATGTGGCTGGCGACGACTCCGACCCCGTCGGGGACCTCGGGCGTCGACCCGGAGGACGTCACCCCCGGTTTCATCGGCTTCGTCGCCATCGCGGTGATCGCGGTCGCCGTGGTCTTCCTGCTGATCGACATGCTGCGCCGGATCCGCCGCGCGGGGTACCGTGCCGACGTCAACGAGCAACTGGATGCCGAGGAGCAGGCCGCTGCGGAGGGCCGCGCCGCCGACCGCGCCACCGACGTCGACGACCAGGACGTCGACCCGGCCCGCTGACGGCGGGGTCAGCCGCCGAGCGACGGGACGACCGGGTCCAGCACGATGAGCAGGCTCGCGGTCCAGTGGCACAGGAACGCGAGCACCGTGCAGACATGGAAGATCTCGTGGAAGCCGAAATGGCCGGGCCACGGGTTCGGCTTCTTCAGGGCGTAGACGATGGCCCCGGCCGTGTAGAGCAGGCCGCCGACGACCACGAGGAGCATCATCGCGACGTTCGCCTGCAGCAGGTCGCCCATGTACATGACGGCCGCCCAGCCGAGCAGCAGGTACAGCGCGACGTACAGCCAGCGCGGCGCGCCGATCCAGAAGACGCGGAAGAGGATGCCGGCCAGCGCACCCGACCAGACGAGGATCAGCAGCAGGCTGCCCTTCTCGGGCGGCAGGGCCAGCACGGACAGCGGCGTGTACGTCCCGGCGATGAGCAGCAGGATGTTGGCGTGGTCGATGCGCTTGAGGATCGCCTTGGTACGGGGGCCCCAGTCGAAGCGGTGGTAGAGGGCGGAGTTGCCGAACAGCAGGAGCGAGGACACCGCGAACACGACGCACGCCCAGGTCGCGGCGGCGCCTTCCGCAGCGAACACGAGGACGATGCCCGCGACGATCGCGACGGGGAACGTGCCGGCGTGGATCCAGCCGCGCCAGGTCGGCCGCAGCTCGACCTGGGCATCGACGGCCGCGGCTTCGATGAGCGGAAGCTCCGGCATCTCGGCGCCGGCGTCCGATGCAGGTCGGGTCACGGCCCGACTCTACGCGTCGGCGTATGCCTGCCACTACATACGGCGGACGGCGCGATAGCGTAGGGGGGTGACACGCTCAGGCGCTGCAGACGGACGGGGACTGCTCTACCGTCTCTACAGTTCCCGCCTGCGGCGCAGGCTCACGCCGGAGACCGTCCCGCACCACGTCGCGATGATGATCGACGGCAACCGCCGCTGGGCCCGCCAGGCCGGGTACCCCACCGCCGCCGACGGGCACCGCGCCGGGGCGGCCAAGATGCACGACTTCCTGCGGTGGTGCGATGACCTCGGCGTCCGCGTCGTCTCGCTCTACCTCCTCTCGACGGATAACCTCAGCAAGCGCGACTCGAAGGAGCTCGCCGATCTCATCGAGATCATCGCGGAGCTCGCCGACGAGCTCTCGCACGAACCGGGCTGGCGCGTCCAGCACGTGGGCCGCGCCGAGATCCTGCCCGCGGAGCTGGCCCGTGTGCTCGCGACGGCGCAGGAGCGCACCCGGGAGAACACCGGTCTGCACGTGAACCTCGCGGTCGGCTACGGCGGGCGCAGCGAGATCGTCGACGCCGTCCGGAGCATCCTCGCGCAGCACCACGAGAACGGCGGATCGCTCGAAGACCTCGCGGCGAACCTCACCCCCGAGCAGATCGGCGAACACCTCTACACGGTCGGCCAGGCCGATCCCGATCTCGTCATCCGCACGTCGGGGGAGCAGCGGCTCAGCGACTTCCTCCTCTGGCAGTCGGCGCACTCCGAGTTCTACTTCGTGGAGGCCCTGGGGCCCGACCTGCGGAAGGTCGACTTCCTCCG
>Ga0006562J51391_1054495_pt1 | contig 14210 bp, 9 predicted proteins | sample Ararhi6_input_d2_FD_51391 | JGI IMG/M metagenome (IMG submission 51391) | reverse complement strand
CGGGGTGACCGGAGAATGTCCGGGCGGAAGGACGGCCGACGCGCAACACCAAGCACCGCGGGGAGGGGGTCGGCCTCGACTACAGGCCCTCGCCGCGGCAGCTAAGGAGAAGCAGCCCGAAATGCATAGTGCTCGGCAGCCTAGCGGAGCCGCTCCGGTCGCGTGGGTTCGTTCCAGTATGCGGGACCGGCGGGATGAACCATAGGAAAAGGTGCAGAACGTGCGCCACGCCACTCGTCACCCTTCCGCCATACCACCCGGCCCCGCAGACCAGGCCCCTTTGTCACCGTATTTCACCAATCATGGTTGCCGGTGGTGACAGCCGCATAACGCAGTGCAAGGGTGCCGGGCATGACGACTCACGGGGGCTTCGAGCCCGTCTTCTGCACCGTCGTACCGCCACACGTCCTCGACCGGCTGGCGCGCAACGACAACCCCGCTCTCTCCGGTCCCGCCCGGCGCACCATCCTGCGTGACAGCGAGCTGCGCGCCCTGCGCCAGGTGAACACCGAGTACGGCCTCCTGGCCGCCCCGACGGCGAAGGCACCGTCGGACCAGCCGCTGCGCACGATCTACGACGCCGAGCACGGCACCTCGCTGCCCGGCACCAAGGTCCGCGCCGAGGGCCAGGACCCCGGCCGGGACGCCACCGTCAACCGCGCCTACTCCGGGCTCGGCGCCACCTTCGACCTGTATCTGAAGGCCTACCGGCGCCACTCGATCGACGGCGACGGCCTGGCCCTCGACGCCACCGTGCACTACGACGAGGGCTACAACAACGCCTTCTGGAACGGCGAGCAGATGGTGTTCGGCGACGGCGACGGCGAGATCTTCGTCGACTTCACCAACTCCATCGACGTCATCGGGCACGAGCTCACCCACGGCGTCACGCAGTACACGGCGAACCTGACCTACAACGGCCAGCCGGGCGCCCTCAACGAGTCGATGTCCGACGTCTTCGGCTCGCTCATCAAGCAGTACTCCCTCGGCCAGACCGCCGCCGAGGCCGACTGGCTGATCGGCGCGGGCCTGCTCGCCCCGGACGTCACCGGCACCGCCCTGCGCTCCATGAAGGCGCCGGGCACCGCGTACGACGACGACGTCCTCGGCAAGGACCCGCAGCCCGCGACGATGGACGAGTACGTCCGCACCGGGCGCGACAACGGCGGCGTCCACATCAACTCCGGCATCCCCAACCACGCGTTCTACCTGGCCGCCACGGCCCTCGGCGGCTACGCCTGGGAGAAGGCCGGCCAGATCTGGTACGACGTCCTGACCGGCGGTGAACTCTCCGAGCGGGCCTTCTTCACCGACTTCGCCAAGCTGACGGTGCAGGCCGCCCGCGAGCGCTTCGGCAGCGGCGGGGAGGAGCTCCAGGCCGTGGAGAAGGCGTGGGAGCAGGTGGGGGTGCGGATTCTCTGAGTCCGTAATAGACAGGGACCCATGCGTATTCAGGTGAGTCGCACGGGCGGGTTCGCGGGCATCGAGCGCCGTGCCGAGGTGGACACCTCGGGACGGCCCGACGCCCATGAGTGGCACGCCCTGGCCGAGCGGGCGGTCGCCGCCGGCCGGGGCGTGGCTTCGGTCGGCGTACCGGACGGCTTCAGCTACGAGATCACCGTGGACGGCAGAACGGTGTACGCGGCCGATCCCCGGCTCACGGAGGAGCAGCGCACGCTGATCTCACGGGTGATGAAGGAAGGGGCCTGAGGGGGCTCGCCGGGGGCGCGCGGGATGGTCGCGGGGCGCTTGCGGGAGGGGCATAACTGGCAGTTCACGCCGGGACGTTGACTTCCTTACCCAGCGGTAAGGATGATCCCGCCCATGGCGAACGATCCGCGCGACGCGGCGAACCCGATGCCCCGGTTTCCGGCAGACTTCCTGTGGGGCGTGTCCACCTCCGCGCATCAGATCGAGGGCGCGGCGGACCGACGCGAACCTTCGGTCTGGGACACCTTCACCGCCGCGCCGGGACGGGTGAAGGACGGCTCCACGGCGGCGGTGGCATGCGACCACTACCACCGCTACCCCGAGGACGTGGCGCTCCTGTCGGGCCTCGGCGTGGACGCCTACCGCTTCTCGATCTCGTGGCCGAGGGTGAACTCGCCCGGCGGGCTCGACTTCTACGACCGGCTCGTCGACGAGCTGTGCGCGGCCGGTGTCCGCCCGGTCCCCACCCTCTTCCACTGGGACCTGCCGGTCCGGCTCGACTGGCTGGAGCGGGACACGGCGGCCCGTTTCGCCGAGTACGTGTCCGTGGTGGCCGGGCGCCTCGGTGACCGCGTGACGAAGTGGATCACCGTCAACGAGCCTGCCGAGCACACCCTGTTGGGGCACGCTCTCGGCACCCACGCGCCCGGCAAGCAGCTGCTGTTCGACGCGCTCCCGGCCGCCCACCACCAGCTGCTGGGACACGGCCTCGCCGTCCAGGCGCTGCGCGCGGCCGGCGCCACGGACATCGGCATCGCCAACTCGCACGGCCCGACCTGGCCGGCCTCCCGGGAACCCGCCGACGTGGAGGCGGCCGCCTTCTACGACCTCCTGCTGAACCGGCTGTTCGCGGAGCCCGTGCTGCTGGGCGCATACCCGGAAGGGCTCGGCGATCTGATGCCGGGGGACGTCGAGGCCGACCTCAAGGTGATCTCGGAGCCGCTCGACTGGTACGGGATCAACTACTACGCCCCGACGAAGGTGGGCGCCCCGCAGGGCACGGAGATCGAGTTCGGCGGCATCCGCATGCCGGCCGAACTGCCCTTCTCCGTCCAGCAGATAGAGGACGTCCCGGTGACGGACTTCGGCTGGCCGGTCGTCCCGGAGGGCCTGACGGAACTCCTCACCACCTTCCGCGACCGCTACGGCGACCGGCTCCCCCCGATCGTCATCACCGAGAACGGATGCAGCTACGAGGGCCTGGACGACCAGGAGCGCATCGCCTACCTGGACGGTCATCTGCGCGCCCTGCACCGGGCCGTGGAGGCGGGCGTCGACGTGCGCGGCTACTTCGTGTGGTCGCTGCTGGACAACTTCGAGTGGGCGGAGGGCTACGAACGCCGCTTCGGCCTGGTCCACGTGGACTTCGAGACCCTGGCCCGGACCCCGAAGGCGTCGTACGCCTGGCTGCGGGACGTCCTGCGGGCGCAGAGATGACGACGGCGGACAGGGCCCCGGCTGCCGCGCTGGCCGAGCCCGTCGAGCGGGTCGGCCGGGGCTGGACCTCGGCCCTGTCCCTCGCCAACGGAGCGATCTGGGTGGGCTGGTACGGCCCCCTCCAGATCCTGCTGGCCTCCCAGGCCGAGGACTTCGCGCCCGGCTCGGGCATGTCGAAGGAGACCATGCTGGCCTGGGTGACGGGCGTGGGCGCGGTGGTGTCCCTGGCCGCGAACCCCCTCTTCGGCGCGCTGTCGGACCGTACGACCTCCCGCCGGGGCCGCCGTACGCCGTGGATCGTGGCGGGGACCGCGGGCGGCGCCCTCTCGCTCCTGCTGCTCGCGGGAGCGGACGGCGTCTGGACCATGGCGGCGGGCTGGTGCCTGGTCCAGCTGACGCTGAACGCGGCCTTCGCGGCGGTGACGGCCGCCGTCCCCGACCGGGTCCCCCGGCTCCAACGGGGGTCGGTCGGCGGCTGGCTGGGCGCCGCGCAGATCCTCGGCGTGGTCGGCGGCACCGGGCTCGCGACGGTCGTCGGGGGCGTCGGAGCGGGGTACGTGGCGTGCGCGGTGTTCACGACGCTGGGCGTGCTGCCGTACGTACTCCGGTACGAGGATCTGCGGCTGGCCGAGGAGGACCGACCGGCCTGGTCCTGGCGGGGCTTCGCGGCCGGATTCTGGCTGAGCCCGCGCATCTACCCCGACCTTGGCTGGGCATGGCTGACCCGCTTCCTGATGAACCTGAGCAACGCGCTGGTGCTGCTGTACCTCCTCTACTACCTGCGCGACCGCCTGCACCACTCCGACCCCGAGCAGGGCGTGCTGATCCTGACCGCGGTGAACGGGCTGACGCTGCTCGCCACGGTGGTCGTCGGGGGTGCCTGGTCGGACCGGGTCGGCCGACGCAAGCCGTTCGTGATCTGGTCGGGCGTGCTGATGGCGGTGGCGACGGCTGGACTGGCGGTCTGGCAGACCTGGCCCGGCGCGATCGTCGCGGCGGCCGTGCTGGGCGTCGGCTTCGGCGTGTTCACTTCGGTCGACTTCGCGCTGATGACCGACGTGCTGCCGAAGGCCGGGGACCGGGGCAAGGACCTGGGCGTCATCAACGTGGCCAACGCCCTGCCCCAGGTCGCGGCCCCCGCCCTCGCCGCGCCGATCGTCACCTACCTGGGCGGCTACCGGGTGCTGTACCTGGTGGCGGCGGCGGTCGGGCTGGCGGGGGCGGTGCTGGTGGGCCGGATCAGGGGGGTGGACTGACAGGGGGGTGGACTGACAGGGGGGTGGACCGACCCGTCAGAGGGCTCCGGCGTCCCGGGCCGCGTAGACGCTGGGATACAGCGGGCGGAAGCCGAGCTCACGGCGGATGCGTTCGGTGGAGGTCAGCTGGAAGAACGGGTCCGGGTCGGTGCGCTCGTAGAGCTCGGCGGGCACCTCGACCCCGTTGAGCTGGTGCAGTTCGACCGCCGTGACGGGGGCGTCGTCGGCGATGTTGTAGGCACGTCCCGCGGCTCCCGGCGCGTGCAGCAGACGCAGCAGTCCCTGGGCGACGTCCACGTGATGGACCATGTGCAGCCGCTGCGCCGCCGCCCAGTCGCCGGCCCACATCAGCGACTGGGCGAGGTGCGGATCGCCCTCGCCGTAGACGAAGGCGAGGCGGCCGACGCGCACGTCCAGGCCGTCCAGCGCGAACAGCTCCCGCTCGGCCACCCCCTTCGCCTCGGGGTAGGCGCCCCACATCGCGCCGCCGCCGGGCCGGACCTCGTCGTCCTCGACCAACGGGCGGCCCCGCCCGAGGCCGTACACCAGTCCCGTGCTGACCTGCACGAAGCGCCGCACACCCGAGGCCAGCGCGGCGCGGCCCAGTTCCACCGCCGCGTCCCGGTTGACGGCCCACGCCTCCTCGTCCGGCACCCCGCGGAAGGACGCCGCGACATTCACGACCGCGTCCACCCCGGCCACCGCCTTGCCGAGCACCTCCGCGTCCCGCAGATCCCCGAGCACGACCTCGGCGCCCAGCTCCGCGAACCGCTCCCCCCGTGCCGCGTCCCGCACCAGGACCCGCACCCTCTCCCCCGCCGCGGCCTGCGCCAGCAGCCTCGGCACAAAGCGCCGGCCGACCTGTCCCGTCGTACCCGTCACCAGTGTCAACATCGTCGTTCACTCCTCTTCGTCCGGTGCCACCAGCCTCGGACGGAGCCGGGACGACCGGGAGAGACCCGTCGATCAGGGGACCGGCAGTCCCTGGATAAGACGGGCGGCCTGCCGCAGCCTGGAGGGGTGAACCGAACCGAACTCGCCGACTTCCTGCGCCGCGGCCGGGCCCGTCTGACCCCGTCGGACGTGGGTCTGACGCCGGGGGCCCGCCGCCGTACGCCCGGACTGCGCCGCGAGGAGGTGGCCCAGCTGGCGGGCATGTCGGTCGACTACTACACGCGCCTGGAACAGTGCCGCGGCCCGCGCCCGTCCCGCCAGATGCTGACGGCGCTGGCCCGCGCCCTGCGCCTCACCGAAGACGAGCGCGACCACCTGTTCCACCTGACCGGCGAGGAGCCCCCGCGCCGCGAGACGGCGTCGGCGCACGTCCCGCCCGGCCTGATGCTGATCCTGGACCGCCTGCACGACACCCCGGCGCAGGTCGTGACCGACTGCGGCGAGGTCCTGGCCCAGAACGCGATGGGCAGGGCGCTGACCCGCGATGTGATGTCCCGCCCCCGGCGCGAGCGCAACCTGCTCCGTCTCTACTTCCTGGATCCGCAGGCCCGCAGCCTGTTCCCGGAGGAGGACCGGCCGGACCACGCCCGCGCCCAGGTGGCCAACCTGCGCGCGGTGACCGCCGCCCGCCCCGACGACCCCGAACCGGCCGCACTGGTCGCCGAACTCCGTTCATCGAGCGAGGAGTTCGCCCGCCTGTGGGACGAACACGAGGTGTCCCTGCGCCACAAGGCGACCAAACGCTTCCTGCACCCGCTGGTCGGCCTGCTGGAACTGGACTGCGAGGTCCTCCTCAGCCACGAGCACCACCAACTCCTGGTCATCCACACGGCCCGCCCGGGCACGGAGGCCTACGAACGGCTCCAGTTGCTCCGGGTGGTGGGGCTGCAGGACTTCACCCACAGCGGGGCGGAGGCCGGCGGTAGCTGAGGCGACCGGTGTCCGGGTGGCCCGGGCGCCCCGCCGCGTCGCATCACCCAAGGGCCGCTGTTTGGGCATACGCCCCCATCGGGCATCACCCGGCTGCTAGAAACGCTGCGCACGGTTTACGGGGGGTGCGCAATGCGGCGTGAGTCGGTCGAGGACCTGGTGATGGTCGTCCCGGGCATCATGGGCAGCCGTCTGGCTGTCGACGGACGCGAGGTGTGGGGGCCATCGGCGGGGGCCGTGTGGGGGGCCATCAGGACGTTCTCGGGATCGGTGCGGCAGCTGACCCTGCCGAAGGACGTCGGGGACGGCCATCCGGGGGACGGCGTCGAACCGGTCGGACTGTTCCCGGCCCTCCACGCCCTGCCCGGAGTGTGGCCGCTGACCGACGGCTACGACACCCTCCTGATCTGGCTGCGGAGCATGTTCACGCTCCGCCCCTCGTCGAACCTGATCGAGTTCGCGTACGACTGGCGGCTGTCGTGCCGCTACAACGCCGGTCTCCTGGCCCGCCGCGTCGACGAGGCGCTGGGCCGCTGGCGGGCATCGGACCCACGGCGTACGAACGCCAAGGTACGGCTGATCTGTCACTCCATGGGCGGTCTGGTCGGCCGCTACTACGTCGAATGCCTGGGTGGTGCCGAGGTCACCCGTCAGCTGATCACCCTCGGCACCCCGCACCGGGGCACCATCGGCGCACTGGACTCGCTGCTGAGCGGCCCCCGCCTGAGCCGGCGCGGGCCGAGGGCGGGCCCGCTCACGGGCTTCGCCCGCAGTCTCCCGTCCCTGCACCAGCTCACCCCCGACTACGCCTGCCTGGACAGCCCCGGGGGGCTGCTCTACCCACGCGAGGTGCCCGGCGGCCTGCCCGGACTCGACTCCGCCCTCCTCGACGACGCGGGAGCGTTCCACGCCGAGATCCGCGAGGCCGCACGGGAACGCGTCCGGCGAGGCGGCAGCGACCATCACTGCCTGCCGGTGATCGGGGTACGGCAGCCCACGGCGACGACCGCGGCGCTGGAGGGCGAACGCCTGCGGCTGATCGAGACCATCCTGGGCGAGGACGAGGGCGGCGACGGACGGGTGCCACGGTTCGCGGCCTTCCCCGACGAAGTCCCCATGAACAGCCCGGCAGCCCGGTCGGCCTTCGCGACCCATGGTGCGATCAAGACCCACGCAGGCGTACGGGAGGACCTGTTCGACTGGCTGGCTCCCAGCCCTCGCGTCTACCGCGGCGGGCGGGCGGCGTACCCGCTGAGCCTGCGCGTCCCGGAGGAGTGGCCGACGAACGAGCCGCTGACGGTGGAGGCGGTGGCGGCCACGGCCCGCCCGGGAGCGGACGAACTGGCCGTCCTGGCGACGTTCGACCACCCCGACGGCTCGCGCACCCGGGGCACGCTGACCAACCTCGGCGACGGCCGCTACGGCGGCGCCTTCCGGAACCTGGCCCCCGGGGCGTACCGGGTGTCCGCGCATGCCGTGGGAGACGACGCGACGCGGGCGGTGACGGCACTGGTGCTGGTGGGAGACGGGGACGTATGAGCGAGAACGCACCGTCGGCACAGGACGGAACGCTGCTGGTCGTTGTGTACGACACCTACCAGGATCCCCGTTTCGCGCCGCTCCGGGGCGCGGTACGACAGGTCGAAGACCTGGCGGACGAGTTGAGCCCCTTCGGCTACCGGCTGACCGCCCTCACCAACACGGACCAGGACCTGCTGACCACCGGACTCGCGCAGTGGTCGGCCGGGTGGCGGGCCGACGGGGGACACGGTCCTGCCGTGGTCGCCTGGTCCGGACACGGCGAGATCACCCCCGAAGGGGATCTCCAGCTCATCACCCACGCCACGCAGGACCTCGACGACGAGGACGACTACTTCACCGCGGAGCGCCTGGCCAACCGGGCGCTGTCCGCCCGGGCCGACCAGATCCTGATCCTGCTGGACACCTGCCACGCGGGAGCAGGCGCGCCCGCGGCCTTGAAGAAGGCCCTGACCTCCATGGCCAGGAGGACTCTGCCCGAGCCGCGCAGGGCCTGGCTGGGCGTGCTGGCCGCCTGCCGGGCACAGGAGCGGGCCGAGGGAGCCCGGGGCCTGCTCCTGGAGACGGTGCTGCACGTGCTTCGGCACGGTCCGGATCGGGACGGCACACGCGCCGACGGCGGGTACCGGCACGAGTGGAGCGTGCGCAACAAGGGCATCAGCGGCGAGACCCTGGCCCTGGCCGTCATGGACGACTGGCCCGACAGCGGCCAGAGCCCGGTACGGGCGTCCGTGGGCCGCCCCGAGCCGATCTTCCGCAACCCCTTGTGGCGCCCGGAGGCGGGCGAGGCACTGGTGGAACACCTGGTCCTCGCGGCCAAGGGCATCGATCCCACCGAAGAGGGCTGGTTCTTCACCGGACGCCACCGCATCCTGCGGGAGATCACCGACTGGCTCGGCACGGGCAGGCCGGGGCTGCTCCTGTTGACCGGCGGACCGGGTTCCGGGAAGTCCGCGGTGGCGGGGCGCGTCGCGGCCTTGTCCCACACCGACGAACGCCGCGCCCTCTTCGACCACGCGCCTCTGGCCGACGACGACCCGGACCCCGGGGAGGGAAGCGTCGACGCGGCCCTGCATCTGCGAGGCATGCGCGTGCAGGACGTGGCCCGGGCTCTGGCGCAGAAGCTGGGACTGCCGGCGCCCGAGACGCCTGCCGGCCTGATTGCCGAACTGGAGGGGCTGGAGGCCGACGGTGCGCGACGCCACGTCCTGGTGCTGGACGGCCTCGACGAGGCGGCCCCGGACCAGGCGGGCCCCATCGCGAGTCAACTCCTCGTCCCGCTCGCCCGCTTGTGCGCCGTGCTGCTCGCCTCCCGGGACCGGCCCTTCCAGCCCCGCGTCGAGCCCGGCGAAACGCTGGACTCGGCGCTGAGCCGCACGATCGAGACCACGGTGCTGGTGGTCGATCTCGACGCGGCGGAGAACACCGCCGAGGACATCGCCGCGTACCTCCACAAGCGGCTTCTCGCCGACGACGTCCCCGAGGGCACGGTCGAAGACATCGCCTCCGTCCTGGCCGAACGCGCCGTCGGCAGCCACGGCGGCTTCCTCTTCGCCCGCATCGTCGCCTCCACACTGGCCCGGCAGTTCGCGGCGGATCCGAGCCGCCCGTGGCGCGAACACCTGCCGGACGGCATCACCGACGCCCTCTCCCGCGACCTGGCGTCCGGCGCCGTGCTGGTGCGGGAGGGCGCCGGACTGCCGCACGCGGCAGGCGACCTCCTGACGGCCCTGGCCTGGTCAGCGGGGAACGGCATGCCCGCGCACGGCGTGTGGGAGACGGTGGCGGGGGCCGTCGGCCAAGAGGGGACCGTCTACGGGCCCGATGACATCGACTGGGTGTTGGCTCACTACGGCCGGTACATCGTCGAGGACAGCGACGGACAGCAGGCGGTCTACCGGCTCTACCACCGGGAGCTCGTCGTTCATCTCCAGCGGCTAGGGGCGTACGACGTGCCGGAGGGCTCGTCCCCGGCTCCGTGGGCGGTCATCCACGCGCTCGCCGTACTGGTCATGCGGCAGACCCAGGACGGGACGCGACCGGAAGAGGCGAACGTCTATCTGCGTCGGCACCTGGCGGATCACGCCCTGCCGGCCGCGAACGTGGGGATCGCCGTACTGAGGAATCTCGTCGAGGCCAATCACGCCGCCTACGCTCCGGTGCTCGCTTCGGCGTTGAAGGACCTCTCCGGGCTGTGCCGGCGGGCCGGACTGGACCTGGACACCGTGGGTCTCGTGGAGGAGGCCGTGAGCATCTACCGCGAGCTCGACGAGGCCGAACCCGTCGGCTACCTCTCCGAGCTGGCGGACTCCCTGGACAACTTCGCCGACCGACTGGGCGACGCCGGGCGACGTGAGGAAGCCGTGGCACCGGCCGAGGAAGCCGTCCGCATCCACCGCGACCTCAGCAAGGCCAACCCCGCAGCCCATCTCCCCGGTCTGGCGGTCTCTCTCAACATTCTGGCCAATCGCAGGTCGGAGGCCGGACGCCGGGGAGCTCTGGAACCGGTCCAGGAGGCCACCGACCTCTACCGCGGACTCGCCCGCGACAACCCCACCGCGCACCTCCCCAGCCTGGCGGCCTCACTCAACAACCTCGCCCGCCAGCTCTCGGAAGCGGGACGGTGGAGGGAAGCCCTGCCCGTCATCGAGGAGGCCACTTCCCTCTACCGCGAACTCACGCGGGTCAATCCCGCCGCCCATCTGGTCAACCTGGCAGCATCGCTCAACAATCTCGCAGCCCAACTGGCAGAAGCCGGACAGCGGGAGGAAGCCGTCGAACCGGCCGAGGAAGCCGCAACGCGGTATCGCGCATTCGCTCGGAACAATCCCTCCGAGTATCAGCCCAGGCTGGCCATGGCACTCAGCAACCTGGCCAACCGGCTGAGCGATGTCGGCCGACGCGACGAGGCCCTGGCACCGGCCCAGGAGGCCGTGCGTATCCGCCGCACGCTGGCCGACCAGAACCCCGCCGTCCACCTGCCCAAACTCGCCATCTCACTCAACAACCTCGCCAACCACCTGGCAGCGGTCGGACAGGAGGAAGAAGCACTGCAACCGGCCGAGGAAGCCGTGCGCATCCGCCGGAAACTCGCCGAGGACGACCCCGCCGTCTTCCTTCCCGACCTCGCCACCTCGCTCAACAACCTCGGCAACCGGCTGGCGGAGGTCGGACGACGGGACGAGGCCCTGGCACCCGCCGAGGAAGCCGTGCGCATCCGCCGGAAACTCGCCGAGGACGACCCCGCCGTCCATGCTCCCAGCCTTGCCACCTCCCTCACCAACCTCGCCAAGCGGCTGGAGGGCTTCGGACGCTACGCCGAGGCCTTGGCCCTGGCCGAGGAAGGCCTCACCCTCCGCGTCGGACTCGCCCAGGACAACCCGGCGGCCCACGTCCCCGACTTCGCGGAATCACTCGACGTCGTCGCCCAGCGACGGGCAGCCATCGGGCAGTACGAGCACGCCCTGGAACCGGCTCAGCAGGCCGCCGCCCTCTACCGAAAACTCGCCGACAGGAATCCCGCGGCCCACCTCCACGACCTTGCGATGGCACTCGGCAATCTCGCCAACCGGCTGGGCGAGAGCGGACGATCGGACGAAGCCGTGACAACTGCGCAGGAAGCCGTCCGCATCCGCCGGAAACTCACCGGTCAGAACCCCGCCGCCTACCTCCCCAAACTCGCCCTCGCGCTCAACAACCTCGCCAACCACCTGGCCGCCGTCGGACAAGGGGAGGAAGCACTGCCACCGGCCGAAGAAGCCGTCGGCATCTACCGTGACCTCACCCGGGCCAGACCGGCAGCGCACCTTCCCGATCTCGCCATGGCGCTCAACAACCTCGGAGTGCACCTGGCCGGGGTGGGACGGCAGGAGGAAGCCGTCGAACCATCCGACGAAGCCGTTCGTATCCGCCGCGAACTCGCCCTCCGCAGTCCCGCTGCCCATCTCTCCGGCCTCGCCGACTCGCTCGACAACCTCGCGCGCCGTCTGGTGGAAACCGACCGGCGGGACCAGGCGATACAGGCGTACGAGGAGACCATCGACGCGTTCAGCGACCAGTCACTCGGCGGCGGGCAGCTCACCTACCGCTATGCCGTCTTTCTCTTGAGATACGAAGCTGCCGGCACAGCCGTGCACGTTCTGTGCCCGTTCGCCGCGCGCACCACCATCGGAGCCGATGCCCGGCTCGTCGTGGAGTCCCGCCGACTGCTGCGCCATGCGGTGAGATCGCACCCCGAGTTGCGTACCACCGTCGTGCGCCTGTGCGGCAGCGCGGACGAGGCGCCCGAGTGGCTGGACATCACCGACGCGGCACTCCAGCTCACGGCTTCCTGGCTCGACACCCCGACCTGGGAGGACTCCTGCGCCTTCCTCCACGGCCATCCCGACCTGCTGACCGGCGAGACCCTGCCGGCCCTGCGGGAACTGGCGTTGGTCGACCCGGAGGCCGAGCTGCTCACGGAGCTGCTGGGGCGCATAGCGGCCGGAACCCCGGTCGACACGGCGTATCGCCCCCTCGTCCTGCGGGAGGCCCTCGTCCAGTGGATCGACAGCAGCGCCGGCGGAACCGACTGGGCGGCCTCGGCCGCGCACCTGGCAGCGCGGGCCACTGCCCTGCTCACTGCGGAGGCGTCCTTGGAGTTGGCCGCAGCGACGAGTTCCACACCGGACATGGAACGTCTGCTCCGTTCCCATCGAGCGATCCTGGCGTCGGCAGCCCGACGCGGTGTCGATGCCGCCTACGGCCCCGTCCTGGACCCACAGGCGTTCCGTGCGGGTGTGAAAGAGGCGGTGAGCACCGCGGACGCGGAAACCCTGGGTCTGCTCGCGGAGATCGAGGACACCGTCCACGAAGCGCCGTGGACCTCCGCCGTGCACCGACTGACCGCCCAGGCCCTGTCGGACGGGTCCACGACACCCGACCCCGCCGACGACCCCGCCGACGACCTCGCCGCAGCGGCCCGGCGGCGGGAACCCCTCACGAAGGAACGCGAGCAGGCCGTGTCCGAGATCGCCGTCCTGATCGCCGCCCGGCCCGACCGGGCCTCCGCCCTGAGCGCCCTGCTCCTCGCGGCACTGGCAACCGTCCCGCTCGGCCCTGGCGACGAGGCCGACGAGGCCGACGAGGCCGACGGCACACGACCGGGGAGGGTCTGATGCGAGTCGGCGGCTGGGGACTGGAACTGGTCTGTGTCTGCTATCTGTTGATCGTCTACATCACCAGCCGGGGGCTGATAGCCGCACCCCGCTACCGTCTGCTGCAGGCGCGGCTGCGGGACTGCCGGGCGCGGGCCGAGTATCTGGACGGTACCTGTGGTGACGGCTCGCCGGAGAAGGCAGCGGTGGCCGCCGTGGCAGGGCGGTTGGCGGATCTGGAGCAGGGCGGCACGGTGGTGTGGCGGCTGAGTTCCCGGTACGGGGTGATCGCGATCCCCCTCTCGAAGCTCGCCGCGGCCTGGCGCACGCTGCATGCCTCGGAGCGTCGGCTCCTCGGGGCCGAACCTCCGGAGGAGGTTCTCGCGCAACGGGAGTTGCTGCTGATCCAGCTCGCCTCGACGGGCGATCCGGTCGATGAGGAGCTGGCCGCGAAGCTCGCCGCCGCCGAGGCCGGCTCGACACAGGCGCGGGCGCTGGTGCTGGCCGCCGCGCAGCGCGTCCACGACCTCGAGGACGACGCGGCCGAGCGGGACTACGACCAGCAGCGCATCGCCCTGTGGCTGGCCCTGACCGGACTGTGCGCGATCCTGCTGATCGGCAGGGTGCTCGACCACCGGGAAACGATGCTGCTCGGCGCGCTGGGCGGCTTTCTGTCCCCGGTCATCGGGGCGATGCGCTCCCAGCGGTCCTCGTCCTGGGGAGTGCTGGTCCTCGCGCCGGTGGGCGGTGCCCTCGCCGCGATCGGCGGCCTGCTGCTCGTGCGCATGCTCGCCGACCCGGATCTGAACCTCCTGGGCCAGGTCTTCTACGAGAACTCCTGGACCGCCCCCACCCGTCCGATCGCTCTGGCCACGGCCCTGCTCTTCGGCTTCTCGGGCACCCTGTTCTCGCGGCTGGCCCTCGCGGCCACCGGCCAGCTCTCCGCGCCGGCGCCCCGGCCGGTGTGAACGGCCGGGGGTGAACAGCCGGGGTGAACCAGCCGGGGTGAACAGCCCCGGGGAACCGGGGCCCGGAGGCCCGGTTCTCAGAACCCCAGCTTGCGCAGCTGCTTCGGGTCGCGCTGCCAGTCCTTCGCGACCTTCACGTGCAGATCGAGGAAGACGGGTGTGCCGAGCAGTGCTTCGATCTGCTTGCGGGACTTGATGCCGACGTCCTTCAGGCGCTTGCCCTTGGGGCCGATGATGATGCCCTTCTGGCTGGGGCGCTCGATGTAGATGTTCGCGTGGAT
>Ga0006562J51391_1032259_pt1 | contig 14220 bp, 10 predicted proteins | sample Ararhi6_input_d2_FD_51391 | JGI IMG/M metagenome (IMG submission 51391) | reverse complement strand
TCGACCATGATCGTGTTCATCTACGGAACGACGGCGGAGGCCATCAAACTGGCCCCGGTCATCCGCCGGCTCCGTGAGCGAGGTGTTGCGACCCAGCAGTGGGTGACGATGCAGCACACCGAGGCTCTGATGACCGCAATGGAGCAGCTGGGACTCGGTACTCCCGATCAGGTCATCGCCCACGGTGCCGCAGGCAAGCCGCTCCGGGGCACCGGCGACGTCGTCCGCTGGGGCATGACAGTGCTCGGCTGGCTGCGGAAGAACCGCAAGCGGGTCGCGGCATCGCTGCCGAAGAACACGGTCATCGTCGTGCACGGCGACACCATGACGAGCGTCGTCGGCGCCTGGATCGCCAAGCGCATGGGCTTCGACTGCGCCCACATCGAGGCGGGTCTCCGCAGCGGCAACTGGCGGCACCCCTTCCCGGAGGAGCTGGACAGGCGCATCGTCGGGACCATGGCGACGGTGCACTACACGCCGTCGATCGAGGCGACCGAGAACCTGAAGAAGCGTTCGAACGTCGTGTACACGCACGGCAACACGGCCCTCGACGCTGTGCTCGACCACGGGATGCGCGCTGCCGGCACGGATGGGCCGTACGGCGTCGTGCTGCTGCACCGGTTCGAGTTCGTCTCCAACAGCCAGCTCGTCGACGACACCCTCGAGGTTCTCGCGACCAGCGAGGTCCCGTTGCGGCTCATCGTCGACGCCTACAACAGGGAGACGCTGGAGAAGCTGCTCGCCAATCAGGGCGGCGACCGCATCACCGTCCTCCCCAAGCTGCGGCACGACGAGTTCGTCGCCCTGCTGGAGAACGCCGCGTTCGTGGTCACGGACTCCGGCGGAATCCAGGCCGAGTCGGCGCTGCTCGGCGTCCCGACGCTCATCCACCGCAAGACCACGGAGCAGGGTGAAGGCATCGGCCGCAACATCGTGCTGTCCGAATGGGACCTCGGCCGGCTGCGTTCGTTCCTGAGAGATTACGAATCCCTCCGGCACGAGCCCGACCGCCCGGAGCGGTCGCCGTCGGACATCATCGTCGACGACCTGATCAGCCGAGGGTATGCCGACTAGCGGGGGCGGCGAGCAGCCGCAGCGTCGAGCGCCGGGGATGATCAGCCGTCACGGTCGCGCGCTCGCCGAGATCGCCGGCGTCAGCATCGTGGGGATCGTGGCGACGACCGCGTTCCAGCTCATCACGATCCGCGGTCTCGGGCCCGCTTCGTACAGCCTCCTCGCTGCGGCCCTGGCACTCATCAACGTTGCGGCGATCGGNAGCTCGGCGCTCCGCAACTCCGTCGCGGTCACGACGGCCGAGGCGCTGCACGCGCCGCGCAGCATCCCCGGCGATCGCGTCCGCCGGGTGGACGGCGCCCTGGTCGAGGCGCTCGTGCTCGGCGGGATCGGGACGCTCGGCGTCTTCGCCCTGTCGTCGACCCTCGCTGCTCCCGGCGCCACCGGTGTCCTGACCGTCGTCCTCACGGCCGCTGCGATGATCCCGAACTTCCTGTTCGCGCTTGCTCAGGGGCGCCTGCAGGGGGCAGGCGACTCCCGCTCCGTGGTCTGGTGGTCGACGGGTGCCCAGGTCGCGCAGGCGGTGCTCGCCCTGATCGCCATGCTCGCCTACGCGGGCTCCGCGGCCATCCTGGCCATCCTCGTCCTGACCGCCCTCACCGGCGCGATCGGCGCAGGTGCCGTGGCCCGTCGCCGCTCCCTGGCGGTCGGCCGGTCGCCGTTCACGATGCAGAGCACCGTCGTGCTGCTGCTCACCGTCGGGTTCGCGTGGCTCACGAACGCCGACGTTGTGCTGGTCCGGGCCGGAACGCCGGAGGAGCTGGCCGGAGCGTACGCAGCGGCCGCCGTGCTGGTGAAGACGACCCTCATCATCCCGGCGACCTTCTCGCTCTATCTGCTGCCGCGGTTCGTCCGCTCCAAGGGCAACGCCGCACTGACGAACCTCGGTGTGACCGTGATCCTCGGAGTGACGCTGCTGACCGGGGTGGCGATGTTCCTCCTGGTCGTGCCGTTCGGGCCGTGGATCGTCGGCCTGCTGTTCGGCTCGCACTACGCCGCGACGGCGCAGATCGTGGTCGGCTTCTCTCTCGCCTGGATCCCGTGGGCGCTGGCCCAGGGTGTGCTCGTGCGCATCACGGCCGCGGCGTCGAAGGCGGCGCTCGCCGTCTTCCTGCTCGCCGCCGTCGCGCAGTGGCTCGTCGCCTCCGCGACCCTGCCCGACGTCGATGCCTGGCTGGTCGGCAACGGCCTCATCGGGCTGGTGACCTTCCTGGCGCTGTACGGCATCCACTGGGCGCTCCTGCTCCGCAGCAGGCGCACCGGGCGGGAGGCCGTCGTCGAGGAGCAGCCCGCGCCATGACCTCGCCTGCCCTCAGCATCGTCATCGCGTCGTACAACTCGGCGCCCTGGCTCCCCACCACGATCGGATCGCTGACGACCGCCCTCGGCAACAGCTCGGTTGAGGCGGAGATCGTGGTCGTCGATGACGGCTCCACCGACGACACCGCCGCCGTGCTCGCGGGCATCGCGGCGTCGTCCCCTGTTCCGCTCCGCGTGATCTCCCAGCCCAACAAAGGGCGGTTCCTCGCGCGCTGGGAGGGCGTCCAGGCTGCGCGGGCCGACCGCATCCTGCTGTTCGACTCGCGGCTCCTGATGGCTCCGGACGCATTCGCCTACCTTGAGAGCGTGGACGCGCTCCGCCCGGACGCCCGCGCGTGGGTCGGGCACGTGCCGACGGACCCTGCGGCACCGCTCGTCGGACGTTTCTGGGAGGTGCCCACCCACGTCTTCTGGGGTGGATACCTGGCGCATCCCGCGCCGACCGACATCACTCCGGAGAATTTCGACCGCGTGCCGAAGGGCACCGGGTGCCTGGTGATCGACCGTGCCGCCTTCGCCGACGCCTGCCGTGCGGCCTGGCCCGAGGAGAACGCCGATCTCGTATCGGACGACACGCGGCTGCTGCGGTACATCGCCGACCACGGCGCCCTCCGCATCGACCCGGGCTTCCGTGCGCTCTACCGGCCGCGCATCACGGTGGGCGGCTTCCTCCGTCACGGTTTTGTGCGGGGCACGTTGTTCGTCGACAGTTACGCAGGCACGGGCCTCCTCCGCAACCTGGTCCTCGTCGCTCTGGTCGTCGCACCGGTCGTCGCGCTCATCCTGCTCGTGCTCGCGATCGCGTTCGGCCTCTGGTGGCTGGTGATCGTCGTGCTGGCCCTGGCCGTCTCTGGCATCCTCGCCCTGGTGCTCGTCTCGGCGGCGCGAGCGGCGGCGGGGCGCGCCGTGCTGTCGTTCCTGCTCTACGTCATCCCGTTCGGTGCGGTCTTCTGGGCCGGACTCGGGCGCGGCGTCTGGGTACACCGCGCGGCGTTCCGCGGATCGCGGACGGACGCTCAGTCCAGTTCGACGCCCTGAGTCGGCGGTTCAGCGCGCGAAGGTCTCCAGCAGGCGCTGCAACGAGTCGAGGCGCGCGCGCCCGGCCTCGCCGAGCTTCCCGGCCTCGACGGCCTCGATGATCGCGCAGTCCGGCGCATCGGGAAGGTGTGTGCACCCGCGCGGGCAGTCCTCGGCGAGCTTCGCGAGATCGGTGAAGGCCTTCAGGATGCTGTCGGTGTTCACATGCCCGAGCCCGAACGAGCGGACGCCCGGGGTGTCGATGACCCAGCCGTGGCGTCCCTCGTCGTCTTCGACGCGGAGGGACACGGTCGACGAGGACGTGTGCCGTCCGCGACCGGTGACCACGTTGACGTGACCGGTGGCGCGGTGCGCGCTCGGGACGATCGCGTTGACCAGGGTCGACTTGCCCACCCCGGAGTGCCCGACAACGACCGTGTCGTGCCCGATCAGCGCCGCCGTGATGTCGTGCAGCGGGATGTCGTCCTGGCGGCTGGTGAAGACGGGCAGGTCGAGGCCGGCGAAGTTCGACAGGAACGGCTCGGGGTCGGCCAGGTCGGTCTTCGTCACGCACAGCATCGGGTCGATGCCGGCGTCGTAGGCGGCGACCAGGTAGCGATCGACGAGGCGTGTGCGCGGCTCCGGGTTGGCTGCTGCCACGACGATGAGCATCTGGTCGGCGTTGGCGACGACGATGCGCTCCACCTCGTCCGTGTCGTCGGCGCTCCGCCGGAGCAGGGTCGTGCGCGGCTCCACCCGGACGATGCGGGCGAGGGTGCCCTCCTCTCCGGTGGTGTCTCCGACGACGGCCACGCGGTCGCCGGTGACGATCGGGTTCCGCCGCAGCTCGCTGGCGCGGGCAGCGGTGACCTGCCGCTCCTCCGGGGTGTCCTCGTCGAGCAGCACCGTGTACCGGCCGCGGTCGACGCCCAGCACGCGAGCGATCTGGGCGTCGGCGTGCTCCGGCCGGGTCTTCGTCCGCGGGCGGTTGCCCTTCGGGTTCGGGCGGCTGCGGATGCTGGACTCGTCGTAGAGGTCGAGCTCGTCGTCGTCCTCGTCGTCGTCCGCCCACCAGGAGCCGCTGTTGTCCGTCACGCGACGTCGGCGCCCTTCTGCAGCATCCGGCCCCACAGCTGGGTGAACTGCGGGAGCGTCTTGGCCGTCGTGGCCACGTTCTCGATCTCGACGCCGGGGACGACGAGCCCGACGATCGCGCCGGCCGTCGCCATGCGGTGATCCTCGTAGCTGCGCCAGACGCCGCCGTGGAGCGGGCGCGGGTCGATGCGCAGGCCGTCCTCCAGCTCCGTGACGGCGCCGCCGAGGCCGTTGATCTCGGCGGCGAGGGCAGCGAGGCGGTCCGTCTCGTGATGGCGGATGTGGCCGATGCCGGTGATCTCACTCGGGCCGTCGGCGAGGGCGGCGATCGCCACGAGGGCGGGCGCGAGCTCGCCGCCCGTCGTGAGGTCGAGCGTGATGCCCGTCGGGCGGTCGGGCCCGGTGACGGTGAGGCGGTCGCCCTCGCGCGTGACCGTCGCGCCGAAGAGCGGCAGCAGGTCGGCGAGATCCGCACCGACCTGCGTGGTGGACGCGGGCCACCCGGTGATGGTCACCGTCCCACCCGTCACGACGGCCGCGGCGAGGAAGGGGGCGGCGTTGGAGAGATCCGGCTCGATGTCGACGTCGCGGGCGGCGATCGTGCCAGGCGAGACGATCCAGCGGCCGACCTCCGGCGACTCGACGGTCACACCGCGGGCGGCGAGGGCCGCGATCGTCATCTCGATNTGGGGGAGGCTGGGGAGCCGCTCGCCGGCGTGTGTCAGATCGAGACCGTCGTCGAAGCGGCTGGCCGACAGCAGGAGCGCGCTGACGAACTGGCTGGAGCTGGACGCATCCACCTCGACCGCGCCGCCCGCGACCCGGCCGGTGCCGTGAACGGTGAACGGGAGGGAGCCGCGGCCGTCGTCGTTCACGTCGACGCCGAGCGCGCGCAGGGCGGCGATGATCGCGCCCATCGGACGGCCGCGGGCCGAGTCGTCGGCGTCGAACATGGTCGGACCGAGCGCCAGCCCCGCGATCGGCGGGACGAACCGCATCACGGTGCCGGCCTGACCGCATTCGATCGTCGTGCTGCCGAGCAGCTCCTCCGCAGGCCTGACGAGCAGGTCAGCGCCGAACTCGCCGTCGCCCGGCTTCTCCTCGACCGTCACGCCCAGGGCGCGGAGGGCCTCCACCATGTTGGCGCTGTCGCGCGAGTGCAGAGGCGCCCGCAGCAGCGACGGTCCGTCGGCGAGGGCGGCGAGCACCAGCTCCCGCGCGGTCAGCGACTTCGAGCCGGGCAGGGACACGGTCGCGGCGACCGGACCGCCGGCCACCGGAGCGGGCCAGAGCGTGTTCGGCTCCTCGACGCGGTTGTCGCCGTAGGGGTCGAAGTCGGGGGCGGAATATTTCGAGATCAGCATTGTTGTCCAGATTATCCGTGTTCCCGGTATCAGGAAGGATCCGCCCGTGGCCGCCACCGCCGTGCTCGACGCCCCCAGCGTCGCATCGCACGACCTCGTCGACCCCGAAGGCCTTCTCAGCGCGTCGCTGGCGTCGCAACTAGACTGGCCGGTGATGAGCACCGAGACCGAGGATCTGGGCCACCTCTTCGAGGATCAGGCCCTGCCTTTCATGGACCAGCTGTACGCGGCTGCCCTGCGCATGACACGCAACCCGTCCGACGCGCAGGACCTCGTGCAGGAGACGTTCGTGAAGGCTTATGCGGCGTTCGGCCAGTTCCAGCAGGGCACGAACCTGAAGGCGTGGCTGTACCGCATCCTCACCAACACGTTCATCAACACGTACCGCAAGAAGCAGCGTGAGCCCTACCAGGGGACGATCGACGAGCTCGAGGACTGGCAGCTCGGCGGCGCGGAGTCCATGTCCTCGTCGTCCAGCCGCTCGGCCGAGGCCGAGGCGATCGACCACCTGCCGGACAGCGCCGTCAAGGACGCGCTGCAGGCCATCCCGGAGGACTTCCGGCTGGCCGTGTACCTCGCCGATGTCGAGGGATTCTCCTACCAGGAGATCGCAGACATCATGAAGACCCCGATCGGCACCGTCATGAGCCGCCTCCATCGCGGCCGCCGGATGCTCCGGGAGCTTCTGACCGACTACGCGCACGAGCGCGGTCTCTCCGCCGTCCAGGGGGACCGGGCCGTGCAGACCCCCAGGAGCAAGAGATGACCGACTGCGGTTGTGAGAAGGCCAAGGCCGAACTCGAAGAGTACCTGCGCAACGAACTGTGCAGCGAGGATGCTGCCGACGTGCGCGAGCACCTGGCGAACTGCACCGGGTGCTCCGACGAGGCGCACCTGAATGTGGTGCTCACCGAGGTGGTTCAGCGGGCGTGCAAGGAGACGGCGCCCGAGACGCTGCGCACCGAGGTGCTGCTGCGCATCCGCTCGTTCCAGGCGAGCGTGCACTGAGCGCTGTCAGCGCGGTGCGCCCGGCTGCGATCGCCTAAGCGGAGCCGCCCGTCCCGACCTCGTGGAGGAAGAACAGACCGCCTAGCGGGTCGGTGACCTGCGCGAAGCGGCCGAACTCGCTGTCCCACGGATCGCGGATGACGGTCCCGCCCAGCTCGATCACGCGCTGTGAGGCGGCCGCCGCGTCCGCGACCCCGAAGTAGACGACCCAGTGCGACGGGACACCCGGCGGGAGCATCCCGTCCGCGTCGTAGACGCCGCCGGCGGGCGAGTCCGGGTCGCCGAAGGTGACGTACCGGAAGTCGGCGGTGTCGCCGAGCACCTGCGTCCTCCAGCCGAAGACCCGGGTGTAGAAGTCGACCTGCGCAGCGTAGTTGCGCGCGTACAGCTCGTGCCAGGCGATGCCCCCGACCTCGGCGACCAGTTCGAAGCCGCGGTGCTGCTCGGGATCCCACAGCCCGACGACCGCTCCGCCCGGGTCGGCGATGACCGCGAGCCGGCCCTGGTCGCCGACCGTCATGGTCGGAGCGATCACCTGTGCGCCGGCTTGCAGCGCCGCCTTCTCGGCCGTGTCCGCATCCTCGACGAGGAGGTAGGTGAGCCACGTGTTCGCCTGGGCGTCGCCCATCGTCGGACCGAGGCCCGCGACCGTACGTCCGTCTCGCCGGAACGTCACGTAGCCGCCGTACTCCTCGCCGGCGGTCTCGGCCGTCCAGCCGAACAGGCTCGTGTAGAACTCGGTCGCGCGCGGCACGTCGGAGCTGGTGTAGTCGACCCAGCAGGGCTCGCCGAGGCGGTGGGTGGTGACGACGGTCATGCGCTCACCATACGCCGCAGGCCGCCGGACCGGCCAGCGGTGACGGCGGTCTGTCCGCGAGCCTCCGGGGTCGATAGCGTGAGGCCATGGACGACATGGTTCCCCTGCCGGGCGGACGGTTCCGGATGGGCTCCGCCGAGTTCTATCCGGACGAGCAGCCCGTCCACGAGCGCTCTGTCGCCGCGTTCCGCATCGACCGGTTCGAGGTGACGAACGCCGACTTCGCCGCGTTCGTCGCCGACACCGGCTACGCCACTGTCGCCGAACGTCCCCTCGACGCGGCGGAGTTTCCTGAGCTGCCCGACGACGACCTCCTCCCGGGTGCTCTGGTGTTCACGGCGACGGACGGGCCGGTCGACCTCTCCGACTGGCGGCAGTGGTGGCGATGGGAGCCGGGAGCGGATTGGCGGCATCCCGAGGGGCCGAGGTCCGGCATCGACGAGCGGATGGACCGGCCGGTCGTTCAGGTCGCCTATGAGGATGCGGCCCGCTACGCCGCCTGGGCCGGGAAGCGCCTCCCGACCGAAGCGGAGTACGAGTACGCGGCCCGAGGCGGCGTGGACGGCGCGCGCTTCGCGTGGGGCGACGAGGCCTACCCGGGCGGGGAGGCGCAGGCGAACTCGTGGATCGGGCACTTCCCCTACGACAACCAGGGACGCTTCGGGGCGACCCCGGCGCCCGTCGGGTCGTACCCGGCGAACGGCTACGGGCTGCACGACCTGATCGGCAATGTGTGGGAGTGGACGAGCGACTACTACGCGCCGCGGCATGTCATCCCCGGCCAGAGCGCACCGGACACTGGCGGACGGCTGAACCTGCTCGGGGCGAGCAGTGCGGAGCCCGGGTCGGACATCCCTCGTCGGGTGCTGAAGGGCGGCTCGTACCTGTGCAGCCCCGAGTACTGCCTCCGCTTCCGGCCGGCGGCACGGTCGCCGCAGGCGGAGGACACGGCGACCACCCATATCGGGTTCCGCTGTGCGGCCGACGTCTGAGTCGCCGGCACGCGGCGCAACGACGGGAGCCCCGGTCCTGATCGGACCGGGGCTCCCGTGACGCGCGTGCGGACTACAGCGTGAGCGCCCGCTGGATCAGCACCTGCTGCTCCTGAGCGTGACGCTTCGCCGACCCGGCGGCGGGCGACGCCGACGGCGGACGCGACACCACACCGAGCGGGCGCGGGCCGAGCTTCGACGTCTCGAGGATCATGAACGGCCAGGCGCCCTGGTTCTCCGGCTCGTCCTGCACCCAGACCAGTTCGGCGTTCGGGTACGAGTCGACGACCGCCTTCAGCTCGGCGGCGGGCAGCGGGTAGTACTGCTCCACCCGCACCAGTGCGATCTCCGGGTTGGGATTCTTCTCGAGCTCGTTGAGGAGGTCGTAGTAGAGCTTCCCGGCCATCAGCAGCACCCGCTTCACCGAGCCCTTGTCGCTGATGCGCGCATCGTCGATCACCGGCTCGAAGCGGCCATTGGTGAAGTCCTCCACGTTGCTCGCCGCGCCGCGCAGTCGCAGCATCGCCTTCGGGGTGAAGACGACGAGCGGCCGGCGCGGACGGGCGTACGCCTGGCGGCGCAGCAGGTGGAAGTACGACGCGGGCGTCGACGGACGCGCCACAGTCATGTTGTTCTCGGCGCACATCTGCAGGTAGCGCTCGATGCGGGCGCTGGAGTGGTCCGGTCCCTGTCCCTCGTAGCCGTGGGGGAGGAGCAGCACCAGCGACGAGCGCTGGCCCCACTTCTGCTCGGCGGAGGAGATGAACTCGTCGATGATCGTCTGGGCGCCGTTGGCGAAGTCGCCGAACTGCGCCTCCCACAGCACGAGGGCGTCCGCGCGCTCGACCGAGTAGCCGTACTCGAAGCCCATCGCCGCGTACTCACTGAGGAGCGAGTCGTAGATCCAGAACTTCGCCTGGTTGTCGCTGAGGTTCGCGAGCGGCAGCCACTCCTGGCCGTTGACCCGGTCGTGCAGCACCGCGTGGCGCTGGACGAAGGTGCCGCGGCGCGCATCCTGTCCGGCGAGGCGCACCGGGGTGCCCTCCACCAGCAGCGAGCCCAGGGCCAGCAACTCGCCGAAGCCCCAGTCGATGCCGCCGTTGCGGCTCATCTCGCTGCGCTTGTTGAGCAGTTGCTGCAGCTTCGGGTGGACGGTGAAGCCGGCAGGCGGGTTGTTGAACGCGTCGCCGATCATGCCGATGACCTGCTCGCTGACCGCCGTCGTCTCCGGCTCGCCGACGTTGTCGTTGGCGTCCGACTGCGCCGGCTTCTCCAGGTCCGCGGACTCGTCGGAGTCGAGCACCGGCGTGGAGTTCGTCTGAGCCGCGTGCGTCTCCATGAACGCGCGCTCGAGGCGGTCCTGGAAGTCGCGGTGCGCCTGCTCGTACTCCTCCTCGGTGATGTCGCCGCGGCCGACGAGCGCCTCGGTGTAGAGGCGGCGGACGGACCGCTTCGCCTCGATGAGGCTGTACATCAGCGGCTGGGTCATCGAGGGGTCGTCGCCCTCGTTGTGACCGCGGCGGCGGTAGCAGACGAGGTCGATGACGACATCGCGCTTGAACTCCTGGCGGTAGGCGAACGCGAGTTCCGCGACGCGGACGACGGCCTCGGGGTCGTCGCCGTTCACATGGAAGATCGGCGCCTGGATGGTCTTGGCCACGTCGGTCGAGTACACCGAGCTGCGGGCCTCGCCGGGAGGGGTCGTGAAGCCGACCTGGTTGTTGATGTTGACGTGGATGGTGCCGCCGGTGCGGTACGCCCGCAGCTGCGACATCTGCATGGTCTCGACCACGACGCCCTGACCTGCCATCGCCGCGTCGCCGTGGATGAGGATCGGCAGGGTCAGGAACGTGCCTGCGGGGCGGCGGTCCTGCTTCGCGCGGACGATGCCCTCCAGGACGCCGTCGACAGCCTCCAGGTGCGAGGGGTTCGCGGCCAGGTAGACCGGGATCTCCTCGCCGCCGGCACCCTTGAAGGTGCCTTCGGTGCCCAGGTGGTACTTGACGTCGCCGGAGCCCTGGACGGTCCGCGGGTCCTGCGTCCCCTCGAACTCGCGGAAGATCTGACCGTAGGTCTTGCCCGCGATGTTGGTGAGGACGTTGAGGCGGCCGCGGTGCGCCATCCCGATGGCGACCTCGTCCATCCCGGCCTCCGCAGCGCCCTGCAGGATGGAGTCGAGCAGCGCGATCGTGGACTCGCCGCCCTCCAGGCTGAAGCGCTTCTGGCCGACGTACTTGGTCTGAAGGAAGGTCTCGAACGCCTCGGCCTCGTTGAGCTTGCCGAGGATGCGCAGCTGCTCGTCGTGTGTCGGCTTCTCGTACGGCCGCTCCAGCTTGTCCTGGAACCACTTGCGCTGAGCCGGGTCCTGGATGTGCATGTACTCGATGCCGACGGTGCGGCAGTAGGAGTCGCGCAGCACGCCGAGGATGTCGCGCAGCTTCATCTTGCGCTTGTCGCCGCCGAACTGGCCGGTGACGAACTCACGGTCGAGGTCCCAGAAGGTGAGGCCGTGGCTCTCGATCTCGAGGTCGGGGTGCGACCGCTGCTTGTACTCGAGCGGGTCGATGTCGGCCATCAGGTGGCCGCGCACGCGGAACGAGTTGATCAGCTCCTGGACACGGGCCGTCTTGTCGACGGCGCTGGCCAGGTCGACGCTGATGTCCGGGTTCCAGTGGATCGGCATGTAGGGGATGCGCAGCTCGGCGAAGATGTCCTCGTAGAAGTTGCGCTTCCCGATCAGCATCTCGTGCACGATCTTGAGGAACTCACCCGAGCCGGCGCCCTGGATGACGCGGTGGTCGTAGGTGCTGGTCAGCGTGATCGTCTTGCCGATCGCGAGGCCGGCGAGTGTCTTCTCGCTGGAGCCCTGGAACTCGGCCGGGTACTCGAGGGCGCCGGCGCCGATGATGCAGCCCTGCCCCTTCATGAGACGCGGGACCGAGTGGACGGTGCCGATGCCGCCCGGGTTCGTGAGCGAGAGCGTGGTGCCCGCGAAGTCGCCGGCGGCGAGCTTGTTGTTGCGGGCCTTGCTGACGAGCTCCTCGTACGCGGCGAGGTACTCGCCGAAGCGCATGGTGTCGGCCCGCTTGATGCTCGGGACGAGCAGAGCGCGCGTGCCGTCGGGCTTCGGGATGTCGATCGCGATGCCGAGGTTGATGTGCGCCGGGGCCACCACGGAGGGCTTCCCGTCGACCTCGTCGTAGTAGACGTTCTGGCTCGGGAACTCCTTGAGCGCCTGGATGAGCGCCCAGCCGATGAGGTGGGTGAAGGAGACCTTGCCGCCGCGGGCGCGCTTCAGGTGGTTGTTGATGACGATGCGGTTGTCGATCATCAGCTTCGCCGGGATGGTGCGGACGCTGGTCGCGGTCGGCACCGTGAGCGACGCATCCATGTTGGTGGCGAGCGTCTTGGACATGCCGCGCAGCGGGGTGACCTTGTCCTCTTCGGCGGCCTCGACGGTCGCGTTCGGGGCGGTCACCGGGGCGTCGGCGGGAACCGGCTGCGGCTTGGGCGCGACCGAGGTCGTGCGGGCGACGGGCTGCTGTCCGATCACCGGGATGGGCGTGGTGACGGGCTTCGGCTCGTTCGGGTGCGGAGCCGGGGCACCGCCCGCCGGGGGAGCCGGTGTCGACGGCTCGGACGGGCCGGGCGCCGTCGGCTCCGACGGGGTCGGGACCGTCGGCTCGGCCGGGCTCGGGGCCGTCGGCTCCGACGGGGACGGGATGGTGGGCTCCGACGGCGTCTCCGTGGGGGTCTCACCGGGCGACGGGATCGATTCGTCCTTCACCGCCGGGTGGTAGTTCTCGAGGATGGGCCACCACGACCTGTCGACCGAGTTCTTGTCGTGCACGAACTGCTCGTACAGCTCGTCCACCAGCCATTCGTTGGCTCCGAATTCGCCCGCGGCGCCGTCTTCGGTCCCTACTCCGGTCAATTGGCTCGACACAGCCGATCGCCCACTCTCTCCATCGATTTCGTCGTGACCGGGCGGCCTGTCACCGCCCGCTTCCATCCGATCCTCAAGCCTAATCCCATCGGTACTCGCGTGCGGGCGCTCAGCCGAGCGGGATAGCGTTATTCCCATGCAGTTCTATGGAACATCGCCGCGCCACGATCTCACCTACTCGGATGTCTTCCTCGTGCCGTCGCGGTCGAACGTCACGAGCCGTCTCGACGTGTCCCTCGCCCCCAACGACGGCACCGGCGCGACCATCCCGATCGTGTCCGCGAACATGAACTCGGTCACCGGGAAGCGGCTCGCCGCCACCCTCGCCCGTCGCGGCGGTCTCGGCGTCCTCCCGCAGGACATGCACCTGCAGGACCTCGACGAGGCGATCCGCTGGGTGAAGGCGCAGCCGGTGATGTTCGACACCCCGTACGAGGCCCACCCGGATGAGAGCGTCGCCGACGTGCTCCGCCGCATCCCGGCCGTCGAAGGGCACGGCATCGTCGTCACCGGCGACGACGGCGCGTACCTCGGCTGCCTTGCGGCCGTCCAGCTCGGGTCGGCGCTCGCCGACGCGCGGGTCGGCGACCTGCTGCACGGCGCCCTGACCTCGCTCGACGCGGAGGACCTCTCCGACGGGCGCGCGGCGTTCCAGGTGATGGATGCGGCCGGCATCGACTTCGCGCCGGTCCTCGACCACGGCCGCGTCGTCGGAACGCTGTCGAAGCGCAGCGCCCTCCGCTCCACCATCTACACGCCGGCGCTGGATGCGCACGGCCGGCTCCGCGTCGCCGCGGCGGTCGGCATCAACGGCGACGTGGCCGGCAAGGCGAAGGCGCTCGCCGCAGCGGGCGTCGACGTGCTCGTCATCGACACGGCGCACGGCGACCAGGACGGAATGATCCGCGCGATCCGCACCGTCAAGGAGCTGGGTCTCGGCCTGCCGATCGTCGCGGGGAACGTCGTCACCGAGCAGGCCGTCCGCGACCTCGTCGCGGCGGGCGCCGACATCCTGAAGGTCGGCGTCGGCCCCGGCGCGATGTGCACGACGCGCATGATGACCGCCGTCGGCCGCCCGCAGTTCTCCGCGGTGCTCGAGACCAGCGCCGCCGCGCGCGAGCTCGGGGCGCACGTCTGGGCGGACGGCGGTGTGCGCTACCCCCGCGACGTCGCGCTGGCGCTCGCCGCCGGTGGCGCATCCGTGATGATCGGCTCCTGGTTCGCCGGGACGATCGAGGCGCCCGGCATGCTCGACCGCGACGCGAACGGCGGCCTCTACAAGGAGAGCTGGGGCATGGCGTCCACGAAGGCGGTGAAGGGCCGGTTCGAGCGACTCGACGCCTACGAGCTCGCCCGCAAGGAGCTCTTCGCCGAGGGCATCTCGAGCTCGCGCATCTACCTGGACCCGCTGCGGCCGTCCGTCGAGGATCTGCTGGACATGATCACGACCGGTGTGCGCAGCTCGTTCACGTACGCCGGCGCGCGCACCCTCGCGCAGTTCCACGAGCGTGCGCTGGTCGGCATCCAGTCCGCCGCCGGCTACGAGGAGGGCAAGGCGCTCCCCGTCAGCTGGTAGCCCCCGGCGCC
>Ga0006562J51391_1026968_pt1 | contig 14220 bp, 12 predicted proteins | sample Ararhi6_input_d2_FD_51391 | JGI IMG/M metagenome (IMG submission 51391) | reverse complement strand
ACTTGTAGCCGCGGCGGTATTCGAACTTGTCGACCGCCTTCATCAGGCCGATGTTGCCTTCCTGGATGAGGTCGAGGAACTGCAGTCCGCGGTTGGTGTACTTCTTCGCGATGGAGATGACGAGACGCAGGTTGGCCTCGACCATTTCCTTCTTCGCGCGACGGGCCTTCGCCTCGCCGACGGACATGGCGCGGTTGATTTCCTTGATGTCGGTCAGCGGCAGGTACAGCGTGCGCTCGATCTGCGCCAGCTTCTCCTGTTCACCGTCGATCTGCTCGCGGAAGTTCTTGATGTTCGGCGACCACTTCTGGCGCTTGCGCGACAGTTCGGCGGCCCACTCGAGGTTGCCTTCGTTCGACGGGAAGCTCTTGAGGAACTCGGCGCGCGGCATCTTCACGTGCTTGACGAAGATGTCCATGAGCACGCGCTCGTGGTGACGGATGTCGTTCACCACTTCGCGCAGCTTGCGCACGAAGCTGTCGATCAGCGCCGACGGGAGCTTCAGGTTGAGGAAGGCTTCCGACATCTGCTCGCGGATCTTCGCGACCTTCTTGTCGTTGATCTCCGCCTTCGGCGCGGCCTTCTGGAACTTCTGGTGAAGGGCGCGCAGTTCTTCCATGCGGCGCTTCACTTCTTCCGGATCGGGACCGGTCGGGCCTGCCTCTTCTTCCTCACCGGCGCCTTCGACTTCGTCGTCGTCGGTCTCGGCGTCGCTGTCGTCGGCCACGGCGTTATCGGCCTCGGCCTGGGCGGCGTCCGCGGCTTCTTCCAGGTCGGCGAAGCCGGCCAGGATTTCGGACAGGCGGCGCTTGCCCTCGACGTGCTGGTCGTATTCCTCGAGCAGCAGCTGGATGGTGAGCGGGAAGCTGGCGAGCGCGGTCTGCACCTGGCTCAGGCCTTCCTCGATGCGCTTGGCGATGGCGATCTCGCCTTCGCGGGTCAGCAGCTCGACGGTGCCCATCTCGCGCATGTACATGCGGACGGGGTCGGTGGTGCGGCCCACCTCGGCGTCGACGGCCGACAGGAGCGCCACGGCTTCTTCGGCCGCGGACTCGTCGTCGTTGCTGGTACCCGGCGCGGCGCCGTCGGAGATCGTGTCGGTGTCGGGGGCGGAATCGTGGACCTCGATGCCGACGCCCTTGAGCACCGCCATGATGTCTTCGATCTGCTCCGGATCGACGATGTCGTCGGGCAGGTGGTCGTTGATCTCGGCATACGTCAGGTAGCCCTGCTCCAGACCCTTGGAGATGAGCTGTTTGATTTCAGACTGTTGCTCGTGAGCTTTATTAGTCATGCCGACCGCCGCGGGTTACAGGAACCGATCAGTATAGTCATTTGATGATTTTTTGACCAGTTTTCAAGTGGATCGGCCTCGTCGGGCCAACGCAAGAATCGCGCCAGACGGTGCGTCCCGCCGGGCTTCCGGGCGTGGCGACGAGGGGGAGGATCGGGGCGGAATGCCCCGCGCAGTGACGCCTCAGCGCACCTCCAGGCGGAAGGTGACCGGGCCGTCGTTGATCAGATGTACCTTCATATGGGCACCGAACCGGCCGGTTTCCACCCCCGGCCGGGCTTCGCGCGCCAGGGCCACGAGACGGTCGAACCAGCGTCGGCCTTCCTCGGGCGGCGCGGCCGTGGTGAAGCTGGGCCGCATGCCCTTGCGGGTGTCCGCGGCGAGGGTGAACTGGCTGACGAGCAGCAGGCCGCCGCCGGTATCGGCCAGCGAGAGATTCATCTTCTCTTCGGCATCGGAGAACACGCGATAGCCGAGCAGGCGCTCGAGCATGCGGCGGCACTGGGCCTCGCCGTCGCCGGGTTCCACGGCGACGAGCGCGAGCAGTCCGGCGCCGATGGCACCCACCGTTTCACCCTCGACGTCGACGCGTGCGGATTCGACCCGCTGGATCAGAGCAATCATGGAAGACTTAGCGGCGGATGGCGGCCAAGCTTAATGGCGAACGCGGCCGCGTTACACTCCGGCGGATGCGCCCGGATATCTATCTTCTCTATCTCCTGCTCAGGCTGGTCAGCCTGTTCCCCCTTCGCACGGTCCATCGCGTCGGCGCCTGGATCGGCCGCCGCTCCCTGCGCTCAAACTCGCGCAGCGCGCGCTTCAGTGCCGTGAACCTGCGGCTGACCCGCCCGGAGCTGTCCGAGGCGGAGCGCCATGACCTTCTCGTCCGCACGATGGAGGAGTCCGGCAAGTCGGTGACCGAGGTCGCCGCGATCTGGGGCGGCGGCGCCGAGAAGTCGCTCGGGCTGGTTCGCGAGGTGGTGGGCGGCGAGCTCTTCGATCAGGCGCTGGCCTCGGGCAAGGGCGTGATCATCGCCGCGCCGCACCTGGGCTGCTGGGAGCTCCTGAACTACTGGCTGTGCAGCAGGACGCCCATGGCGATCCTCTACCGTCCGCCCCGCATCCAGGCGATCGAAGCCCTGCTGCGCAAGGTACGCGGCAAGCTGGCGCCGGAGCAGGTGCGCGCGGAGGGCGCGGGGGTGCGCACGCTGTTCAAGCGCCTGGGCGCCGGCGGCACCGTGGGCATCCTGCCCGACCAGAAGCCTCGTGAAGGCGAAGGCGAGTTCGCGCCGTTCTTCGGCGTGGATGCCCTGACGATGGTGCTGCTGCCGCGCCTGGCGGCGCGTACCGGCGCCATCGTGCTCTTCAGCTTCGCGGAGCGCCTGCCGGACGGCCAGGGCTTCCGCATCCACGTGCTGCCGGCACCGGAGGGCATCGACAGCGCCGACCTGCACGTGGCCTGCACCGCGCTCAACCGCGGCGTCGAGGCCTGCGTGACGCGCGCGTTCCCGCAGTACCAGTGGCACTACAAGCGCTACACGGCGCACGACCGGCCGGATCCCTACAAGGTCAGCGCGGCCGCGAAAGCCGGTTGAGGAAGACGGTCATTTCCTTCGCGGCCTGCATGTCGCCGCGGCCGTTGGCGGTCTCGATGCCCGAGGTCCACGCGGCGGCCGCGCCGGCCTCGTCGTCCATGGCGAGCAGGCTCTTGCCCAGCAGTTTCCAGGCCGCCGAATAGGCCGGATCGAAGTCCAGCGCGTCGCGGAACGACTGCGCGGCCTCGGCGTACGCGCCCTCGCCGAGCAGCGCGTTGCCGAGCGAGAAACGCAGCAATGCCCCGTCGCGGACGCCACCGATCTGCTCGCGCAGGCGTTCGACGAGGGAGGCGGTCATCGGGCCGCCGTCCGCGTGCGCCAGTAATCCTGCGGGTAGAGCAGGGTGGGCTGCTTCGGCTCCGGCGGCACGCGACCATCCAGCAGCGCGTCGAGCGTCGCGGCGTCCCAGATCATCAGCCAGCCGGTGCGCGAAGGCTGGATCAGGCGCGCGTAGCGGAACGCGTTGGCGGGCGGATGCTTCGCGTACGACACGATGACGCCGTCCGGATGGTGGCGCGCGAAGTCGTTGAGGCTGTCGCCATCGCGCACTTCGTCGTCATCGTCGTCCGCCTGCGCGGGCATGCCCGGCACCACGTTGATGCGCGCGATCGGATGCATCAGACGGCCGGCGAAGTGGTACTGGCCGTTGTACGAGACACCGAGGTTGCCGATCGGGCGGCCCGCCGCATCGGCCTGCGCGAGGAAGAGCGAGGCGGGCGCCAGGTCGTAGCGGTACCAGAGGCCGAGGGTGAAAAGCGCATTGAGGGCCACGGTGCCGATCAGGCCGGCGAAGGCGAGGCGGCGCATCTCCCCGCGCCCGCGCAGCAGCAACAGCGCGCCGAGCACGATGAAGATCACGCCGAAGAAGCGGGCGTACGGCGCCATGCCGGTCAGCCAGATGTTGTCCGGGAAGCGCGTCGGCACGATCCAGGGCATCACGAAGAGCGCGATCGCCAGGAGGAACGCGCCGAGCGACAGCGGCCACGTGCCCAGCGCGTAGTGCGAGGCGAGGCCCTTGTGGCGTTCGCGCAGGTCGGCGACCGAGGCGGCGACGAGCATGGTCGCGCCGGCCAGTTCCGGCATCACGTAGTACAGCTGCTTGCCCGTGATCAGGGAGAACGTGAGCAGGGTGGGCAGGAGCCACGCGACGAGGAAGCGCAGGCCGGGTTCGAGCGGCTGGCGCAGCAGCGCCACGAAGAGCGGCACCGCGAACAGGACGACGAGCACCTTGTCGACCCAGCCCGGGAACGGCGCGCCGGCGGCCGACGCCAGCAGCAGGACGAGCGCGATGACGGCGACGATCAGCGCGGGCCGGGTGATGGCATGCCAGGGCCGGCGGAACAGCGCGGTGGGGACGGCGACGATGCCGCGCAGCCAGCCGCTGAGCGGGAACAGCAGCACCGGCAGGAACACGAGGTAGTACCACGCCGGGCGGGCGTGATTCTGCAGGTCGCGCGCATGGGTCTCGACCACGCGGCCCGCGGTCTGCGTGAAGAACAGGCGCTGGCGATAGGCCTCGCCGCCGGCTTCGCCGGCAGGGATCGCCCAGGCGAGCAGGATCGCGAAACCGACCAGGAGACCGAGGACGCCGAAGCCGTACCAGCGCGCCTTGTTCTGCCGCGCCCAGTCGTTCCACAGCGGGCCGAGCAGCAGCGGAAACAGCACGTGCACCGCCATCACCGGGCCCTTGGTGAGCAGTCCCGCGCCGACCATCAGGCCGAACAGCCACCAGCGCGGCGACGCGCGCGTGGCGGTCGGCGTGAGGCAGAGCAGCGCGGCCAGCACCCAGACGCCGAGGAGCACCTCGTACATGATCTGCAGGCCGAACAGGAACGAGTAGGCGAGCGCCATGAACAGCCATGGCGTCGCCTTCGCGACCCAGGGCCGGGCCGGGAACAAACGGCTGGCGAGCGCCGACGCGAGGATGAGCTGCGCCGCGCCCACGATCACCTCGAGCACGCGCGGCCAGACGTCGCTGACGCCGAACACCGCCCAGCCCGCATGGATCATCCAGAAGAGCAGCGGCACCTTCTCGCTGTACGGCTCGCCGTTGATGTGCGGCACGAGCCAGTGGCCATGCGCCCACATTTCCCAGGCGACGGCGAGCGTCCGCGTCGAGAACATCGGCATGGGGCCGTGGGCGAAGATGGCGAGCAGCGCCATCGCGCACCACAGCGGAAGCCATGGCCACAGGGCGCGAAGGTGCTCCGATCGGGTATAGGCGCTGTTGGACAAGGGCGTCGTCACCGTAAGAGGATCATGAATTCTAAACGCAGGACGGTCGTCCTGGCTGACCGGAGTGGTACAGCTCCCCTCGTCGCGGCCATGTCTAGGGTGTCCGGCGCAGCAGTTCGTCGAGGGCGCGGCCGAGACGCTCGGGGAATCCGGCCTGGTTGGCCCCGTACCACGCGCGCGCCGCCTGCCCCAATGTCTCGACCTCGGCGTCGGGCATGCGCACGATCCGTTCGACGCACGCTTCCAGCGCCTCGTCGTCGAAATGCCACAGCGTCGCGGCGTTCATCGTGCCGTTTTCGTGCGCTGCCACCCGGATGCCCCGGTCGTCGGTGACCAGCTCGTTCATCGGCGCGCCGTCCGTCGCCAGCACCACGGCGCCGCAGCTCATCGCCTCGACGATGTAATGCCCCCAGCCCTCGGCCTCGGAAAGACAGAGGTGGAAGCGGTGCGTGTTCTGCAGCCGCCGGATGTCTTCGATGTCCGGGACGAACGTCACCCGGTGATCCAGGTTCGGTGCCGCGGGCGGGCGGTCGGTCGCGGCCACCGACGGCGACTGGTACACGTGCAGCGTCGGCCATTCCGGATGCCGGCGCCAGACGTCGAGCAGCCGCTCGGTTCCCTTCATACGGCTACCGCCGGCCAGGTGCAGGAAGTCGCGGTCGCGCACGATGCCCTCGCGACGGCAGTCGTCGCTGATGAAGCCGATCTTCACCGTCCGCAGGCCCTGCGCGCCGAAGGTGGCCATCGCGCTGTCGGTCTTGCACAGGATCGCGTCGAAGCGGTCGAGGTGGCGACGATCGCGGCGACTGAGCCATTCCGGATTCGGCACGAAGGCGTTGCGTCGCGACATGGCCAGGTAGCCGGGATGGACGTGCTCGATCGTCAGTCCGAGATCGAAGCGCCGCGGGCCCCGGCCGGTCATCCAGCGGAACGCCATGGCGATCCGTGCGCCGTACGCGCGCCACGGCAGACCGTGGGTGCGCCGAGGCGCCTGGGTGACGACGACGTCGTGGCCGAGGTCGCGCAGCGCCTGCTCGAACAGCCGGATGTCGTGGGCGAGGCCACGGCCGTTGTTCCATGCGATCAGGTTGATCCAGGCCATGGGCTCAGACCCGCTCCGTCGCCGGTGGACGGAGCGCCAGCATGCGCGCGACGTAGACCGCGAAGCCCAGGGTGAGGAAGAAATAGAGCGAATGCGGCATGGGCCGGTAGAAGACGTTGTCGGTCAGGCCGCAAAGCGCGTACATGCACGCGGTGCTGAGGCCCGCGCAGGCGGGCATGGCGATGGCGTCGTCGCGGTCGAAGGCGTGCCGGCCGAAGAAGCCGATGGCGCCGCCGAAGAGCGTGATCAGGAGAAGCAGCCCGGGGATGCCACCGGTCACGGCCCACTCGAGGTATTCGCTATGAGGGTGGTCGTAGCGCTCGACGGTGGCGCTGACCTCGCCTTCGGCGATGCGCGCCCGCGCGTAGCCGCCGAACTGGTTGATGCCGACGCCGGTCAGCGGATGCGTCTCGATCGCCATGGTGGCCGTTCGCCACATCTCCAGGCGTTCGCGCACGGCCCCCTGGGTCTCCTGCTCGCCGTACGTCGCGACCTCGTGCTTCACGGCCTCGAGGCGATCGAGCATCTGCCCTTGCAGGGCCATCACGCCGGCGAGCAACGCGCCGACGACGAGGACGAGCAGGCCCTGCCGCCAGCGGCCGCTGCGGCGCGACTGGATCAGCACGACGATCGCGAACACCGGCAGGAAGGCGAGCAGCGGGCCGCGGCTCTGCGTGAGCACGGCGCCGTACATTCCCAGCAGCGCCAGCAGGGCGTGGACGACGCGCTCCCAGCGCGGCAGGCCGGCACGCAGGGCCTGCGCGATGGCGATCAGCGAGAGGACCAGCATGAACATGCCGAACTCGATGGCGCCCCACAGACCGTTGTTGACCCCGTAAACGCGATCGATGCCCTCGACGTAGTGCTGTTCGAGGCAGATCACGCCCAGGATGCCGGCGGAGATGCTGATGCCGAGCCGGAGGATGTCGGTACGCAGCGGCGCGGCGAAACACGCCGCGACGACGAGGAACGCGAGCAGGTGCGACATGACGTCGAACTCACGCCATGGAATGGCGTGGGTGGCGGTGTTGACGAGCCAGAAGACGAACGCGGCCGCCGCGGGAACCGTGACCCACGCGGCGCGGCGCCAGGCCCGGCGCGCTTCCGCATCGCGCGCCAGCATCCACAGCCCCAGCAGGAGCAGGGCGGCGGCGGGCACCGATTTGGCCTTGAGGGGCAGGGCGAACGTCAGGGGAGTGACCGCGATCAGCAGCGATACGATCCACATGCGCCACGGGTTGTTTTTGTCGAGCACTCGGCACCTGGCTAAACGTCGGGACGGCACGGCGGCCGCATCCCATGACGACCGGTGTCGTCGGGGGAGCATGCGAGGGCATGGTACTTTACCGGACGGCCGATGCCGCCCTCGAGCCCCGGTGCGGGCGGGCGGGAATTCAGCTTCGACGTTCCCCCGACCGGCTCCGCGAGATGAAGCTCCTCTTCACCAATTTCCACGATGGCGACGGCGGCGGGCACACCACCTATATCGTCGGGCTCGCGCGCGGCCTCGCCGGCCGGCACGACGTCCACGTGGCCGCGCCCGCCAGCAGCCGGCTGAACCGGGAGGCGCGCGAGATCCCGGGGGTGACGGTGGTCGACCAGCCGTTTCCGAACGGCCTGCGCCGGCTCGCGGCCCGGCGCGAGGCGCGCCGTCGGCTGGCGGCGTACCTCCGGCGGGAACGTTTCGACGTGGTGCACGTCAACGGCTCGGCGGACCATCGCCTGGCGATGTCCGCCAGGCGCGGCATGCGCCCCCGGCCGCCCATCGTCCTGACCAAGCACAACTCCAAGCCGATGACGGGCATCGGCCATCGCTGGCGCTCGCGCTTCGGCACGGACCAGGTCATCGCCGTATGCGAGTTCGTGCGCCGCCAGGTGCTGGCGTCGCCGTATTCCCGGTGCCGCGTGGCGACGGTGTTCAACGGCGTCGACATCCATCGCTTCGCGCCGCGTCCGCCCGATCCGGCGGAACGCGACGCGTGGCTGGCGCCGCCGTCCGACGTGCCGCCCCTGCTGATCGGCAGCAACGCGGGCACCGCGCGCTACAAGGGCTGGATGGATCTCGTCGAGGCGCTCGCCTCGCTGGCGCCCGACGAACGCGATCGTTTCCGCGTGGTGCTCGCCGGTGGCATGCCCGGCAGCGACGACCTGGCGAAGGTCGAGGCATTGGGTGTCGCGGGGCAGGTCCGCTTCACGGGCCGCCTGACCGATGTGCGGCCCATGGTCGCCGCGCTGGACGCGGGCTTCGTGCTGTCGTGGGATGTCGAGACGATCTCGTTCGCCTGCCGCGAGATGATGGCGATGGGCAAGCCGGTGCTGGTCAGCGACTACGCGGGTCTGCCGGAGAACATCCGCCCGGGCAAGGATGGCTGGGTGGTGCGGGCGCGCGACCGCGCGGCGATCGCGACCGCGTTGCGTGCGTTGCTCGCGGCGCGCGGCACGCTTGCCGCCATGGGCGACGCCGCGCGTCGGCACGCGGAAGCGGAGTTCGGCATGGAGCGCTTCGTGGACGCCACCGAAGCGGTCTACGCGGCGCTCGTCGCCGACTTTTCCAGCAAGGCGTAATACATCCCGTCGAGGTCGCCGTCGCCGGGCAGGATCTGCCAGCCGATGGCGGCCGGCTGTCCGACCGGCAGGCTGAAGGGAACGACCTTCGCGTCGTCGCGTCCGGCGACGAACGTGCCGACGACACCTTCGTTCTCCCGCCGCAGCAGCGAGCACGTGACGTAGAGGAGTCGCCCGCCGGGAGCGAGCGTGTCCCAGCAGGCCGCGAGGATGCGGCCCTGCTGCGCGACGAGCGCGTCGATGTCTCCGGCACGCCGGTGCAGGCGGACGTCCGGCCGCCGGCGGATGACGCCGGTGGCCGAGCAGGGCGCGTCGATCATCACGCGTTCGAACGGGCGGCCGTCCCACCACGCCGAGGTATCGCCGGCATCGGCCACGACCACGCGGGCATCGAGGCCGAGGCGTTCGAGGTTCTGGCGGATGCGCGGCGCGCGCCGCGCCTCGGACTCCACGGCGAGCAGGGCGACGTCGGCGCGCTCGAGGGCGTGGCAGGCCTTGCCGCCTGGCGCCGCGCACGCGTCGAGCACGTGCTGCCCGTCGGCGAGGTCGAGCAGGTCCGCGGGCACCTGCGCCGCGCCGTCCTGCACCGCGAACAGGCCTTCCGCGAAGCCGGGCAGCCGCGTCACGTCCGTGCTGTGCGGCAGGACGAGGGCGTCGACCAGCCACGCATGCGGTTCGACCGTCTGGCCCGCGCCGCGCAGGGCATCGGCGACCGCGTCGCGCGTCGCCCTTCGCCGGTTCACCCGCAGCATGAGCGGGGGCTCGATGTTCGCCGCGGCGAGCACGGCGTCGGCGCGGTCGGGCCAGTCGGCCGCGATCGCGTCGGCAAGCCATGCCGGATGCGCGTGCCGTGTGGCCGGCGTCGCGTCGAGCGCCGCGAGGTGGGTGTCGCGTTCGCGCTGCCAGCGGCGAAGCACGGCGTTGGCGAGTCCCGCGAGGCGCGGGCGACGCAGCTCTCGCACGGCTTCGACGGTGGCGGCCACCGACGCGTAGGCCGGTAGTTCGAGCACCTCGAGCTGCACGAGCGCGGTCACCAGCAACGCGTGGATCACCGGTTCGTTACGGCGGATGGGCTTGTCGAGAAGGCGGTCCAGCGCGGCGTCGAACCGCGGCCACCAGCGTGCGCCCTCGTTGAGCAGGGCGGTGAGCAGGGCGCGGTCGCGGGAGTCCGGCAGGCGCGGCAGGGCGCGATCGGCGACCTCGCGCAGCGAATGCCCGGACAGCGCGATGTCCGCCAGCGCTTCGGCGGCCAGGGCGCGTACCGAGATCGCGCGACTCACGACGCGGCCTGCTTCAGCTCCGGGCGTGCGTTGAGGTAATCGGCGATGCCGATGCGCCGTCCGCCGGCGCGCTGCACGGCCAGCAGGCGCAGCGCCCCTTCGGCGCACGCGACATCGATGCCCTCGCGGGAGGCGGCGACGATGCGGCCCGGCTCGGCACCCGCGACGCCTTCAACGGCGCGCGCGGCCCAGATGCGCAGGCGCTCGCCACCGACGTCGGCCTCGGCGACGGGCCAGGGATCGAACGCGCGGACCTTGCGCTCCAGCGCGATGGCCGCTTCGCCGAAGTCGAGCTTCGCTTCCGCCTTGTCGAGCTTGTGCGCGTACATCACGCCGTCCTCGGACTGCGCACGGGCGGCGAGCGTCTCGCCGGCGAGCGTGCGGCGCAGGCCTTCGGCGAGCGCATCGGCGCCGAGCGCCGAAAGGCGGTCGTGCAGGCTGCCACCCGTCTCGTCCGCCGCGATCGGGGTGCGGCGCTCGATGAGCACCGGGCCGGTATCGAGGCCGGCTTCCATCTGCATCAGGTCGACACCGGATTCGCTGTCGCCGGCCAGGATCGCGCGCTGGATCGGCGCGGCGCCACGCCAGCGCGGCAGCAGCGAGGCATGCACGTTCCAGCAGCCGAGCGCCGGAATCGCCAGCACCTTGCGCGGAAGAATGAGGCCGTAGGCGACGACGACCATCAGGTCGGGTGCGTAGGCGGCGAGCCGCTCGCGGTCGCTTTCGGCTTTGAACGATTCGGGCTGCTCGACGGGGGTGCCTGCGGCCAGCGCGGCTTCCTTCACCGGGCTCGCGGCCAGCTTGCGGCCGCGGCCCGCGGGGCGGTCGGGCTGCGTGTAGACGGCGACCACCTCGGCGCCGGAGGCGCGGCAGGCGGCGAGACAGGGCACGGCGAAATCAGGGGTGCCGGCGAACACCACGCGCAAGGGACGGACCGCCATGGGTCAGGCGCTGGCCTTGCGCTGTTTCTCCATCCGCTTGAGCAGCATGCCGCGCTTGAGCGGCGACAGGTAGTCGACGAACACCTTCCCGGCGAGATGGTCCATCTCGTGCTGGATGCAGACGGCGAGCGGGCCTTCGGCCTCGACCACGATCTCGTTGCCCTCGACGTCCCGGGCGCGGACCTTCACGTGCAGCGCGCGGGTCACGTCGGCGTAGATGCCGGGGAAGGACAGGCAGCCTTCCTGATAGACCTGCTGGCCGTCCTTCTCGAGGATCTCGGGGTTGATCAGCACCATCGGCTCGTTGCGGTCGTCGCTCATGTCGGCGACGAGCACGCGCTTGTGCACGTTCACCTGGGTGGCGGCGAGGCCGACGCCGTTGGCGGCGTACATGGTCTCGTACATGTCGGCCACGAACTGCTTGAGCTCGGCATCGAACTCGGTGACGGGCGCGGCGACGGTGCGCAGGCGCGGATCGGGAAACTCGAGGATGGTGAGGGTGGACACGGTGTCACCTTGAACTGTTCACGGGCCGGTGCGGCGCCTTGTCCGCGGATTTGCGGGCAAATCGGCGAAATCCAAGCAACGGCGACGATAGGATGGCCTCCTATTCTACGCGCGCGCCGGGGGCCGGGCGAGCGTGGGTCACGTATTGTGCCCATTAACGATTCGGTTACACTCGCGACAGCACCGGGGGAAAGGGGAAAACCCGCCATGATCAAGAAGTTCGCCATGCTGCTTGGCGGCATGTTTTTCACCGTGGCCGTCTATGCCGCGGCGTCGCAGATCCGTCCCGATCACCCGGATACGTACACCGTCCGGAAGGGCGACACGCTGTGGGACATCTCCGCGCGTTTCCTCCGCAAGCCCTGGCTCTGGCCGGAGATCTGGCAGGCGAACCCCCAGGTCCGGAACCCCCACCTGATCTACCCCGGGGACGTGCTCAACCTGTCCATGACGGGCGGCGGCCCGCGCATCGGCCTGCAGCCGCGCATCCGTGAGGGCGGCGACGCCGTGACCGCGATCCCGCTGGGCGAGCTGCGGATGTTCCTCAAGGAAATGCGCGTCATGAACGCGGACGACGTCGAGCAGGCGCCGTACCTGGTCGGCTTCGAGGAAGCCCGTCTGCGCGCCACCCCGGGCAACAAGCTCTACGCCCGCGACCTGGATTCGGCCCAGCCGGGCCAGCGCTGGGCGATCGTCCGCCCGACCCATCGCTTCCGCGATCACGGCGGCTCGTCCGGCGGCATGGACGCGGTGAACAATCCGTCGCACGGCTCGTTCGTCGCCGACGAACTCGACAGCGACGTGTCCATGGCGCCGAGCCCGTGGCGCGAGGACTCCCGCCACGACACGCACGTCGGCAAGGGCGCGGACCGCGGCGTCGAGGTGTCCGTGATCGGCACGGCCGAAGTGATCGCCACCAACGGTGACGTCGCCAGCCTCGTGCTGGTCGATTCGACGCTGGAAGTGCGCAAGGGCGATCGCCTGATGCAGGTCGACGACGCGCCGTACGATCCGTATTTCTATCCGCATGCGCCTAAGTCGATGCCCGCCGATCCTCGCGTGCTCGGCTTCGCGGACGCGTATTACGGCGTCGGCAGCCGCCAGGTGATCTCGATCTCCGCGGGCAGCGCCGATGGCGTCGACAACGGCACCACCTTCACGGTGATGAGCCAGGGCGAGACCATCAGCGACGAGGTTTCCGGCAACTACAATCGCCGCGGCACCTCGCCCGATGTGAAGCTCCCGGACGAGTACGGCGGCCACATCATGGTCTTCCGCACCTTCGACCACGTCAGCTACGCGCTGGTGATGGACGCGCTGCGCCCCCTGAAGAAGGGCGACAAGCTGGTGCTCCCCGAGTAGTCCGAGGCTTCTGCAGGAGCGGCCCTGGCCGCGACGGGTGCTCGCGCCAGGCATCCCCTCGCGCGCCGGCGTGCTTCCCACCGCGGCCCCTGAGACATTCTTACGCCGATCCACGACGGCCCCGGACATGATCGTCCCCCGCGCGCCCTAAACTGCGCGGATGACCGATTCCGATGCCCGAGACTGGCTGATCCTCCTGCGCATGCCCGGCCTGGGCGCCCGCCGCATCCGCGAGGGCCTGGTGGCCCGGGGCGGGGCAAGGGAGCTCCTGCGTTGGCTGACGCGCCATCCCGAGAACCTCTCGTCCGAGGGCCGAGCCTGGCTCGAGCAGCCCGACGAAGCGGCGCTCGAGCACGATCTCGCCTGGCTGGCGGGTGACGACCAGCGCCTTCTGCGCTGCACGGAAGAGGATTTCCCGCCGCAACTGGAAGCGATCCCGGACCCGCCCGCCGCCCTGTTCGTGAAGGGCGACGCCGCGCTCCTGCTCCGGCCGCAGGTGGCCATCGTGGGCGCGCGCCGGGCACTGGAGCCGGGCCTCGCCAATGCCCGGCGCTTCGCCGCCGAACTCGCCGCCGCTGGCCTGCTCGTCACCAGCGGCCTGGCGGATGGCGTGGACGGCGCGGCGCACGAAGCCGCCCTGGCGGCGGGCGAGCCCACGGTGGCCGTCATCGGCACCGGCCCGGACCGGGTGTACCCGCGCAAGCACCACGCCCTTGCGCGCCGCATCGCGGAGGAGGGCGCCATCGTGAGCGAGTACCCGCCGGGCACCCCCGCCCTGGCGCACCACTTCCCGAACCGGAACCGCATCATCGCGGGCCTCAGCCTCGGTGTGGTGGTGATCGAGGCCGGGCTGCGCTCCGGGTCGCTGATCACGGCGCGCGTCGCGGGGGAGCAGGGTCGCGAGGTCTTCGCGCTGCCAGGGTCCATCCACAATCCGCTGGCCGAGGGCTGCCATTCCCTGATCGCGGACGGCGCGCGGCTCGTCCAGCGCGCCGACGAGGTGCTCGCCGCCCTGGCTCCCGCGGCCAGGGAACTGGGGGCGGAGCTGCGGGCCCGGCTGGAGCGCGGCGAGCCCGCCACGGGGGCGCCCCGGCGCAAGACGGCCCCGTTCGACTGGCGCCAGGATGAGGAATATCGCCGCCTGCTGGACGTCATGGGGTACGATCCCGCCTCCCTCGACGCCCTGGTGGACGCGACGGGCCTCTCCCCGGGGGCGCTGTCGTCGATGCTGCTGATTCTGGAACTGGAAGGCGAAACCGCCACCCTCCCGGGAAACCGGTACCAGCGCGTGGTTTGACCGCTGGCGGCTTGACAGTCGTCGGCGCGATGTGTTCCCACT
>Ga0006562J51391_1010698_pt1 | contig 14220 bp, 14 predicted proteins | sample Ararhi6_input_d2_FD_51391 | JGI IMG/M metagenome (IMG submission 51391) | reverse complement strand
CGTTTTCAGTTGCAGCTGCACAAGCTGCTGTGGAACGACGCCGCGGGCCACTGATTCGAATCAGGTAACGACGTCATGAATGCTCCGAACGCTCCCCGCAAGGCCGTGATCCTGGTGTCCGGCGGCATGGATTCCGCGGTCACGATCGCGATGGCCCGCGAGCAGGGCTTCGAGGTGTATGCGCTGAGCGTCGCCTACGGGCAGCGCCACAGTTCCGAGCTCGAAGCGTCGGAGCGCGTGTCGAACCTGCTTGGCGCGGTCGTGCACAAGACCGTGCACGTCGACCTGCGCAGTATCGGCGGCTCGGCGCTCACGGCGGACATCGATGTGCCGGAGGAAGGCGGCGACGGCATCCCCGTCACCTACGTACCCGCCCGCAACACGATCATGCTGTCGATCGCGCTGGGCTGGGCCGAAGTGCTCGGGTCGACGGACATCTTCTGCGGCGTCAACGCCGTCGACTACTCCGGTTATCCCGATTGCCGTCCCGCGTTCATCGAGGCCTTCGAGGCGCTGGCGAACGTCGCGACGAAGGCGGGCGTCGAAGGCGCCGGCATCCGCATCCACGCACCCCTGATGCAGATGGGCAAGGGCGACATCGTGCGCGAGGGCATGCGTCTCGGTGTGGATTTCGCGGAAACCGTGAGCTGCTACCAGGCCGATGCACAGGGCCGCGCCTGCGGACACTGCGACGCCTGTCGCCTGCGCGCCGAAGGCTTCGCCAAGGCCGGTGTGCCGGATCCGACGCGTTACGTGTGATTCGTCTCGCCGTGGATACCGGCGTGCGCCGGTATGACGTATCGGGAGCGCATGGCGCGCAAGAAGCGAATGGTGGGTCGTGCCGGATTCGAACCGGCGACCTACGGATTAAAAGTCCGCTGCTCTACCAACTGAGCTAACGACCCACACGCGGGAACCGGCAAGTTTACGAGGCGGCGGCCGACGGCACAACCCGAGCGGGTGCCGCGTTCAGGTGGCGACGACGATCGCCTCGACATCGCCGCCCGCTTCGCGCCACGCGCCTAGACCACCCGTGAGGGGGCGCACGTTGGCGAATCCAAGCTTGCTCAGTCGCTCGGCGACCTTGGCCGCCGAGACTTCGTTGGGGCACGAGCAGTAGATGACTACGGAGCTGTGACGGGGCAGGGTGGCCAGTTCGACGTCCGCGGTCGCGAGATCGAACAGCTTCGATCCGGGGATGACGAACGGGTCGTCGCGCCGGCTCATCGCCGAGCGCACGTCGACGATCAGCGCGCCGGGCTCGCTGGCGAGCAGCATCGACAGTTCGTCCACCGAGATCCGCGTCTTGCGCAGGCGCATGATCAGCACCGTGCGGCGCACGTAGCGGAACACGATCCACAGCGCCAGCGCGATCAGCCCCGCGGCCGCGAGGCCGATGCCGAACTGGCGCAGGATCGCGAGCACCGCGTCGATCTGCCGGTAGAACAGCATGCCGGCGGACAGGCCCACGGAAATCCACAACGCCGCGCCGAGCAGGTCGTAGACGGTGAAGCGCGAGAACCGCGTGTCGCTGGCGCCCGCGATCGGAATGGCGACCAGCGACAGGCCCGGGATGAAGCGCGACACCAGCAGGAGCTTGACGCCGCGCTTCTCGAAGAAGCCGCTCGCGCGGCGCACGCAGGTGTCCGGCGAGAGCGAGATGCGGCAGAGCCCGTCCAGCACGCGGTAACCGAAGCGACGGCCGGTCAGGAACCAGGCGGCGTCGCCGAGGAACGCGCCGGCGAGGGCGGCGACGAACGTGCCGATGATGAGCAGCGGGTCGCGCGCGGCGACCAGCGTGCTGCCGACGACGATGAGCGTCGGCATCGCGGGCACGGGCAGCCCGACGGCGCCCGCGAACACGCCGACGAACGCCACGATGGGCGCGGTGTCCGACCAGTTGATGCTCGCCACGCCCGCGTTCCTCGAAAAGGTTCTTCAGGTAGCAATCCGCGAACGATACGCCGGTCCGCGGTCGACGGACAGAGGCCGGTCAGATCGCCGGATGTCGGCTCAACGCGGCGGCCGTGCGGGCGGACGCGCCGATCGCCATGGCATCGAATTCCGCCCAGAACAGGCTGCCGCGCCCGGGGCTCGAGCGCACCCCGATGCGACCGCCGAGCGTGTCGGCGATGCGCCGCGCTACGGCCAGTCCCAGCCCGTATCCGGGATGGCCGGGGAGTCGGGTGAACTCTTCGAACACGCGCGTTTCCAGGCCGGGCTCGAGACCCATGCCGTTGTCGCGCACCTCGAGCCGGATCGCGTCGCCGCGCCGGCGGAGCGCCACCAGCACGCGGCCGTGCGGCGTGCTCAGCACCGCGTTGGCGACCAGTCGATGGAGCAGTTCGCCGAACAACGCGGGATCGGTCCGGATCGGCAGGCGGCCGCCGCGCCAGCGGACGTCCACGCCGAGGCGTGCCGCGTCGGCCTCGATGCCCGCGCGACCGCGCACGAAGAGATCGGATGCGATGAGGTCGACCGTGGCGGGTTCCACGGCCCCGGCGTCGAAGCGCGCCATCTCCAGCAGGCCGTCCAGCAGTTCGCCCAGCCGGGTGAGGCTGCTGCGCATCTGCCCGAGCACCGCGCGCTGGCGCAGGTCCTCGCCGGGCTGCATCCCGGCGACGAACAGGGAAAGCGCCTGAAGCGGCTGTCGGAAGTGGTCCCCGACCTGTTCCACGAAGCGCGTATGCCGCGCGATGTCCTGCAGGCGCTGGCGCAGCGCGTCGGCCAGGGCGGCGTCGTGCCGCGCGCGAAGCTCGACGAGCTCGTCGAGCAGCGCGTCGATCTGGTGCCACTCGTCGGCGTCCGGCGCGACGTGCGTGCCGCGCGGATGCAGGAAACGGTCGATGCGGCTGCGGACGCGCTCCACGGGCGCGACCACCTCCCGCTCGATCGCACGCCGCGCGAACGCGAAGACGATCATGACGCCGGCGCATAACAGCAACGTCATGAGCAACCCGGCGACGCGACGTTCGTGTGCCGCGCTGCCGTCGCTTACCGTTTCCAGGTTGCCCTTGCTGGTGTTCACGAGCAGACGCAGCGCGCGCGCCTCGTCGAAACGGCGGCCGCTGTCCACGACGAGACCCGGGGCGTCGTCGCGGTGCAGGATCGCAAGCCGCGTCGACGGGCTGCGCGAGAGCGCGCTGGCGAGCGCGTTGCGCAGCGCGTCGTCGCCGCTCCATCCCTCGAGGGACGAACCGATACGCATGGACTGGATGCGCGCCACGGCCTGCGATTCGGCATCGATCGCGCGCATGTGCTGCACACCGAGCATGATCGACAGCGCGAGCGCGACGACGACCATCGGCAGCAGTCCCTTGAGGACAAGCTGCCGTCGCAACGATGCTGGCCTTCCTGGCGTTGGCGGCGACGCGGTCATGAGGCGGCCTTCTGGCACGAAGCTTCATGACGAATCTATGAAACGCGCGTTCGTCGCGCGATAGACAAGGGGAGCTAACCTTGCCGGCCTATGCCTTTCGGTCTATCACTTGTCGCGGAGCCGCGCGATGAGCGCATCGTGGTCGATGCGGATCTTGCGGAATCGCGCGTCGCGCGCGCCGTCGCTGACCCACTGCGCCGACTCGGCACGGCGTTTTTCCAGGGCGTATTCGATATCGGCGAAAGGCACGAGCTCCGCGTTGCCGGCAGGCGCGAAGCCGCTGATGTCGTGGATGAGCTTCAGGTTCGCCTCTTCGCGCGCACCGTCCTTTCCCTTCCCGTAGCCCGTGATGAAGGCGGCCACCTGTTCGCGCAGCGCGGGAGGCAGGTCGTTGCGGATGACGATCACCGCGTGCGGAATCAAGGACGATTTCCACAGCACGTGCAGCCGCGCGTACTGGTCCGGGAAGTGCTGCCGGAAGCGCTCCAGGTCGGCCGAGTTGTTCGTCGCGACGTCCACCTCGCCGTTGGCGACGGCCAGCGCGTTGTTCTGGTGGTTGTCGATGTGCACGCTGGCGAAGAACGTGTCCGAATCCAGTCCGCGTGCCGCGAACAGCTGGGTTTCCGGCACAAGGTAGCCCGAAACGGAGAGTGCCTCGCCGCGCGCGAAGCGCCACTTGCCGGGCCGCGCCAGCAGCTGGTCGACGCTGCGGATGCGCGAATCGGTCGCCGTAAGCAGCACGGCGTAGTAACCGCGGGAGCCGTCGCCGCGGGTCAGCCGGCCGATCACCTGCATGTTCTGCCGGGTGACGGCGTCGAGCGCGAGGCGTCCCGAGAGGAACGCGATGTCGACGCGCTGCTCGCTGATCGCCTGCGCGATGCCTTCGTAGGTGGTCACGGAGATGGCTCGGATGGGGCGACCCAGTGCCTTGTGCAGGTCGTCCAGCATCGGCCGCCACGCGTCCAGCGATTCGGCGGGACCGCCGATGGGGAGGATGCCGAAGGTCAGCGGCGCATCGGGATCGACGCTGCCCGCCGAGCTGCCCATCGCGGGCATCTGGAACAGCACGCAGGCGAACCACGCGGCAAGCCAGCCGCGCAGCCACAACCTCGCCGCACCTTTCACGCCTGATCGCATCGCGCCTGCCCCGCGTCGTGTCCGCGTACTTCGCGATCCGTGCGTCCCCCGACCCGCATCCGGGCCGGCGGTATGGTTCCGGTGCCGGTCGTCAGTCGCCCAGGTGCTGGGCGGCGACCAGCGCCTCGAGGCGGTTGCGCACGTGGAGCGCGCGGAAGATCGCCGCGAGGTGAATCTTGACGGTGCCCTCGCTGATGCCGAGCTCGCGGGCGATCAGCTTGTTCGGGCGGCCCTTGGCCAGAAGCTTGAGCACGTCGATCTGGCGCTCGGTGAGCACGGTGGCCAGGCGCTCCTTCGTCGTGAGTCCGTCGCCGTTGGACGCGAACGCGGGCGCCATCGTCGGTACCGAGGCGGATTTCATCGCTTCGGGCGGCACGTAGATGCCGCCGCCGACGACGAGCCGCACGGCGTTGAGGATGACGTCGGGAGGCGACGACTTCGGTATGTAGCCCTGGACGCCGAGATCGAGCACATGGCGGATGGCCGAGGGGTCTTCGGTGCCCGAGAGCACGATGACCGGCCGCGCGCGCGACGAGCCGTCGTCGCCCGGATCCTTCAACGCCGCCACGGCATGCTCGATGTGTTTGACGCCATCGGCGCCGGGCATGGCCATGTCGATCAGCGCCACCTCGGGAAGTGGCTGGGTCGCGAGCACGCGTTCCAGCTGCGCCACGGTTTCGGCCTCGACGAAAACGACGTCGTCGCCCAGCTCGCGAAGCTTGAGCTTCACGCCTTCGATGATGAGCCGATGATCGTCCGCGATCAGGACACGCATGCCTTCCCTCCGCCCGCGTGGACCGCGAGCCACCCCGTTGACCGGGACCATAGCCCCACCGGGGCGCCACGGCAAGCAGGCCATCCGGTCTCAGACGGCCGCATGATGGACAGTCCACGCCGAAACCATTACCTGGTGCAGCCGCTCGGGTGAGACGGGCTTGAACAGCACCTGCGTCGTCGCCTGGTCGATGTTGCGCAGGAAGTCGCCGCGCGTCTCGCCGGTGATGAGTACGCGGGCGAACGGCGGCGGATCGCCGGGACGCCGCCGGTAGTAACGATCCAGCAGCGCGAGCACGTCGAGGCCGGTGCCCTCGCGCAGGCGCAGGTCCGAGATCACGATGTCCGGCGGCTGCATCCACTGATGCACGGCCTCCATGGCCTGCTGTGCGTCTTCGGCCGTCATCACCTCGCAGCCCCAGCTGCCCAGCAGATAGCTGATGCCCGCCAGGATGGTCGGCTCGTCGTCGATGACGAGCACGCGCATGCCGACGATGTCGCGCGGGATGCCGGGCGACGGTGCGGGCGCGGCCACCGGCTCGGCCGTGCCGACACCCGGCTGCGTTTCCGGCAACGTGACCGAGAACAGCGTGCCCTTGCCCGGTTTCGACCGCACGCTGGCCCGCGTGCCGAGCAGGCCGGCCAGCTTCTGCACTGTGGACAGCCCGAGTCCGAGACCCCGCCGCGTGCCCTCCGGTCGACCCGCTTCGGGTCCGCTCTCCACGCGGTAGAACTCGTCGAAGATGTGCTGCAGGTGTTCGCTCGCGATGCCGAGGCCGGTGTCCCAGACATCGACCCGGACGGAGCCGTCGAGCCGGCGCCGCGCGCCCACGAGCACGCCGCCGCAGCGCGTGTAGCGCAGCGCGTTGCTCACGAGGTTGTTCAGGATGCGCGCGAGCATCGTGCGGTCGGCGCGCACCCAGAGGCCCGTGGTGCGCACGACCAGGCGCAGATCGTGCTGCTCGGCCACCATGCGGAAGTTCACGCTCACCTCCTCGAACACCTCGTCGAGCGGCACGTCGCGCACCACCGCCGGCATCGCGCCGGTCTCGAGCCGGGAGAGGTCGAGCAGTTCGCCGAACAGGTGGTCGAGGGATTCCACGCACTCCTGGATGTGGGCGATGCGGTTGAGCCGGATCGGATCGTATTCGTCCACCGCGAGGCCGGACGAGAAGAGGGTCAGCGCATAGAGCGGCTGGCGCAGGTCGTGCGAGGCCGCGGCGAGGAACCGCGCCTTGGCGACGCTGGCCGCCTCCAGCGCGGCGTTCTTGCGGGCCAGTTCCTCGGTGGCCGCGACGATCTCGCGCTCCATGCCGATCTGCGCGTGCAGCAGCTTGGAGGCGGCGCCGTTGAAGCCGCGTTGCAGGTCGCCGATCTCCGTGTCGTCCGTGACCGGAACGACGACGGTGCGGTCGCCGAGGCCGAGCTGGCGCACCGCGATGGCCAGGCTCCGCAGCGGCGCGCTCAGCCAGCGCGCGGTCGACCAGCCGATCATCACCGCGATCAGCAGGCTGAGCGCGAGCCACACCAGCGCGTTGTGCACGCTCGCGCGTTGCGCCGCGATCGCGTCCTCGACGCTGACGTCCACGGTGACGGAGCCGACCGCGCGGTGCGTCGTCGGATCGAGGATCTCGCGTGCGACGGTCAGGCTGTCGTCGTCGCCACCGACCGAGCCGTTGACCCGGTCGGCCACGATCTCACCGTCGCGGTTCGCGATGCGGACACGCGATACCTGCGGCAACTGCACGATCGATTGCGCGATGCGCCCGAGCTCGCGGCGCTCGCCCGTCCGTAGCGCATCGCCCGACACCGAGGCCGCCTGTTGGGCGATGGCGTCCGCGGTGGAGCGGCCCATCTCGTGCAGGGTGTCCATCTGGTGGCGGGTGAGGAGCGTCACCAGCAGGACCGCGCTGATGGCGGTGGGGACGAGCGCGACGCACGTCAGGCGCTGCACGAGCGACGTGCGGCGCCAAACCTTTTCCAGCCATGGAGCGGTCATGTCACGCATTCGGTTCCCCCGGCACGGCGCCTTGGGGCGGCGAGCGAGGCTTTAGCCTAGCGCAGAAACACGGGTGGGTCAGTCGTCGCGGCGCAGGCGTGAACGGATAGTCCGGATGGCCAGGGGCAGGATCGTGAGCACCGCGAACGCGCCCAGCGGCAGCAGGATGCGGCCGTCCAGGAACCTGCCGGCCGTGACCGGGCCGTCGCTGGCGAGCGTGGCCGCGAGGCCCGCACCGACCGAACTCTCCACGAAGAGCGAGACGGTGCCGCCCAGCCACGTGGCGCCGAGGAAGAGCCAGAGGGGACAGCGCAGCCAGGCCAGCGCCACGGTCATGGCGCCCAGCGGCACGATGGGGACGAAGCGCAGCGCGAGGGTGTACGTGACGGGGTGCGCGGCATAGCCCTCGCGCAGCTTGCGCGCGAAGGCCGGGGGTTCGCGGCCGCCCGGGCCGAACGCATAGCGGCTGGCGAGATAGAGCAGCAGCGAGCCGAGGACGAGCGCCACCGACGACAGGGCCGTGCCTTCCAGGGCGCCGAAGAGCAGGCCACCCGCGAGCACGATCACGATCGTGCCGGGCACGCCCGTCGCGATGGCCAGGGTCAGCACACCCACGTACGCCAAGCGCGCGAGGACGGGATTCGCGGCGATGCCCGAGCGGAGCATGCCTTCGTCGGCCAGCAGGCGGTGCGGGTCGAAACGGTCGAGCACGCCGCCGGCGAGCAGCGCCGCGCCGGCGGCCAGCAGCAGGCACAGCGGCAGGATGGCGCGCCAGCGGGTCACCGGGCGCGCCGCGCGATCAATATGCGACGCCCGATTCGCCGTAACGGCGCAGCACCTCGCGCGCGCGGTCGCGCAGGATGTCGCGCCGAACCGCGATGCCGCGACGCTCGAGCTCGCCGATCCAGTCGGTGGGCAGGGGGCCTTCGTCGAACGGGGTGAGTTCCTCGACGTCTTCCGAGCGGGCGCCGATCAGGAGCTCGTCGATACCCGCCCAGACCGTTGCGCCATAGCACTGGCAGCAGGGCTGGGAACTCGTCGCCAGCACGAAACGGCTGCCGTCCTCGTTGAGGCGGAACCGTTGCAGGCGCTGCTGCGCCGTCATGTACGCCATCATCTCGGCGTGCGCCACCGAGCAGGTGTGCGGCACGACGCGGTTGGTGCCCACCGAGACGATGCGGTCGTCGCCGTCGAACACCACCGCGCCGAACGGGCCGCCGGTGGCGAGATCGATGTTGCGCGCCGAGAGTTCGATCGCGAGGCCGACCTTGGCCTCGTCGCCGGGGTACGTCGTGGTCGTGTCGACCGCGTCGTGCACCCAGGCGGGCAGCGTGAGATGGATCTGCGCGTAGAGCATCAGGCCTGCTTCGCCCACGAATCGCGCAGGGTCACCACGCGGTTGAACACCGGTGCGTCGTGCGTGTGGTCGTGCATGTCGGCGACGAAATAGCCCAGGCGCTCGAACTGCATGCGGTCCTCGCGCGCCGCGCTGGCGGCCGCGGGTTCGACGAAGCCGTGCACGACGCGGCGCGAATGCGGGTTGATGTGGTCCTTGTACGTCTTGCCGTCGCTGTCGTCGTCGGGATCGGTGACGTCGAACAGGCGATCGTAAAGGCGCACCACGGCCGGCACCGCGTCGCGCGCGCTGACCCAGTGGATCGTGCCTTTCACCTTGCGATCCGAGCCCGGCATGCCGGTCCGCGTTTCCGGATCGAGGGTGCAGCGCAGCTCGACCACGTTGCCCGCGTCGTCCTTGATCACCTCGTCGCAGCGCACGATGCCGACGCCGCGCAGTCGCACCTCGCCTTCCGGCTTCAGGCGATGGAAGCCCTTCGGCGGCACTTCCGCGAAGTCCTCGCGCTCGATCCACAGCTCGCGCGAGAACGGCACGCTGCGGCTGCCGAACGATTCGTCCTTGGGATGGTTGGCGAACGTGAGCGTCTCGGCGTGCGCGTCGTCGAGGTTGGTGATCGTGAGCTTCAGCGGGTCGATCACGGCCATGCGGCGCGGCGCGGTGCCATCGAGGTCTTCGCGCACGGCGCCTTCGAGGACGCTCATGTCGATCGTGCTGTTCTGCTTGCTGACGCCGATGCGCTCCCAGAACAGGCGAATGCCCGCCGGCGTGAAGCCGCGACGGCGCACGCCCGCGATCGTGGGCATGCGCGGATCGTCCCAGCCGTCGACCAGGTTCTCGGACACCAGCGTGATCAGCTTGCGCTTGCTCATCACCGTGTAGTTGAGGTTGCCGCGCGAGAACTCGATCTGTCGCGGCTTGCTCGGCGACGTGGGCAGGCCGGCCTTGAGCAGGGGCTCCCACAGCGCCGGATCGTTGGCGAGGTCGACCTTGTCGACGCACCAGTCGTACAGCGGGCGGTGATCTTCGAACTCGAGCGTGCACAGCGAGTGCGTGATGCCTTCCAGCGCGTCCGAGAGCGAATGCGCGAAGTCGTACATCGGGTAGATCGGCCACGCGTCGCCGGTGTTCTGGTGGTGCACCTTGCGCACGCGGTACAGCGCCGGATCGCGCAGGTTGATGTTGCCGGCCGTCATGTCGATCTTCGCGCGCAGCGTCTTGCTGCCGTCGGCGAACTCGCCCGCGCGCATGCGCCGGAAGAGGTCGAGGTTCTCCTCGATCGAACGGTCGCGGTACGGCGAGTTGCGGCCGGGCTCGGTCAGCGTGCCGCGGTACTCGCGCACTTCGTCGGCGCTGAGGTCGTCGACGTAGGCGACGCCGAGACGGATCAGCTTGAGCGCCGAGCGGTAGAACACCTCGAAGTAATCGGAGGCATGGCGCAGTTCGGCCCACTCGAAACCGAGCCACTTCACGTCGCGCTGGATCGCCTCGACGTACTCGACGTCTTCCTTCGACGGGTTGGTGTCGTCGAAGCGGAGGTTGCACGTGCCGTGGAATTCCGCGCCGAGGCCGAAGTTCAGGCAGATCGACTTGGCATGCCCGAGGTGCAGGTAGCCGTTCGGCTCCGGCGGGAAGCGCGTATGAATGACCTTGTGCTTGCCGGACGCCAGGTCGTCGCGGACGATCTGGCGGATGAAATGCTGCTGCAGGACGGGCGTTTCGGTCGACATCGAAAGGACTCGGAGAAGTGGGGCGCGCAAACGGGGGAGTTTACCTCCGTTGGGCCCCGGACGCTTGCCGGACGCGCCGCCGACGGGTAGCGTGGAACCATGCGCATCGCCTACCACGCCGAGTCCCTGATCGACGCCCACCTCGTCAAGGACGCCCTCGAGCGGGCGGAGATCCCGGCGTTCATCGCCGGCGAATTCCTCACCGGCGCGGTGGGTCAGTTGCCGGCGCGCGACTTCCTCGCGGTGATGGTGCCCGACGGCGCGGCGGAAGCCGCCGAGGGCATCGTGCGCGCGATCGACGCCCAGCTGGCCGAGGCGCGTGCCGCCGCCGCGTCCGACGACGACTTCGGCGCGGTCACGTTTCCGGCCTGAAACGCCCCGACATTCTTCCAGGATCACCCATGCAGGCCTTCCACGACCTCGTCCGCGACGTGCCGGACTTTCCGCGTCCCGGCATCATGTTCAAGGACATCACCCCCTTGCTGGCCGATGCCGCCGCGTTCGGCGCGTGCATCGACGCGCTGTGCGAACCGTGGCGCGGGCAGGGCATCGGCGCCGTCTGCGGCATCGAATCGCGCGGCTTCATCTTCGGCGCGGCCATGGCCCGGGCGCTCGATGCCGGCTTCGTGCCGTTGCGCAAGGCAGGCAAGCTGCCGCCGCCGGTGGTCGGCGTCGACTACGGCCTCGAATACGGGATGGATCGCCTGGAGATCGGTTCGTCCGCGCTGGCGCCCGGCGAGCGCGTCATCGTGGTCGACGACGTGCTGGCGACCGGCGGCACGCTGGAGGCCGCCCGCCGCCTCGTCGAGCGACTGGGCGCCGAGGTGCTCGGGGCGAGCGTCGTCATCGAACTGCCGGGCCTGAACGGCCGCGGCAAATGGCCCGCGGCCCTGCCGCTGCACACCCTGCTGGCTTACTGATCGAAGACCTGCGCGCCGCCGGCGCCGGCGGCGCCGATGGACTCCACGAGCACGATCTCGCAGCCGCCGGCGCCGGTGTCCTCGCGCGTCAGCGAGGTGTTCCAGTGCCAGCCGTCGTCGCGCTTGATGTCCACCAGAAAGCCCTGTAGACGCACCACCTCGCCGGGCCGCACCTCGCGCAGCTCGCGCGCCACGGTGTCGTTGGCGGGGATCATGTGCATGTTGGCGCTGGAATCCTCGATTTCGCGGCGCGGAATCGGGTAATGGTCGGTGTACCAGTAGTAGAACCGGTTCGATTGCGAGATGCGGATCCGGTCGAGCACCCCGCTGTCCGACATGCGGCCCCAGCCCATCGCCAGGTCCGTGGGCGCGATCGGCGCCAGGTCGTCGAACTGGTAGTCCTCGCGCGAGAGGACGCGGCCGGTCATGGCGAACGCGGCGCGCGTGGTCAGCGTGAAGCGGCCGCGGCTGAGCGTCGCGGCTTGCCCGACGTCTTCCTGGTCCGGTATGCCGCCGGCCAGCACGCCGGGGGCGTTGTGCACGGGGCGATGCTGCCACCAGGAGAAGGCGCCCCAGCCACAGACAAGGAGCACTACCGCGAGCCAGACGCGCATGTCACCGAACCGTCAGGAAGAGGGAAGGGCAACGCCCGGCGTCGATTCCCGTTGACCGGCGGTGCAGTCGCGGGTGTCGAAAAGGCCTGCAGGCACGTTGCGGATCACGGCCGCCAGCGCCTCGAAGAACGGCGTCATCGCGGAACTCTTCCGCCAGAGCATCGCGATGCGACGGCTGGGTGCCGGCGCGTCGAAGGCGACAAGGCTGACGTTCGGCGACTGGGCGACCGGCGGCTTCACGGCGAGCGACGGCAGCAACGTGATGCCGACGTTCGCCGAGACCATCTGCCGGAGCGTCTCGAGACTGGTGGCGCGGAAGCCGGTCTTCTCGCCGGCGCCGGCCAGCTGGCAGACCTCCAGCGCCTGGTCGCGCAGGCAGTGGCCGTCCTCCAGCAGCAGGAGGTTCTGCTCCGAGAGGTCGTCCATCCGCAGCGAGCGCCGCGAGGCGAGTTCGTGGCTGCTGGGCACCGCCAGCACGAACGGTTCCTCGAACAGGAATTCGGTATGCAGCGAATCGTCGTGGACGGGCAGGGCGAGGATGCCGGCGTCCAGCGTGCCCTCGCGCAGCATGTGCAGCACCTGCTCGGTCTTCTCCTCGCGCAGCAGCAGCTCCAGCCGCGGGAAGCGCTCGCGCAGACGCGGGATCACGTGCGGAAGCAGGTAGGGCCCCAGCGTGGGGAAGATGCCGAGCCGGATCGTGCCCGATTCCGGGTCGCGGGTGCGCTGGGCGATGGAGCGGATCTCGTCGACCTGCGAGAGCACTGAACGGGCGCGGCGGGCGATTTCACGGCCCGTTTCCGTCAGCAGGACTTTCCGCGGGGTACGTTCCACGAGCGCCACCCCGAGTTCGTCCTCCAGCTTCCGGATCTGGGTCGACAGGGTGGGCTGGCTGACGAAGCTGGCTTCGGCCGCCTTGCCGAAATGCCGGTGCTCGGCCAGGGCGACGAGATAGGAGAGGTCACGCAGGTTCATGGCGGCACGCTCGGGGACGACCAGGCAATAGCCGTAGCCTATCACATTCATGCCAACAATCGATTTGGAATATATCGGCAGGACCGGTAAGCTTGCCTTCTGGTCGCGCCACGCAGCGCGCAAACGCGTTCAACCCACCCTCAACGGAGAGTCGAAAAGATGCTGAGCATTGGCGATAAGTTCCCCCAGTTCAACCTCAAGGCAGTGGCCGGTGGCCCCCTCGCCAACAAGATCGAAGACGCGTTCGTCGACATCTCGGACAAGTCGTACGAGGGCAAGTGGAAGCTCGTCTTCTTCTACCCGAAGGACTTCACCTTCGTGTGCCCGACCGAGATCAAGGGCTTCAGCGACCTCAACGAGCAGTTCGCCGACCGTGACTGCCAGATCCTCGCCGCTTCGACCGATTCCGAGTTCGTCCACCGCGCCTGGCGCATGGACCACGCCGATCTGAAGGACCTCAAGTTCCCGATGCTCGCGGACATCAAGAAGGAGCTGACGACGGCTCTGGGCATCCTGACCGACGAAGGCGTCGCCCAGCGCGCCACCTTCCTGGTCGACCCGAACGGCGAGATCCAGTTCGCCTACGTGACCGCCGGTTCCGTCGGCCGCAACCCGGACGAAGTGCTGCGCGTCCTCGACGCCCTGCAGACCGACGAGCTGTGCGCCTGCAACTGGAAGGCCGGCGACGAGACCCTGAAGGTCGCCTAAGCCTCACCCGGTCGTAAGTCCCTCGCCGCGGACCCTCCCTCCCCCCGCGCGGCGCGGGCAGTCCAGGGGCGGTGAAGTCCTCTTCACCGCCCCGTTTTTTACCTCTTTCCCCCCGACACCCCACGTGTCCCGCGTGAACCGGCGCCCTCGCGTCGAGCCATTCCGCGCCCCATTCATTCGAAAAAGAAGGTGCATCCATGAGCGTCGCCGATCTTCGCAGCCAGCTTCCCGAATACGCCAAGGACCTGAAGCTCAACCTCGATTCCGTGCTGAGCGAGGCGGGTGCGCCCGGCCTCAACAAGGCGCAGATCGCCATGGTCGCGCTCGGCTCCGCCTACTCCGCCCGCTACAAGCCGCTGACCGAAGCCATCGCCGCGTTCGCCGCCGAGCACGCCACGGCCGAGCAGCTGACCGCCGCCAAGGGTTCGGCCGCGATCATGGGCATGAACAACATCTACTACCGCTTCCAGCACCTGGTCAGCCATCCGGAGTACGCCACCATCCCGGCGAAGCTGCGCATGAACGTGATCGGCGCCTACAAGGGCGACGCCAAGAACGACTTCGAGCTCGTCTCGCTGGCCGTCTCGGCCGTCAACGGCTGCGGCATGTGCATCGACTCGCACGACAAGGTCC
>Ga0006562J51391_1011799_pt1 | contig 14267 bp, 15 predicted proteins | sample Ararhi6_input_d2_FD_51391 | JGI IMG/M metagenome (IMG submission 51391) | reverse complement strand
GCCTCCGAGCGCCAGCGGTCGACGACCGTTGAATATCACCACGGAGGAGATCGTCCAGGGCATCCGCGACGACCGGGGAAGCCGATGATCGCGGCGGTGATGGACTGCAGCGCTCTCGTCGCACTGCTCTCGCGCGAGGGACTCGCCGCGTTCGAGGAGAACGACGAGCTGGCCGAGTGCATCCTGGTGGCGCCCCACTTGATCGACCCGGAGTTCGTGAGCGCGATGCGCAAGCACGCCCTCCGGCGCCCGGACGACGCTCAGCTCGCCGAGCAGGTGATCATCGACTTCTTCCGACTCGAGATCATGCGTGTGGAGCACGAGCCGCTCTGGCCTGACGCCTGGCGCTGGCGAGAGAACCTGAGCGCCTACGACGCCATGTACGTCGCGCTCGCCCGTCTCATGGAGCTGCCCCTCGTGACGGCGGACGACCGCCTCGCCGCGGCGGCCGAGCGGTGGTGCGAGGTCAGGCGATTGAGCGAGCTTCAGCCGGCCTGACCGTCGCGCACACGGCTCCGCTAGGTCCGGCGGGTCACTGCAGTGCGGAGGTCAGCCGGGCCAGGTTGTCCAAAACAGTGGAGCGGAGTGGCTGCTTCATCCACTCGTCCAGCGTGAGCTCGCGGCTGTCCTGGCGATAGCCGTCCTCGACCCTCCGCATCTCATCCACGAACGAACGCCCGCGCACCATGAGGGAGACCTCCATGTTGAGCTGGAAGGAACGCATGTCCATGTTGCTCGAACCGATGACGGCGACGTCGTCGTCGATGGTGAAGTGCTTCGCATGAAGGATGTAGGGCGCCTTGTACATCCAGATCCGGACCCCTGCGCGCAGGAGCGCTTCGTAGTAGGAGCGCTGAGCGTGATAGACGAGGGCCTGGTCACCGATCTCGGAGACGAACAGGTCGACGCGGATCCCACGCTGCACGGCCGAGGTGACAGCCATGAGCATCGACTCGTCCGGCACGAAGTACGGGGACGTGATGACGATGCGTTCCTGGGCGTAGTACAGGAGTGCGAGGAAGAGGTCTGGAGGTTGTTCTCACCGGCGAACCCCGGTCCGGAGGGCACCACCTGGGCGTCGAGCTCGTTGGCCTCGATCTCGTCGGTGATGGGCTCGGTCTCGCGGCGGAGCAGCTCGTCCGTCTCGCTGTACCAGTCGGTGATGAAGATGGCGTTCAGACCGGCGACGATGGGGCCCTCGAGCCGGACGATGAGCTCCTTCCACTTGAGCCCGCGCCGGATGTTCGACTTCTTGTTGTAGCTCCGGTCGATGACGTTCTGGGAACCCATGAACGCCACGCGACCATCGACCACGAGCAGCTTGCGGTGGTTCCGGAGGTCGGGGCGCTGATACTTCCCCTTGAAGGGCTGGACCGGGAGCATGAGCTGCCACCGGGCGCCCATCGCCGTGAGTCTCTCGAGAGTGCGCTTGTAGTCGGGCGTCCGCAGCGAGGCGATGTGGTCGAGGAGCACGCGTACGGTCACGCCGCGCTCCACGGCGGCCTCCAGGGCATCGAAGAACGGGGCGGTCGTCTTGTCGAGCGTCAAGATGTAGAACTCGACGTGGACGTATCGCTTCGCCTTGCCGATCTCCTCGGCCATCGCGTCAAGCGACCCCTGGTAGTCGCCGTTGAGTGTCGCCCGGTTGCCGCCGACGAGTGGCATGGCCCCGAGCTTGCGGTTCAGCTCGACGACCCCTTCGAGCCACGGCGGCCACGGGTGGTCACGGCGCACCCGCTCGATGCCCTCGGTGCTGTCGATGATGAAGCGGTTGATCTCGTCCTGCTTCTGGCGGCGGCTCTTGGGCAGCTTGTAACTGCCGATCAGGAGGAAGAAGAGGATGCCGATGTAGGGGATTAGGAAGATCGCGAGCAACCACGCGGTAGCCGACGTCGGCTTGCGGTTGCGCGGGACGATGATGATGGCGAGGACGCGGATGACGAAGTCGATCAGAAGTGCCAGGACGATGAAGAACGAGACCCAGAACCCCGTCTCCATGCACGCATCCCTCGGTCGATCCCAGAAAGACGCCCATGCGCCCCCAGACATACCGTAGCGGGAACGCGAACGTCGAGCGGCGAGGCCCTCCGCACGAGGGCGGCGAAGGTCACGCGGCCGACGGCGCTGGGTGGGAAGGAGTCAGGCCTTGGGGGCGAGGCCGCGGCGAGCCCGCTCCTCGGCTTCCAAGCGCGAGTAGGCCTTCCGCTCGTTGCGGTCGGCGCGCACGATCGCGCGCATGATCGCCCAGAACAGCAGACCGACCAGGACGGTCGGCGCGAGGGCCCAGACGATACCGCTGATGACGTCGTTCATAGCGTCTCCATCGTACCGCCGGGTCCTGGGAGCCTACTTGACCAGCGGGAAGAGGATCGTCTCGCGGATGCCCAGGCCGGTGAGGGCCATCAGCAGGCGGTCGATGCCCATGCCCATGCCACCCGTCGGTGGCATGCCGAACTCGAGAGCCCGGAGGAACTCCTCGTCGAGACGCATCGCCTCGTTGTCGCCCGCGGCTGCCAGCTTCGCCTGCTCGACGAAGCGCTCCCGCTGCACGACCGGATCGACGAGCTCGGAGTAGCCGGTCGCGAGTTCGAAGCCCCGCGTGTACAGATCCCACTTCTCGACGACCCCATCCCGCGAGCGGTGCGCGCGCACCAGAGGGCTGGTGTCGACGGGGAAGTCCATGACGAAGGTCGGACGCACGAGGTCGGCCTTGACGTAGTGCTCCCACAGCTCCTCGACGTACTTGCCCGGCAGCGGGTGCTCGATCTCGATCCCGGCGAGAGCGGCGAGCTCACGGAGGCGCTCGATGGGAGTCTCCGGCGTGATCTCCTCGCCGATCGCGTCCGAGAGGCTGTCGTACATGCGGATGCGGTCCCACTGGCCGCCGAGGTCGTACTCGGTGCCGTCCGCCCACGTGACGACGTGCGATCCGGAGACCGCGACGGCAGCGTCCTGGATGAGCGTCTGGGTGAGGTCGGCGATCGAGTTGTAGTCGCCGTAGGCCTGGTAGGCCTCCAGCATCGCGAACTCCGGAGAGTGCGTCGAGTCCGCGCCCTCATTGCGGAAGTTGCGGTTGATCTCGAACACGTGGTCGATGCCGCCGACCACAGCGCGCTTCAGGTAGAGCTCGGGCGCGATGCGGAGGTACAGCTCCGTGTCGAAGGCGTTCGAGTGCGTGACGAACGGGCGAGCGGACGCACCACCGTGGATGACCTGCAGCATCGGCGTCTCGACCTCGACGAAGCCGCGGTCCGCGAACGTGCGGCGCAGGCTCGCGACGGCCGCCGCGCGATCGAGGACCGTCTTCCGCGCCTGGTCGCGCGCGATCAGGTCCAGGTAGCGGGCGCGGACGCGGGTCTCCTCGCTCAGCTCGCTGTGCAGATTCGGCAGGGGAAGCAGCGCCTTGGCGGCGATCCGCCACTCGCGCGCCATGACCGAGAGCTCGCCGCGGCGGCTCGACACGACCTCGCCGGAAACGAACACGTGATCGCCGAGGTCGACGAGCTCCTTCCACGCGCCCAGCGACTCCTCGCCCACCTCGGCGAGCGACACCATCACCTGGATGCGCGAGCCATCGCCGGCCTGCAGCACCGCGAAGCACAGCTTGCCGGTGTTGCGCAGGTGCACGACCCGGCCGGCGATGCCGACGATCTCGCCGGAGCCCTCGTCCGGCTGCAGGTGATCCCACTTCGCGCGGACGGCCGGGATGGTCGTGGTGACCGGAACCTGCACCGGGTACGCGCCGCCGCCGGGGCCCTCCGCCTCGGCAAGCAGACGGTCGCGCTTGCCGAGCCGGACCGCCTTCTGCTCGCTGATCTCGTCTTCGCCGAGCTGGTCGTCGCCGAGGTCGGCCGCGGTGGTCTGCGCGTCGGTCATCGCTGTCTTTCCGTTCGAGAGGGAGGGCGGTGGTGCGGTGGTCACGTCGTGAGGCGCTGGTTGTCGATCAGCCGGGTCGTTCCGACGCGAGCGGCGATCAGCATCAGGGCGGGACCGTGGTGGTCAGGCGACGCTTCGCGGAAGGTATCCGGGTCGACGATCGCGAGATAGTCAAGCTTAACGGCTGGGTCCGCCTCGACGTGCGCGCGGGCGGCTCCGAGGGCGGCCTCCACGCCATCGCGAGCGGCCTCCGAGCCGGCGGACAGGGCGCGGGACAGGGTGACCGCTGCGAGGCGCTGGTCCTCATCCAGGTAGCGGTTGCGGCTGGAAAGGGCGAGGCCGTCCGACTCGCGGACGGTGTCCACGACGGCGATCGAGACCGGCAGGTTGAGGTCATCGACCATGCGGCCGATGACATGCACCTGCTGGGCGTCCTTCTGACCGAAGACGGCGACGTCCGGCTGCACGATGTTGAAGAGCTTGCTGACGACGGTCAGGACACCGTCGAAGTGTCCGGGGCGGGAGGCTCCCTCGAACACGGTTCCGGACTCCCCCGCGGTCACCCGGGTCTCCGAAGGGCCGTTCGGATACATCTCCGAGGCGGAGGGAGCGAACACGACGTCGGCGAGGCCCTCGAGGGCGGTGACGTCCGCGTCCAGCGTGCGAGGGTAGCGATCCAGATCCTCTCCGGGGCCGAACTGCAGCGGGTTCACGAAGATCGACACCACGACGAGACCCCCGAGGTCGCGCGCCTGCGACACCAGGCGGAGGTGTCCCTCGTGCAGCGCCCCCATGGTCGGCACGAGCACCACGCGGCCGGTGGGCGCGTCCGCCGGGCCGTCCTGGCGTGCGACACGGCGCGCGGCCGCGATCCGGGCCCGCAGCTCGGCGATGGTGGTGATGATCTCTGGCATGCGCATCCCTTCGGCCGGCTCGAAACCGGCCGGAACCAGGCTACTCGCCGCGCAGGAACCAGCCGCGCCCGTCGTCACCGGGATCGCCCTCGGGGCCGGTACCTCCCGCGACACCGCCTGCCGCGTCGTCCTGCAGAGCGCCGATCACGTCGAGGTCCAGCCGCGTCGGAGCACCGGCGCGGGTGAGCGCGTTGTCCACCGCGGAGCGGATGAGCGAACTGAGGAAGGAGCCGGGCTTCTCGACACCGATGCTCCGCAGCAGCCCCGTCGACTGCTCCACGATCGACCGGGAGAACGCCGTCGCCGTCGCGATCGCCTCGGCGTAAGCCGGCCGGTCCGTTTCATCGACGACCACCGGCTCGCCGCCCATCTCCACCACCAGCGCCTGCGCGATCGGAAGGACCGGGGCCGGAGCCGTCACGGCGAAGTAGCTCTCGCCGAGCCGGGCGAGGTCCAAACTCGTGCCCGTGAACTCCAGCGCCGGGTGGACGGCCAGCGGGATGGCGCCAGCCGCCGCTGCGGGCTGCAGCACGTCGATTCCGAACCCGGGGGCGGTGTGCAGCACGATCTGGCCGGGCTGCCACGTTCCCGTCGCTGCGAGACCCGCGACCAGGCTCGGGAGCTCGGCCGCGGGAACGGCCAGGATCACAAGCTCGCTGCGCTCCACCACGGTCGGGATGTCGAGCACCGGAACTCCGGGCAGCATCGCCTCCGCGCGCTCCCGGCTCTGCTCCGACACGGCCGAGACCCCGACGATCGCGTGTCCCGCGCCGGCCAGGGCGAGCCCGAGCACCGGGCCGACGCGACCGGCGCCGATGATGCCCAACCCCAGCCGGCCGGAACGCTGCGAAGGCGGACGGGCGGACGGCAACATCAGTGCTCCTTCTCGGTATGGTTCGTGGCCTGCCCCCACCGGTGGCTCCGGTCCGCGGCCGCCGCGGCGACGGCCCGCGTCGAGACCTCCTCGAACAGCCGGACACCGTTCGGTGCGTCGATCGCCGCCAGCCGCGGGTGAACCGGGCCGGACACGGTGTGGAACCGCACCTCGGCGAGCCCGAGGGCCGCATCCAGAGGACCCTGCTGGAGCTCCAGGCTCTGCAGACGCGCGAGCGGCACGATCGCGAGACTCCGCCAGACGAACCCGCGGCGCAGCAGGATCGCGTCATCGACCACGCGGTATCCGGTGCGCTGCCAGGAGAACGGACGGATCCACACCGCCCGGCGCGGACTGCCGACGAACGCGTCCCGCCCGGCAGACGTCATCCCGGATTCGATCAGCTCCCGGTGCTCGTCCGTTGCGAAGCCCGGCAGCACCAGCGACAGCACACGGAAGACGTCAGCCGCGTCGCCGACAGGAAGCATCGTCGTGTTCGGCTGTCCAGCCGCGCCCTTCTCGCGCGAATGGCCCGCGGTGTCGATGCGGATCTGCCACCAGCCGAACGGACGCCACAGCAGCGGCTGCAGCACCTCGACGGCATGGATGCGCCCGGGCGGCAGCGTCTCGTTGCTCGTGCTCAGCAGACCGAAGCCGACGCGCACTCCGTCCGGGGTCCCGGCGATCGAGTACCGCAACGACTTCGTGAAGCGGTTGATGTAGAAGCTGGCGGACCCGATCAGACCGGGCAGCACGACGATGAGGAGCCACAGCTCGCCGCTCGACGCACCCCAGATCAGGAAGGCGATCACGACCAGCACGAACACCGTGAACCCGCTCAGCAGGAGCGAGCCCAGCAGTCGCAGCGGCGGGATCTTCACGACCGACTCCGGCGGCGCGGCGTTCGGATCCAGCTCGGGCGCGAGGAACTCATTCACACGACGGCCGACGAGGTCCCCGACTGCGGCCGCACGGGAAGGAGCACCTCCGGCCGTCGGTGCGCCTGCCGGTGCACCCGAGTCACTCTCGCTGACGGCAACCGCGGCCGCACCGCCCGACGCTGCCGCCTCGGCTTCCGCAGCCTCCGCCGCCCGCACGCCGGAGGCCAGCCGCAGCACATCCGCTCGGAGGCCGTCCGCCAGCGACGAGCCCAGGTAGGCCAGCTGCACGTTCGCGTCGTGGCCGGCGACCGACACATCCAGCTTGGCCGCTCCGACGATGCGCGCCAGCACCGGCCGCACGACGTTGATGCCCTGAATGCGGTCGAGCCGCGCCTTGCGCTGCGTGCGGAACAGGATGCCGCTGCGCACCTCGACCGCATCGCCCGTGATCCGGAAGCTGTGCATGCGCCACGAGAGGTAGAAGGCTCCGAAGCAGAGCAGCAGCACGACCGCCACCCCGAGCAGCGCCCAGCCCTCCCACCCGTGGTTGTAGATCGCGTCCAGCGGGTCTCCGCCGTACTCGGGTGCACCGACGAAGAAGCCGATCAGGCGCTCACGCAGGTTCGAGAGAACGAATCCGAACAGGGCGATGAACACGATGCCGCCGCGAAGCAGGGGCGTCGCGGGATGCAGCCGGTGCCACTCGCCGTCGGTGTACAGCTCGGCGGCGCGCTCCGCACGCGTCAGGGGCCGGCCGACGGGCGGACCCGCCGGCGCGCCGCCATCCGGGGCGCTCACAGTCCCGCCCGTCTGCTCTCCGCCAGCTCGACGAGCCGGTCGCGAAGCTCGGCGGCCTCGGGCTCCGGGAGGCCAGGGACCATCACGCCGGTGGATGCGGCGGCCGTGACGAACTTGAGGTCGGCCAGTCCGAGCATCCGGCTGACCGGTCCCCGGTTGATGTCGATGAGCTGCATGCGCCCGTACGGAACCGACACGAAGCGCTGGAACATGATGCCGCGGCGGAACAGCAGGTCGTCGTCGCGCAGCCGGTACCCGATCGAGCGGGCGCGGCGCGGCGCGATGATCAGCGCGATCACCGAGATGACGACCACGACGACGAGCGCCACCCAGCCGAACGGCCAGCCGCCCACCAGCCACAGGAACAGCGACGCCGCCGCGAGCACGAGCCCGGTGATCACCGTGCTCGCGATGACGACGAGGACGTATTTGGGCGAGACGCGGCGCCACTCGCCGACGTTGAGGTCAATCCGATCGGGCATTCGCGGTCTCCGTGCGGTCGTCGTCGTCGCCCGGGGGCAGGGTGCAGAACAGCTCGGCGACGAGACCGGCGACGAGCAGGATCACCGCTCCGGCCGTCGTGAGCGCGGTAAGCAGGATGGCGTTGCCGCCCGGCAGGACGTCGCGGCTGAGCAGGTAGGCGCCGATCCCGATGCCGATGCCCGTGAGCAGCGCACCGCTCAGGCCGCACGCCTTGGCGAGCACGACGATCCGGGTGGCCTGGAACGGGTCGATGCGGCGAACGCTCCGCCCGCGCACGGCACGGCGGATCGGCAGGGCGAACGCGATGACGATGATCGCCACCGCCACCAGTGTGATCGGCAGCGTCAGCGGCGGGATGAACACGGGCTGGCCCATGCCGGCGGCGGCCAGCTCGGCGAGGAAGCCGACGACGAGCCCGGCGACGCCGAGGCCGATCAGCGAGCTCGGACGGGTGCGCTTCACGAGCGGCCCTCCCAGAGACGGACGGGATCGGTGGCGCGAGCGGCGAGCTCGGCGACCGATCCGAAGCCGGTAAGCCGGGCATCCGGGTCGACGTCGAGCCACGGCACGAGGACGAAGGCACGCTCGTGCGCCCGCGGATGCGGCAGCACGATGCGCAGGTCGTCGTCGGACACCATCCCGTCGTAGTCGACGATGTCGATATCGATGGTGCGGTCGCCCCAATGCTCCTCGCGGACGCGGCCCAGCCGGTCCTCGACGCTGTTGACGACGCCGAGCAGCGCGAGCGGATCGAGCAGGGTGCGGACGAGCGCCACCGCGTTGAGGTAGGCGGGCGCCTCCGCGTCGATCCCGTCGGGCTTCAGCGCGGGCGTCTCGTACAGCCGCGAGACCGACTGCACATCGACCCCGGCCTCCTCGCGCAGCGCATCAACGGCCGCATGGATGGTGCCGGCGCGGTCGCCGAGGTTGCTCCCGAACGCGAGCACGGCCGGAACGCCGACCCGCATGCGGACCGGCTTCCCCAGCGGCGCGGCGTTCATGCGCGCCCCCGCGTGATGCGCACGGCGACATCCCCGAACGGCACGCTGATCGGCGCCTGCGGCTTGTGGACGGTCACCTCGACGACATCCACCGGCTCGTGCGCCAGCACGGTCGTGGCGACCCGCTCGGCGACGGTCTCGATGAGATCGACGGGGTCCCGCTCGACGGCCGCGACCACTTCTTCGGCGAGCTCGCCGTAGTGGACGGTTGATGCGAGGTCGTCACCGGCCGCCGCGACCGAGAGGTCGAGCCAGGCCGTGACGTCGACGACGAAGTCCTGCCCGTCGGCGCGCTCGAAGTCGAACACTCCGTGGTTGGCGCGGACGCGCAGACCGGTCAGGATGATCGAGTCGGCGGGCCGCGGCTGGATGCTACTCATCGCGTCCAGCTTGCCATGCCCGCACCACGTCGAGGGCGATCCGTGTCGACGGAACATCGTGGACACGGACGGCCCACGCGCCCGCCTGCGCGGCCAGCGCCGAGATGACGGCCGTCGGGGCGTCGCGCGCCTCCGCCGGCGCCCCCTCCGGCAGCAACGCCCCCAGGAACCGTTTGCGGGATGCACCGATCAGCACCGGGTACCCCAGCGTCTCGATCTCGTGCAGCCCGGCGAGGACCTGCCAGTTGTGCCGTGCGTTCTTCGAGAAGCCGAGGCCGGGGTCGAGGATGAGCTTGGCCGGGTCGATGCCGCGCCGCACCAGGTCGGTGACGCGCGCGGAGAGCTCCGCCCGGACCTCCGCCACCGTGTGCTCGTAGACGGCCCGCGAGTCGGCCGCGTCGAGCCGGCCGCGCCAATGCATCGCGACGTACTGGGCGCCCGTCTCGAGCACGACGTCCGGCATCCGCTCGTCGGCGAGGCCGCCGGAGACGTCGTTGATGATCGCCGCGCCCGCCTCGACCGCGGCCCGTGCGGTGGACGCGTTGAGGGTGTCGACGCTGACCGTCACCCCGCGGGAGGCCAGCTCGCGGATCACGGGGACGACGCGGGCCTGCTCGTCGACCGGGTCGACGCTCGCGGCTCCGGGCCGGGTCGACTCGCCGCCGACGTCGACCATGTCGGCGCCCTGGGCGACCAGGTCGAGGCCGTGCGCGATGGCGGCGTCGGGCTCCAGCCAGAGCCCGCCGTCGCTGAACGAGTCCGGCGTCACGTTGAGGACGCCCATGATGAGGGTCACTTGACGCCGCGTCCGATCAACGCGATGAGCTCGGCCCGCACCACGGGGTCGGTGTACGCCCCACGGGCGGCGACGGTCACGGTCGTGCTGCCTGACTGCCGGGCGCCACGGGTCGTGACGCAGGAGTGCGCGGCATCGAGCACGACGAGCACGCCGCGTGCGGAAGCGCCCTGCTCGATCGTGTCGGCGATCTGCTCTGTCAGGCGCTCCTGGATCTGCGGACGCGACGCGAGGGTCTCGATCGCGCGCGGGATGCGTCCCAGTCCGATGACGCTGTCGCCGGGCAGGTACGCGACGTGGGCGACGCCGAGGAAGGGCAGGAGGTGGTGCTCGCAGACGGAGCGGAACTCGATGTCGCGCAGCAGCACCGTGTCGGCTTGGTGGCCCTGCTCGAGCGGCACCGGCTCACCCAGCTCGGCAGCGGCATCCCGGCCGATCCCCGCGAAGAACTCGGCGTACGAGTCCGCAACGCGCGACGGCGTGCTCTCGAGGCCCGGACGCGACGGATCCTCGCCGATGGCGGCGAGGATCTCGGCGACGGCCGCTTCGATGCGCGGACGATCGATGCCGCTCATACGCGCGACGGCCCTAGGCGGTCGCCGGGCGCGGCTTGATCGCGGGCGAACGCTTCGGCTTCGTCGCCGGCGGCTCGGAGTCGACGCCGCCGTCCACCGCGCCCGCGTCGATCGGGGCCTTGGGGAACGGGATGGGCGGGACGTCCGAGATCGGGCGCTTGTCGCTGGAGAGCCACTGCGGGCGCTCGGGCAGCTTCTTCACGTCGGCGAAGATCTCGGCGATCTGGTTGTGGTCGAGGGTCTCGTGTTCGAGAAGCGCGGCGGCCAGGCGGTCGAGGACCGCGCGGTTGTCGTTGAGCACCTCCCACGCCTCGTCGTGCGCCTTCTCGATGAGGGCGCGCACCTCGGCGTCGACACGCTCGGCGATCCGCTCGGAGTAGTCGCGCTGGTGGCCCATGTCGCGGCCGAGGAACATCTCGCCGTTCGCCTGGCCCAGCTTGACCGATCCGATGTCAGCGCTCATGCCGTACTCGGTGACCATCTTGCGGGCGATGGAGGTCGCCTTCTCGATGTCGTTCGAGGCTCCAGTGGTCGGGTCGTGGAACACGATCTCCTCGGCAACGCGGCCGCCCATGGCGTACGCGAGCTGGTCGAGGAGCTCGTTGCGGGTGACCGAGTACTTGTCCTCCAGCGGGAGCACCATCGTGTAGCCGAGGGCGCGGCCGCGCGGCAGGATGGTGATCTTCGTCACGGGGTCGGTGTGGCGCATCGCCGCGGCGGCGAGCGCGTGTCCGCCCTCGTGGTACGCCGTGATGAGCTTCTCTTGGTCTTTCATGACCCGGGTGCGCTTCTGCGGACCGGCGATGACGCGATCCACGGCCTCGTCGAGCGCGCGGTTGTCGATCAGCTGCGCGTTCGAGCGTGCGGTGAGCAGCGCGGCCTCGTTGAGGACATTGGCCAGGTCGGCGCCGGTGAAGCCCGGCGTCTTGCGGGCGAGCACCTCGAGGTCGACCGACGCCGCCAGGGGCTTCCCGCGACCGTGCACCTCGAGGATCTTCTTCCGGCCGAGCATGTCGGGCGCATCCACGCCGATCTGGCGGTCGAAGCGGCCCGGACGCAGGAGTGCGGGGTCGAGGATGTCGGGACGGTTGGTCGCCGCGATCAGGATGACGTTGGTCTTCGGGTCGAAGCCGTCCATCTCCACCAGGAGCTGGTTCAGCGTCTGCTCGCGCTCGTCGTGCCCACCGCCGAGGCCGGCGCCGCGGTGGCGGCCGACCGCGTCGATCTCGTCGATGAAGATGATGGCGGGCGAGTTCTCCTTCGCCTGCTGGAACAGGTCGCGGACACGGCTGGCGCCGACACCGACGAACATCTCGACGAAGTCCGAACCGGAGATCGAGTAGAAGGGCACACCGGCCTCACCCGCGACGGCGCGGGCGAGCAGGGTCTTTCCCGTTCCGGGAGGGCCGTACAGCAGCACACCCTTCGGGATGCGGGCGCCGACGGCCTGGAACTTGGCCGGCTCCTTCAGGAAGTCCTTGATCTCCTGCAGCTCCTCGATGGCCTCGTCCGACCCGGCGACGTCGTCGAAGGTGACCTTCGGCGTCTCCTTGGTCACGAGCTTCGCCCGCGACTTGCCGAACTGCATGACCTTGTTCCCGCCGCCCTGCATGCCGGAGATCATGATCCAGAAGAACACGCCGATGAGGAGTGCCGGGATGAGGAAGCCGAGGATGTTGACGAACCAGTTCGGCTGCGGGACCTCGTCGTCGTAGCCCTTGGGGAGGTTCGCGTCGTCGACCGCTTTCACGACGTCGGCGCCGCGGGGGGTGACGTAGTAGAACTGCACCTGGTTGCCCAGGTTGCCGTCCGGCTCCTTGAGCGTCAGGTCGACACGGTTCTCACCGTCGACGATCTTCGCGCTGGACACCTTGTCCTGGGAGAGGTACTCCAGGCCCTTCTGCGTCGACACGCTCTTGAAGCCCGACATCGTGATCAGGCTCGAGCCGATCCAGACGATGATGATCGCCAGCACGACGTACAGGATCGGGCCGCGGAAGATCTTCTTGACGTTCATGGTGCGACCACAGTACCGCCTGGGCGCTGTGGGTCGGCTGCGTGTTCGCTCTGGGCGGTCTGCGCGCGGGCCGCTGCCGTCAGCTGTAGACGGCGGGCGCCAGGATGCCGACGCCGCGCAGGGTGCGGTAGCGCTCGTCGTAGTCGAGGCCGTAGCCGACCACGAACTGGTTCGGGATGTCGAATCCGACGTACTTGACGTCGATCTCGACGCGCGCCGCCTCCGGCTTGCGGAGCAGGGTGAAGATCTCGATGGACTCGGGGCCGCGGCTGCGCAGGTTCGACAGCAGCCAGGAGAGCGTGAGGCCCGAGTCGATGATGTCCTCGACGATCAGCACGGTCTTGCCGCTCAGGTCGGTGTCGAGGTCCTTGAGGATGCGGACGACACCGCTGGACTGCGTACCGCTGCCGTAGGAGCTGACGGCCATCCAGTCCATCGTCACGGGCATGCGGAGCTCACGGGACAGGTCGGCCATCACCATGACCGCGCCCTTCAGGACGCCGATCAGCAGGACGTCCTTGCCTGCGTAGTCCCGCTCCACCTCCCGTGCCAGCTCGGCGATGCGGGAGCGGATCTGCTCCTCGGTGATCAGAATCTCGGTCAGGTCGTTCTGAACGTCCGTGAGTTCCATGGGGGAGGCGCTGTCCTTACGTGGTGGGGTGAAACGTGAGCAGCCCGTTCTGCCTGACCACTCTAACGCCTGGCAGGTCGACCGGCCCCTGCCCGTGCCAGTCGGTGATGAGGGCCGCGACCGCGAGGGTGTGGGCACGTGTGAGGGAGACGCCGAACTCCGCGGAGACGACCAGCCGGATGATCCGCTGGCGGAGCGCCGCCGGGTCCGCCGCGAGCCCGCGGACGTCGAGCGCGACCGCGCCGTCGTCGGTCTGGCTGACCAGCTCGAGCGCCCACTCCAGCGCCAGGCCGTCGAGCGCCTCGTCGTCCTCACGCAGCTGCTCGGCGGTCCGCGCCAGGGCTTCGGCGACGCCGGGGCCGAGCTCCCGCTCCATCATCGGGAGGACCTCCGCGCGTACGCGCACGCGCGTGTAGGAGGGGTCGTCGTTGTGCGGGTCGAGCCAGGGCTCCAGGCGGCTGTCGGCGCAGAACGCACGCGTCTCGCTGCGGCGGAGACCGAGGAACGGGCGCAGCAGGCGGCCGGTGTCGGGCAGCATCCCCTGCAGGCTCGACGGACCAGAACCGCGCGCGAGACCGAGCAGGACCGTCTCGGCCTGGTCGTCGAGAGTGTGGGCGAGCAGGATGCGCTCAGCGCCGGTCGCGGCCATCGCCCGGTCGAACGCGGCGTGGCGGGCAGCGCGTGCCGCCCCCTCGGGGCCGCCCTCCCGCTCCACGGCGACCCGTTCGACCAGCACCGGCTCGAGGCCGAGGGCCGTCGCCTGCTCCGCTGCACGCGCGGCCACCGCATCCGAACCCGGCTGGAGGCCGTGGTCGACGATCACGGCGCCGGCGCGGAAGCCGTTCCTCGGCGCCTCGAAGGCGGTCGCGGCGGCGAGCGCGAGCGAGTCCGCTCCCCCGCTCAGACCCACGAGCACGAGGGCTCCCGGTCGTAGGGGCGCCGGCCGCTCGGGGCCGTGGTCGTCGTGCTGATCGACCTCCGGCAGGGCCCCAGCCGCGGCGAGCGCGGTGCGGACGGCGCGGCGCGCGTCGGCGATCGGCG
>Ga0006562J51391_1004718_pt1 | contig 14312 bp, 10 predicted proteins | sample Ararhi6_input_d2_FD_51391 | JGI IMG/M metagenome (IMG submission 51391) | reverse complement strand
GATTTCGGCCATTCCCGATCCGATGACGGAATTGACGGGCGGTCGGCTGCTCGACGATACAAGCCCACCGCAAGCACCGGAAGGTTATGCATTCTACCCCGAAAGCTTTGGCACGCACGATGTTCATGAAGTGCCGCCACGGACACAATTCATCGATATAGGCGGGGACCATCGCATTCGCGTTATCGAGAAAGCTTGAGTATCAAGTAAAAAACTAAAAAGCGCCGCTAACCGGCGCTTTTTATTGTCGTAGTATAAAGATCAACCGCTGATCAGCTTTACTTCCATGAAGTCTTCCAGCCCCCATTTGCCGCCCTCGCGGCCATTGCCTGATTGCTTGTAGCCGCCAAACGGACTTCCCGGTGCACGCGATGTGCCGTTGATCTGCACCATGCCAGCGCGCAATTTGTGAGCCACGCGTTTTGCGCGTTCCGGACTACCGGTCTGGATATAGGCTGCAAGCCCGTATGGAGTGTCGTTGGCAATGGCGACGGCTTCTTCTTCGGTATCAAACGGGATCATTGCAAGCACCGGTCCGAAGATTTCTTCGCGAGCAATCGTCATGTCATTGTTTACATCGGCAAAGACGGTTGGCTTGACGAAATCACCTTCGGTGAACCCGTCGGGACGTCCCGTACCACCCGCAACAAGCCGTGCACCTTCATCAATGCCCTTCTGGATCAGGTGTTGAACTTTCTCGAACTGGATTGAGGAGGAAAGCGGGCCGATGTGATCGCCTTCCTTTGCCGGGTCGCCGACCTTCGTGCCTTCTGTTATCTTTTTCGCGAGGTCTACTGCCTTGTCGTAAACTGAGCGCTCCACGAGCATGCGCGTCGGCGCATTACAGGACTGTCCGGTATTCTCGAAGCAATGCGCAAGGCTGCGTGCCATAGTCTTTTCAAGATCGGCGTCGGCGAAAACGATGTTCGGCGATTTGCCACCAAGCTCCAGCGAAACGCGCTTTACCGTTGCTGCTGCTGCTCGCGAAACTGCCGTTCCGGCGCGGGTCGAGCCGGTGAAGGACATCATGTCGACATCTGGGTGTTGCGACAAGGCTTCGCCAACAACGGTGCCTTCACCATTGACGAGATTGAAAACGCCTTTCGGGAAACCTGCCTGATCCACAAATTCGGCAAAGAGCATGGCCGACATCGGCGCAATCTCGGACGGCTTCAGGACGACGGTGCAGCCGACCGCAAGTGCTGGAATAACTTTCAGCGCGATCTGGTTCATCGGCCAGTTCCACGGCGTAATGAGGCCGCAAACACCGATTGGTTCGCGCACGACCGTCTGGTTCGGGTGTTTCGGAGAAAGGATCTCTTCGAACTCGAAGTTTTCAAAGGCCGCAATGAAAGCCTTGGTATGCGAGAGGCCTGCCGCTGCCTGCGATTCCCGCGCAAGTGTAATCGGTGCACCCATTTCGAGTGAAATTGCCTTGGCCATTTCCTCCAGACGGGTTTCGTAAATTTCCACTAACCGTCGGATGTAACCGATGCGTTCTTCCGCCGGGGTTTCGCTCCAGGACAGAAAAGCCTTGCGTGCGGCTGCGACCGCCAGGTCGATGTCTTTTGCGGAACCGGCAGAGATGACGGCATAAGGCTTTTCGTTGGCGGGGTTGATGACCTCAATGGTCTTGGCTTCTATCGGAGCGCGCCACGCTCCATCGATATAGAAGTCCGTTTTTTGATCGAGGTTTTTCTGAAGCATCGTGCTGTCCTCCGTCGCGCTGAATGTTCGAGTTCAGCATAAGCCAACCCGATTTGCTTTCGACACTAATGCCGGGACATGGCAGCGTCAAAACAGAAGGGTGCATGGAAACATCAATTTTTCTTATTCATTATCGTAGGCTTCAACATCAAAACCCAGGGCAACCAGTCCTTCTTCCAGATAATCTCCGAGAAGCGGTGTGCCTATGAGATATTTGGCTTCACGGCCATTGTCGCGATCAGCCGCGGTTGCAAGAGCTTCATCCCATTCTTCTGCACTAAAATCGCCGCGTCCAACCCACATCAAAGCGAGCAGTTCCTGCCGCTCATCTATGTTTAGGGACCGGATAGCCGCAAAAAGTTCCTTGCGGGTGGGATTTGCCAGTGAGGCGTCGAGAATATCAACTTCATTGTCATCGCTGGCATTTGACCCGGATTCTTCATCGGTTGCGGGAACCTGAACGTCATACTCCCGGGCTTTGGCGATTATAAACTCCAGATTGTCGATATTGTTGACCAGCTCGACCACGCTTGCCTCCGTTACCTAGAGCATTTCCAGCAAAAGTGCGAAGTGGTTTTGCGTAGGATAATGCGTAAAAACAAAGAGATAGAGAATTTCCAGCAGTTCAATTTAAACTGGAAATTCTCTGGGTTGTTTGGCAAACAACGCTTTCGCAAAGCCTTGGTTCCGGCTGCCTCAGGGAGCTGGATCAGCTTCGCGCAGCCTGTAGCCGACGCCTGTTTCGGTTAGGATATAATGCGGCTGATCCGGGGATTTTTCAATCTTCTGTCTCAGCTGGCGGACATAGATGCGAAGATATTGCACATCAGCCGCCGGCCCCCAGACCTGGCTGAGAATGAAATGGTGCGTCAGCACTTTTCCGGCATGCTGCACGAGAAGACGGAGAATATCGTATTCCTTCGGCGACAGTTTAATTTCTTCACCATTGAGTTTCACAATACGGCGCACAAGATCGACGGTTAGGCCGTCACTCTGGAAAAGTGGCTTTTCTCCCTGCTGTTGCAACCTGTGCCGCAACGCGACACGCAAACGCGCGGCAAGTTCCTTCATACCGAAAGGTTTCGGGACATAATCATCGGCTCCTTCTTCAAGTGCACGAACAATCCCCGCTTCGTCGGTTCGGCTTGAGAGGACGAGAATAGGCAAGGTCACGCCGGTTTCTCTCCAGCGTTGAAGCAGCGCATGCCCATCAGTGTCAGGAAGGCCCAGATCAAGTACCACGATATCGGGCTTTTCCGTCGTAATGCGCTCGTCGGCTTCGCCACCATTCACGGCCTCGACGACGGTGTAGCCTTCCGTCGTCAGTCCGACCCGCAACAGTTTGCGGATGGCTGGTTCATCGTCGACAACAAGAATTTTCAGTTTCGGATCGTTCATGAGTTCCTGTCAACTTCATCAGCTGGCACGGGCAAAGCGATTGTAAAGACGGCACCGGTGCCTTCATGCCGATTTCCGGCCCGAATAGAGCCCCCCATTGCTTCGATGAAACCGCGAGCGATTGAAAGCCCCAATCCGGTACCGGCCTGCACGTGATCACCTTTACGCACACGATAGAACGTATCGAACACGCGCTCCAGATCACCGGGTGGAATACCTGGACCCCGATCACTGATTTCCAGTGTTATACGAGACGGAGCAGCATGAGCCTTAATTGTAATCGGTGTGTTTTCGGGGGCATATTTCGCTGCATTGTCGAACAAATTGAACAAGACCTGCTCGAACAGAACGGCATCAAGCTGAACCATAGGCAAATCAGCTGGAACGGCAATGTTGACCTGATGATGAACCAGAATCTTGGCTGCACGATTGAGCGCTGCTCCGACAAGATCACCAACGTAGTGAAGCGACAGATTGGGCTTCATCGCTCCCGCTTCAATCCGCGTCATATCGAGGAGGTTTGCGATGAAGCGGTTCAAGCGCTCTGATTGGTCTACCACGGTTGCAACGAGATCGGAACGGTCTGTATCTGGCAATGAGCCGGAATAGTCGCGCAAGGTCGTGGCTGCGCCCAGAATTGCCGCCAGCGGGGTCTTCAGATCGTGTGAGATTGAGGTGAGCAGGGCCGAACGCAATTTGTCAGCTTCGGCGGCGAGTTTTGCTCGCTCCACATCACCGACAAGCTGAACGCGTTCGATGGCAATTGCGGCCTGATCGGCCAAAGCCTCGAAGAGACGCTGTTGTTCAGGCGTGAGGATAGGTCCCATGCGATCATTGTCGAGGCCGATGACGCCAACTGATGTTCTGGCGGTTTTGAGAGGCAGATAGAGTCGTTTGGCACCCGGCAAAGTATTGGCACCACGCCCAGCGGGAAGGTCGTGTTCCCAGGTCCAGTGTGCTGCAGCGATATCGGCGTCATCCAGAGTGTCATCAGGCGGATAACCACCTCTGACCGTTATACTGTTTCCTTCAGGGAGAAGGATCACGACCCGCACCTTGAGCATTGATGCGATCTGGAATGCGGTGGCCCATAACACATCATCGAGCGAGCCAGTCCCTGCCAGCTTTTTGCTGAAGAGATACAGATCTTCCGTCATGCGTGCACGTTGTCGTGCCGCTGCAGCCTGCCGCTGGACCCGGCTCGCCAGATTGCTGGCAATGAAACTCACGAACAGGAAGAAAACCAGCGCCACAACACTTTCAGGATCGGCGATGGAAAGCGTGTAGAGGGGAGAAAGAAAGAAGAAATTATAGGCGAAAGCGCTAAGTACGGATGCGAAAAGCGCTGGCCAAAGACCAAGGGTGACCGCAACACCAAGAACGCCGACAACGAACACCAGTGCTATGCTGCGCACATCCAAAAACTGGTCGAGCAGCAAGCCGGTGACAAGCGCTATTCCTGTCATCACCATACCGATCAGATAGGGCGTGATGTCGGGCGTTGCCTTCTGACTGGCGGTCTTTACCTTACGAGGGGCCTCCCCGTTTTCATAGTCGACACCTGCCGTTATGTGAATGTCGATGGCGCCGGAGAGCCGCACCAGTTCTCGTGCGATGGAGCCGTCGATCATCTCACGCCAGCGCGATTTTATCGATTTTCCGGCGACGATCTGGGTGAAATTGTGTGTTGAAGCATAGCGAACAATGTCTTCGGCGACGGATTGACCGGGAATGATGATTGTTTCCCCGCCGAGCTGTTCGGCAAGCCTCAATGCTGTTGCAAGCCTGTCCTTTGCTTCTTCAGTAAGCCCCGCAGACCGTGCCGTTTCTATATGGATGGCCGCCCAAGGTGCGCGAAGACGATCCGCAAGCCGACGCGCATAGCGAACCAGCGATATACTACGGGGGCGTTCATCGACCGCAACCAATATGCGGTCGCCTGCGGCCCATGGCCCTTCAATGGCATGGGCGCGCATGTGACTGAGCAGTTGCTCGTCGACACGCTGGGCGGTGCGGCGCAGTGCCAATTCACGCAACGCGGTCAGATTCCCGGGAGAAAAGTAATTACGGATCGCTCGTTTCGCGGTCTTTGGTAGGTAAATCTTGCCTTCATTAAGACGTTTGATGAGATCATTCGGCGTGAGATCGATAAGCTCAATGTCGTCGGCACGGTCGATGATGCTGTCGGGTACTGTTTCACGCACACGGATACGCGTGATCTGTGCCACAACATCATTTAGGCTTTCGACATGCTGGATGTTGAGCGTCGTATAGACATCAATCCCGCGCGCCAGAATTTCCTCGACATCCTGATAACGTTTGGGGTGTCTGCTGCCCGGTGCATTCGTGTGCGCCAGTTCATCCACAAGAACCAGTTGTGGTTTGCGGGCCAGCACCGCATCGATATCCATTTCATCCAAGAGATGCCCGCGATAGGCCACTTGCGCACGCGGAATAATCTCAAGCCCTTCCGTCAGCGCTTCGGTTTCCACTCGACCATGTGTCTCGACAACGCCGATGACGACATCTATGCCATCAGCTTTGCGCGCGCGACCGGACATCAGCATTTCATAGGTTTTACCAACACCCGGCGCGGCACCGAGAAATATCTTCAGGCGGCCACGCGTTTCGCGTTCCGCCTGTTCAAGCAGAGCATCGGGGGACGGTCTGTTCTCGCCGAAGCGAAGCGGGTCCGATGTCAAATAAAGCTCCTGAAAGGAAGGGGCGGCAAATCATGCCGCCGCCAGTTATTCTACTTGGTGCTGGTCCTGTCCAGAACAAGGTTCAGCTTCAGAACATTGACCACCGGTTCCCCGAGAAATCCGAGCTCACGAGCTTCAACTTGTTGCTCAACAATTCCTCGCAGTGCGGCTTCATCGATCCCGCGCGCCTTTGCGACACGCGGCACCTGATAGAAAGCTGCTTTCGGTGAAATATGCGGATCGAGACCGCTTGCGGATGTTGTCACAAGGTCAATCGGTAGCCGTGCAGAACCTTCATCTTGTGACAGAACGGTGGCGTCAGCTTTAATTCGTTCAATGAGTTTTGGATTGGTTGGGCCGAGATTGGACCCGCCAGAACTCGCGGCGTCATAACCGTTTTGCCCTGCCGCAGATGGGCGACCGTGAAAATAGCGGTCACCGGTAAAACCCTGTCCGATTAACTCGGAACCAATGATTGTACCGTCCTTTTCGATCAGGCTGCCATTGGCATTAGTGGGGAAGATTGCCTGGGCGATACCGGTCATGCCGAGCGGGTAGAGCAACCCGGTTATGACAGTGAGCGACACGATCATCACAAGCGCTGGACGAAGTTGTTTGAGCATTCTTGCTAATCCTTATGCGAGGCCAAGGGCGGTAATGGCCATATCGATGGCCTTGATGCCGATGAATGGCACGATGACGCCGCCGAGGCCGTAGATCAGAAGATTGCGCGAGAGGAGCGCACCTGCACCGACCGGCTTGTAGGTCACACCTTTCAGCGAAAGCGGGATCAGAGCCACAATAATCAGGGCATTGAAGATGATGGCCGACAGGATGGCGCTCTGCGGCGTGGAGAGCCCCATGATATTGAGCGCGCCAAGCTGAGGATAGAAAGCCAGAAACATAGCCGGAATGATCGCAAAATATTTTGCAATGTCATTGGCGATGGAGAAGGTCGTCAACGCTCCCCGTGTCATCAGCAATTGCTTGCCGATTTCAACGATTTCAATGAGCTTGGTGGGATCGCTATCAAGATCGACCATATTGCCTGCTTCTCGCGCGGCAACCGTGCCGGTATTCATGGCCACGCCGACATCCGCCTGAGCAAGGGCAGGGGCATCGTTTGTGCCGTCGCCGCACATTGCAACAAGTTTCCCCTTCGCCTGTTCCTCTCGGATGAGCGACAGCTTGTTTTCCGGCGTTGCCTGCGCAAGAAAGTCGTCCACACCTGCTTCGGCAGCGATGGCTGCTGCGGTCATAGGGTTGTCACCGGTAATCATGACAGTGCGGATACCCATTCGGCGCAACTCGGCAAAGCGCTCGCGGATGCCGCCTTTGACGATGTCCTTCAGGTGCACGACACCGAGAAGGTGGCCATCTTTAGCGACGGCAAGCGGTGTGCCGCCAGCCTTGGCGATTGTGTCAGCGATAGACTGTAGTTCCGACAGTGTTCTTTCATCGGCGTGGCTATTCTGGCCCACATAGGCAAGCACAGCATCCACAGCACCTTTGCGAATGACGGAACCCTCAATATCGACGCCGCTCATGCGGCTTTGCGCGGTGAATGGTACAAAATGCGCGTGAAGACCTTGCATGTCACGCCCACGTAAACCGTATTTTTCCTTGGCCAGCACGACGATGGAACGACCTTCGGGCGTTTCGTCGGCAAGCGAGGCCAGTTGCGCTGCATCGGCAAGCTCTTGCTCGGTTACGCCATTGACCGGCACAAAAGCGGTCGCCTGACGATTGCCAAGAGTGATCGTGCCGGTCTTGTCAAGCAGAAGCGTGTCCACATCACCCGCCGCCTCGACCGCACGACCGGACATGGCAAGCACATTGAAGCGTACGAGGCGGTCCATGCCTGCGATGCCAATGGCAGAAAGCAAGGCGCCGATTGTCGTCGGGATCAGGGTGACGAAGAGCGCAACCAGCACCGTGACGGGGATATAACCGCCTGCATAAGTCGCAAAGCTAGGGATCGTAACAACGGCGAGCACGAATATCAGCGTCATGCCTGCAAGCAGAATGTTGAGTGCGATCTCGTTGGGTGTCTTCTGGCGTTCGGCACCTTCCACCAGGCTAATCATCTTGTCTATGAAGGTGGAACCCTGTGCGGCGGTGATGCGCACCTTGATCCAGTCGGACAGAACTTGTGTTCCGCCTGTAACGGCAGAGCGGTCGCCGCCGGATTCACGGATGACAGGCGCGGATTCGCCGGTAATGGCGGCTTCATTGACGGATGCGACACCTTCAATGACTTCACCGTCTGAAGGGATGATCTCATTGGCTTCCACTAGAACGATATCGCCAACTTTCAAGCTCGTTCCCGGCACACCTTTCCAGTTTGGTCCCTCGGGACTATCTAGAAGTTTAGCTTGTGTTTCCGTTCGTGTCCGGCGCAGCGAATCTGCTTGTGCCTTGCCTCGGCCTTCTGCGACGGCTTCGGCAAAATTCGCAAACAGAACTGTGAACCACAGCCACAAGACGATCTGGAATGAAAAGCCGACATCGGGATTGCCGGTAGCGACGTCCTTCAGCAGAAGCAAAGTTGTAAGCGCTGAAACGACGGCAACCACGAACATCACCGGATTGCGCGCAAGGCTCCTAGGGTTGAGCTTACGAAAGGCATCGCCGATGGCGGGTAAAAGGATGCGGGCATCAAGAATGCTCGCGGATTTGGACTGGCTCATAACAGAGGCTCCAGTAAAATTACGTTTCCGTTCGGAAAGCTCAGATCAATCCGGCAAGCTGAACCGCGAGAAGGAGTGCGGTCGTTACCAGAAGGATCGAGAGAATGCAGCTTGAGGGTTTGAGCATCAAAACATCTGCCCCTTGATCATTGCGAGGTGTTCGGCAATGGGGCCGAGCGCCAGCGCCGGGAAGAATATCAGGCCTCCAACCACAAGAATGACACCGATCAGCAAGCCCACGAAAAGCGGCCCTGTCGTCGGGAAGGTGCCTGCAGATTGCGGTGCAGCTTTCTTGGCGACAAGTGAACCGGCGATCGCCATGGCAGGCAGGATCACGAGAAACCGGCCCATCAGCATGGCAAGCCCGATGGTGATGTTATACCAGGGCGTATTGCCGGAGAGGCCGCCGAAGGCGGAACCATTATTCGCTGTGCCTGAGGTATAGGCATAGAGAATTTCCGAGAAACCATGTGGTCCGGGATTGGCGATCGATGCCAGCCCTGTTGGAATAACGGACGCTACGGCGGTAAAACCCAGAATTGATAACGGAAGGCAGAGAACGGCGAGCATCGCCATTTTCACTTCCTTGGCTTCGATCTTCTTGCCCAGATATTCAGGCGTGCGTCCAACCATCAGCCCGGCCACGAAAATGGCAACGACAACAAACAGGACGATACCGTAGAAGCCTGCACCTACGCCGCCGATGATGATCTCGCCCAGCATCATGTTGATCATGGGGATCATTCCGCCCAGTGCCATCATGCTGTCATGCATGGCGATCACGGCACCGCATGATGCAGCGGTGGTAACGACGGCGAAGAGCGCGGACATTGCGATGCCGAAACGTGTCTCCTTGCCTTCCATGTTGCCACCATCAACGCCGAGTGCATGGATGAGGGGATTACCGGCAGCTTCTGCCCAGTAGCAGATTGCAACGCCTGCGACGAACAATATGCCCATCGCAGCAAAGATTGCCCAACCCTGACGTTCGTTGCCGACCATTCGCCCGAAGACGTTGGTAAGCGAAGCGCCGATTGCGAAGATCGCAACCATCTGGATCATGTTGGAGATGGCATCCGGGTTTTCAAAAGGATGCGCGGAATTGGCATTGAAGAAACCGCCGCCATTGGTGCCGAGCATCTTGATGGCGAGCTGCGAGGCAACCGGCCCAAGCGCGATCACCTGTCTCGCGCCTTCCAGCGTTGTTGCTTCGGCATAAGCACCAATCGTTTGCGGCACACCGAGGCTGACGAAAGCCAAGGTAAGGATAATGCACAAGGGCAAAAGGACGTAGAGTGTGCATCGTGTAAGATCGACCCAGAAATTTCCGAGCGTCTTCATGGATTTGCGCGAGAATGCACGAATGAGTGCAATGGCGATGGCAACGCCAGTAGCAGCCGAGACGAAGTTCTGTACCGTCAGTCCTGCCATTTGCGTCAGGTAGGACATGGTGCTTTCGCCACCATAGTTCTGCCAGTTGGTGTTGGTAACAAAACTGGCAGTGGTGTTGAAGGCCAGGTCCGCCGGGACGTCGCTCATACCCATCGGGTTGAAGGGCAGAGAGCCCTGAAACCGTTGCAGCATGTAGAGCAGCAAAAAGCCGGCCAGATTGAACAATAGCAGGGAAGCAGCATAGGTTGTCCAGTGCTGTTCTTCTCGTTCTGCTGTGCCTGCGAGGCGGTAAAGCCCCCGCTCGACCGGAACGAGTACAGGTGAAAGGAGCGTCCGTTCACCGCCGAAAACGCGCGTCATGTAGCCGCCGAGCGGTTTGACGAGCAAAATGATGATCCCGCAAAAAACGAGAATCTGAATCCATCCATTGATTGTCATGGTCTTTTCCGAGGCCTGAAAGGCTGCCGGTTACGCGGGCTTGGCCGGAGATCGGCCTAGAACCGCTCCGGTCGTATGAGCGCGTAAAGGAGATAAGCGGCTATAAAGGCTGCAACCAATGCGCCAGCGACGTATTCGATCATCATGGCGACGCCTCAAAGCCTTTCGCAGATGCGCAGATAGCCGAACAGCAGCGCGAAGAAGCCGATGCCGATTGCAAGGACGGCGAAATCCATAGTCATGCCTGAATTGCCCGAAAGGGCTCCCTGTTTCTTACAGGGACATTATGTTGCCGCATTGCATAGGGTTTCGAGAGCGGGCGCTGCTTCAAAAAATAAAAAACTCATATATGGAATGCGGTCGATAAAGGCCGATGTTGCCGTCTTGTCTTTCACTAGAGCGATGTTGCCGCGGCAGCTGCACGACCGGCCGTTCGTCCGGAAAAGATGCAGCCGCCGAGGAATGTGCCTTCAAGTGCATTATACCCATGATAACCGCCACCGCCGAAGCCTGCAGCTTCGCCTGCAGCGTATAAACCGGGCACCTTTTCTCCTGCCGCATTGAGAACTTGGGCGTCCATATCGGTATGCAAACCGCCAAGTGTCTTGCGTGTCAGAATATGAAGTTTGACGGCAATAAGCGGACCGTTGGAGGGTTCCAGCAGAGAATGCAGCGGCACGGCGCGCGTGAGACGGTCACCGATATAGGCTCGGGCATTATGGACCGCCATCACCTGAGCATCCTTGGAGTAGCGGTTGACGATCTCGCGATCTCGCGCTTCGATTTGATCACGGATATGGTCAGGCTTCAGAAGCTTCTCTCCCGTCAAACCGTTCATTTTTGCAATGAGCTCATCCAGTGTTCCAGCTGTGATGAAATCTGCTCCGTTATCGAGAAAGGCTTGGACCGGCGGCGGTGGCGCTTTACCGAGGCGACTTTTAAGCAAAAGCTTCCAGTTTTTGCCCGTGAGGTCCGGATTTTGTTCCGATCCGGACAGAGAGAACTCTTTGCGGATGATTTTTTCGGTCAGGATGAACCACGAATAGTCGTAGCCGGTCGAAAGAATATGTTTGAGCGTGCCAAGAGTGTCGAAGCCAGGAAGATAGGGAGCGGGAAGACGATTGCCCTTAGCGTCGAACCAAATGGAAGAAGGCCCCGGCAGAATGCGAATGCCATGGTTCGGCCAGATCGGGTTCCAGTTTCGCACGCCTTCCGTATAGTGCCACATGCGATCAGCATTGATGACATGCCCGCCCGCAGCCACGGCAATATCTATGCCGCGTCCATCAACATGAGCTGGTACTCCCAATACCATTTCTTTCGGGGGAATGCCGAGCCTGTCGCGCGGCCATGCCCTTCGAACCTTGTCGGGGTCACCGCCTATGCCGCCAGATGTGACGATTACACAGTCAGCAAAATAGGCAAATTCGCCAATGGTGTCGCGTGACGAAGATTGCCCGCGCTCGACAGTCGATGGCACCAGCACCTCTCCATAGACACCACTGACGCGCCCGCCGGTAGTGGCGATACTATTGACTCTATGACGGCATTTTAGGGTTATGAGCCCTTTGCTGATTGCTGCACGGAGCGATCGTTCAAATGGTGCTACGACAGCAGGTCCTGTTCCCCAGGTTACATGAAAGCGTGGCACTGAATTGCCGTGACCATCGGCTTTTGCTCCGCCACGCTCCGCCCAGCCAACAACAGGAAACCAGCGCATGCCGAGACCATGCAGCCATGAGCGCATTTCTCCTGCGGCAAACTCCAGATAGGATTCGGCCCAGCGTTTCGGCCAACGATCTTCCGGCCGGTCAAATTGTGCCGATCCGAACCAGTCCTGCCGCGCGAGGTCGATATTGTCCTTGATGCCAAGGCGACGCTGTTCCGGGCTGTCGACCATAAATAATCCGCCGAGTGACCAGAACGCTTGTCCACCAATGGAATTGTCACCTTCCTGTTCGAGAAGAATGACTTTGCGACCCGCAAGAGCCAACTCATGAGCGGCAACAAGCCCAGCTAATCCGGCACCGATGATGATTGCATCCGCATTCTCCATCCCCGCTTCCTCTCTCCCAAAAGGCGCTCGATGAGCGCATCGTGACTGAAGGGATGATGTGTTGCAAGCGGTCGTCGGGTGTATTCAACCGAAGAAATAAGGCACGATCCAGTCGGCAATCAGCTTGATGGAAAGTCCAAACAAGGTCAGCTGCACGAGCAGGAAAAACGGACCGTCGGGCATTATCCGGGTTAGTTTGGCACCGACGAAGGTGCCGATGACTGCGGCAGGGACCAACCAAAGGCCGAGCGAGGTATCGAGATTGGAGAACTGCTGCAACTGCCAGTAGGGAACGAGTTTTGCGGCGTTGACGATGGCAAAAAGAATAGTCGAGGTGCCGGCGAAGACGAGTTTTGGAAGATGCTGCGGCAGCACGTACATCTGGAACGGTGGCGCCCCGGAATGAGAGACAAAGCTGGTCAGACCTGTGAGAACGCCCCAAAAGACGCCGCCAGGAACATCCGCCTTTCGCGCGCTTTTGCGGTAACGCGCCCCGAACCAAGCATTGAAGCAGAAAAGGATGCCGACCAAGCCGACCAGCATTCCGATGAAGGTAGGAGAAAGATGTGCGCTGAACATCCAACCAACGCCAACGCCGAGAATTGCTGCTGGGGTCAGGATTGCAAGATTGCGTGCCGAGAAGTGATGGCGATAAAGATATAGGCCAAACATGTCGCTGATGACATAGATCGGAAGCAAAAGTGCGGCGGCGGTGACCGGCGATATGACCAGCGCCATCAAAGGAACCGCGAGCGTACCGACGGACGGCAACCCACCTTTCGAAAGCCCAACAAGAAATGCCGCAATGACTGCGATTGTGAGAAAAAGAGGCGTGTGTTCGAGCATGTGATAGGGCAGCTTTGCGGTGGGGGGAGAAAACATCTCCGGCGTTGGGCCAGAGATGTTGTGATTGGATGTCAGGCGTGGGCCCATTCCCAGTAAAGCGCCCGCGCCCGCTTCGTCAGTGGTCCATATTCAAGTTTGCGATCATCAAAACCGACAATTGGCACAACTTTGCTCATATTGCCTGTCGAGAAGATTTCATCCGCTTCGCGGAAATCTTCGATCTTCAAAGTGGTTTCATGGACGGTGACGCCTGCTGTGCGCAAAAGCCCGATTACGCGCTGGCGAGTAATGCCGTTGAGGAATGTACCATTGGGCGCTGGTGTGAAAACCTCGCCACCACGTACCATGAAGACGTTTGAGGTTGCTGTCTCCGCAACGTTGCCAAGCACGTCGGTCACCAGCGCATTGTGAAAGCCTTTTGCCTTTGCCTCGCGCAGCATGCGCGCGTTGTTCGGATAAAGGCAGGCGGCCTTGGCATTGACCGGCATGACTTCCAGATATGGCCGACGGAACGATGTCGTGGTGACCGTGAAACCCTTCGGCTCGACCATGGGGATCGCTTCAAGGCAGAGTGCAAAATCCGTTGACGATGCGAGCGGAGCGACTGCGCTGGCGTCACCTTCTTCTGCCCAGTACATGGGGCGGATATAAACGTCTGTTCCAGGCGTGAACTTTTTCAGGCCCTCACGCGCAAGCGTCTCGATGTCATTGGCGGAAAGTGTCGGTTCTAATCCCAAAACACGAGCTGAATCATTGGCGCGGGCAGAATGGCGGTCAAGGTCTGGTGTTACGCCTTCAAAGAGGCGTGCACCATCAAATACCAGCGAACCAAGCCAGGTCGCTTGTGAGGCTGCACCGAGAATGCGAACATCGCCTTCACGCCATTCGCCCTTGTAATAGGTCCACATCGCGCGTTTATCGGTCATTTCCCTAGTCCTTTGACAATATATTTCTCGTGCTTCTGCCCGCGTCAGAGCGCTGTCAAACACAAATCGTTATCGGAAAAATGCTCAAAGCGTCTTGATATGGTTAAATCAGGTTAACGTCCTAAGCACTTTTGTTTGAAGCGTTATTTCATCAACC
>Ga0006562J51391_1187513_pt1 | contig 14327 bp, 14 predicted proteins | sample Ararhi6_input_d2_FD_51391 | JGI IMG/M metagenome (IMG submission 51391) | reverse complement strand
CTACCTCGCCGGTACGCAGAGCGCGATGTCGGTGTCGGAGCCGTTCGACATGGCATCGAACCTCGACCTGTACGACGGAGCGCGCGCCGCCTCCTACGACGCCGCCGTCGCGGCCCTGCACGCGGCGGGTGCGCGGGATGGGGACACGGTGCACCTGGCCGGGCATTCGCAGGGCGGGATGATCGCCGAGCGGCTCGCGCTGGACGGGCAGTTCCGCGTCGCCACGGTCGTCACCTTCGGCTCGCCCGTGCAGGCCGATGTCCGGGGCGACACCCTGCAGGTCGCGCTGCGGCACACCGACGACCCGGTCGCGGCGCTGGCGGCCGGCGGCGCGCCGTACCCCACGGGCGCGCCCGGCAGCTTCGTCGCCGAGCGCGTCGCCGATCCCGGCGGCTCCGTCACCGACCTCGCCTTCGGCGCGCATCAGCTGGATGCCTACGCCGAGACCGCACGGCTCGTCGACGCCTCGGACGACCCGCGGGTGGAGGCCGTGCGCGAGCGTCTCGCGGAGCTCGGCACTGCGACGTCGGTCACGGCCACGCTCTACGGCGCGGAACGCGGCTGGGTGCGCGCGCCCGGCCGCGCCGATCCGAACCCCGTCAGCGCTTCTTCTTCAGCTGCGGGCGGAGGATGATCCCGAGGATCCAGTTGATGAGCGAGATCACGATCGCGGCGACCACGCCGAGCCAGAACTCCTCGACGCGCAGCCCCCAGCCCCACCACAGCGTCAGCCAGGCGGTCAGCCACAGCAGGAAGCCGTTGATGACGACCGAGATGAGGCCCAGCGTCAGGATGTACAGCGGGAAGGCGACGATCTTGATGACCGTGCCGATCACCGTGTTGACGATCGCGAACACGGCGGCGACGGCGAGCAGCGTCAGGACGAGCTGCAGCGTCTCACCGGGCGCGAACGGCAGGACGTCGACCTTGAGCGGCTCGATGAGGGTGACGACCCAGATCGCGAAGGCGTTGATGACGACGCGGATGAGGAAGCGCATAGTGCGCTCAGTCTGGCACGCCGCATGGTTCGGGGGCACGGGTGTGCGGGAGACTCGTCAATAGACTCGTCGCGTGACCGACATCCCCGTCCGCATCCGTCCCGAGATCGCCGCCCTCCCGCCGTACCGGCAGGGCAAGCAGGCCGGCGAGGGAGCCTTCAAGCTGTCCAGCAACGAGAACCCGTTCGGGCCGCTGCCGGGCGTCGTCGCGGCCGTCGCCCGCGCGCAGGCCTTCAACCGGTATCCGGATGCCTCCTCCCCGCGCCTGAGCGCACGCATCGCCGAGCGGTACGGGGTCGCGCCGGACGCGGTGCACATCGGCGCGGGCTCGGTGTCGATCCTCTTCCAGCTCGCGCAGGCCACCTCCGGGCCCGCGGACGACATCGTGTTCTCCTGGCGCTCGTTCGAGGCCTACCCGAGCCTCGCGACGGTCGCCGGCGCCACCGCGACCACCGTGCCGAACACGCCCGACGGGCGCCACGACCTCGTCGCGATGGCCGCCGCCGTCACGGAGCGCACAGGCATGGTGCTCGTCTGCAGCCCCAACAACCCGACCGGTCCCATCGTGACGCAGGACGAGTTCGACGCGTTCCTGGCCGCGGTGCCGGCGAACGTCCTCGTGGTCCTCGATGAGGCGTACGCCGAGTTCGTCACCGACCCCGCCGCCGTCGACGGCCGCCGTGTGCTCGCCGCCGGCCACGACAACGTCGTGGTCCTGCGCACGTTCTCGAAGGCGTACGGCCTCGCCGGTCTCCGCGTGGGCTACGCCGTCGGGCACCCCCGCATCCTCGACGCCGCCCGCTCGACCGGCATCCCGCTGTCGGTCACCGCAGCCGCCGAGGAGGCGGCGCTCGCGAGCCTCGACGCCGAGGAGGAGCTGCTCGAGCGCGTCCGCGTCATCGCCGACCGCCGCGACCGCCTCGTGCGGCTGCTCCGCGATGCCGGCTGGGACGTCCCCGACGCGCAGGGCAACTTCGTGTGGCTGCCCGCCGGAGACCGGGCGCTCGAGGTCGCCGAGGTCTTCGAGGCCGCCGACCTCATCGTCCGCCCGTTCGCCGGCGACGGCGTGCGCATCACGGTCGGCGAGGAGGAGTCGCTGGACCGCGTGGTCGAGGCGGCGCACCGGAGCATCGCGTCGGAGTGACGGTCGCGCCCCCGCGTCGCCTGTGGACTCGGCACCGTGAATCCCGGCATCCGTTGTCGATGTCCTGCAGAAGCCGCACCGGAGGGCACGTTAGCGTAGGACCGTGACCCCCTCTTTCGAGGCTCAGGCCGATGATCCCGCCCTCGTCCGCGTCCTCGCGGCCGACGGCACGTTCGCGCCCACCCCGGAGGCCGAGCGCCTCCTCCCACTGATCGACGCGCTGAGCGACGACGACCTCCGCGGCCTCTACCGCGACATGGTGGTCGTCCGCGCCTTCGACCAGCAGGCGACGAACCTGCAGCGTCAGGGCCAGCTCGCGCTGTGGCCGCCGTCCTTCGGGCAGGAGGCCGCACAGGTGGGCTCCGCGCGGGCCGCGCGTCCGCAGGACCACCTCTTCCCGTCGTACCGCGAGCACGTCGTATGCACGATCCGCGGCGTCGACCCCATTGACATCGTCCGGCTCATGCGCGGCCTTACGCACGGCGGATGGGACCCGACAGACCCGAAGAACGGCAACACGCACATCTACACGCTCGTGCTCGGCGCGCAGACGCTGCACGCCACGGGCGTCGGGATGGGGATGGTCTTCGACGGCCGCTGCGGCACGGGCGACCCGGAACAGGACGCCGCCGTCATGGTCTACTACGGCGACGGCGCGTCCAGTCAGGGCGACGTGCACGAGGCCATGGTCTTCGCGAACACCTACCGCACGCCGCAGGTGTTCTTCCTGCAGAACAACCACTGGGCGATCTCGGTGCCCGTCGCCACCCAGGCGCGTGCTCCGCTCTACCGCCGCGGTGAGGGCTACGGCATGCCGTCGCTGCGGGTGGACGGCAACGACGTGCTCGCCAGCTACGCCGTCACGAAGCTCGCGCTCGACGAGGCGCGGGCCGGCGAGGGCCCGCGCGCCATCGAGGCGCTCACGTACCGGATGGGCGCCCACACGACGAGCGACGACCCCACGAAGTACCGCACCTCCGACGAAGAGGCCTCGTGGGCGCGCCGCGATCCCATCCAGCGGATGCGCGCGTATCTCGAGGGTCGCGGCGCGGCCTCGACCCTCTTCGCCGAGGTGGATGCCGAGGCCCGGGCCTACGCGGACGACGTCCGGGTGCGCACGAACGCGCTCGGCGACATCGACGCCGCGTCGATGTTCGCGCACGCGTACAGCGACGAGCACCCGCTCATCGATGCGCAGCGGCAGTGGCTCGCCGACTACGAGGCCGCGTTCGGGGAGGCCCAGGCATGACCGACGTCCAGAACCTGCCGTTCGCGAAGGCCCTCAACGCCGGCCTCCGCGCCGCGATGGCCGCCGACGACCACGTCCTGCTCATGGGTGAGGACATCGGCCGCCTCGGCGGCGTCTTCCGCGTCACCGAGGGGCTGCAGGCGGAGTTCGGCGACCGTCGCGTCCTCGACACCCCGCTCGCCGAATCCGGCATCGTGGGCACGGCCATCGGGCTGGCGATGTCGGGCTTCCGGCCCGTCTGCGAGATCCAGTTCGACGGGTTCGTCTTCCCGGCGTTCGATCAGATCACCTCGCAGCTCGCGAAGATCACGAACCGCCACGAGGGCGCCTACCGGATGCCGGTGGTCATCCGCATCCCGTACGGCGGGCACATCGGCGCGGTCGAACACCACCAGGAGAGCCCCGAGGCGTACTTCGCGCACACCCCCGGCCTGCGGGTGGTGTCCCCCTCGACGCCCAACGACGCGTACTGGATGATCCAGGATGCGATCACCTCGCCCGACCCCGTGATCTTCCTGGAGCCGAAGGCGAAGTACTGGATCAAGGGCGAGGTCGACACCGCCGACCGGGCGCTGCCCCTGCACGCCTCGCGCGTCGTCCGCCGCGGCACCGACATCACGTTGGTCGGTCACGGCGCCATGGTCACGACGCTCCTGCAGGCCGCCGCGCTGGCCGAGTCGGAGGGCACGAGCTGCGAGGTCATCGACCTGCGCTCCCTCTCGCCCATCGACTACGGCCCCATCCTGGACTCCGTGCGCCGCACGGGCCGCATGGTCTACGCGCAGGAGGCCCCAGGCTTCACCTCCGTCGGGTCGGAGGTCGCCGCGACCGTCATGGAGAAGGCGTTCTTCGCCCTGGAATCCCCCGTCCTCCGGGTCTCCGGCTTCGACGTGCCGTTCCCGCCGGCCAAGCTCGAGGGCACGTACCTTCCCGACCCCGACCGCATCCTCGAAGCCGTCGACCGCGCACTGGCGTACTGACGCAGACTGATTTGGAGCACCGATGAGCACGCAGACCTTCCATCTGCCGGATGTCGGCGAAGGCCTCACCGAGGCGGAGATCGTGCAGTGGCGCGTCTCCCCCGGCGACGCCGTCGCCGTCAACGACGTGCTTGTCGAGATCGAGACCGCCAAGTCGCTCGTCGAGCTGCCGTCGCCGTTCGAGGGAACGGTCGGCGAGCTCCTCGCCGCGGAGGGCGACACCGTGACGGTGGGTGCCGCGATCATCACGATCGCGGGAGCCGCCGCCGAGCCGGACGCGTCTGCGGGCCTGTCGGAGCACGGCGAGAAGGCCGCCGAACCCGAGGACGGCGGCGCGGTCCTCGTCGGCTACGGCACCGGCGGGCACGTGCAGTCGCGGCGGCGCAAGCCCGCCGAGCGTCCGGTGAAGGCGTCGGTCGGCGTCGTCGCGAAGCCGCCCATCCGCAAGCTCGCCCGCGACCTCGACGTCGACCTCACGCAGGTCGTCCCCTCCGGCCCCGCCGGGGAGGTCACCCGCGACGACGTCGTCAAGCACGCCTCGCAGGCCTCGGTGTTCCGCAACATCGCGACGCCCGAGGCGCCCGAGGTCCGCGAGCAGTCCATCCCGGTGGCGCCGCAGGCCGCGTCCCGCCCGGCTCAGCCCGTCGCGGCGCCGCCCGCCGCCGACCCGGAGCGCGAGGAGGCGATCCCCGTCAAGGGTGTCCGGAAGGCCATCGCGAGCGGCATGGTGCGCTCCGCCTACACGGCCCCTCACGTCTCGGTCTGGACCGACGTCGACGCAACCCGCACGATGGAACTCGTCAAGCGGCTGAAGGCGTCGCCGGACTTCGCCGACATCAAGGTCTCGCCGCTGCTCATCATGGCGCGCGCCGTCATCTGGGCCGTCCGCCGCACGCCCATGGTCAACGCCGCCTGGATCGACAACGAAGACGGCTCCGCCGAGATCCGCGTGCGCAACTACGTCAACCTCGGCATCGCCGCCGCGACGCCGCGCGGCCTGCTGGTCCCGAACATCAAGGATGCGCAGGACCTCAACATGCAGGGTCTCGCCCGCGCGCTCGAGAAGCTCACGCTCACGGCGCGCGAGGGCAAGTCCACCCCCGCCGACCAGCAGGGCGGCACGATCACCATCACCAACATCGGGGTCTTCGGGATGGATGCCGGCACGCCGATCATCAACCCCGGCGAATCCGGCATCATCGCGATGGGCACGATCCGGCAGAAGCCCTGGGTCGTCGACGGCGAGGTGCGCCCCCGCTTCGTCACGACCGTGTCGGGGTCGTTCGACCACCGCGTCATCGACGGTGACGGCGTGAGCCGGTTCGTCGCCGACATCGCCTCGATCCTCGAGGAGCCCGCGCTGCTGCTGGACTGAGCGCCGCCGCAGGCATCCCGTTGATTTGAGAATGGTTATCAATAGCACGTAGGCTGGAGGCATGCGCCGCTCCGCCCCCGTCCTCTCGCTGGTCGCCGCCTCCGGGCTGCTCCTCGCCGGATGCTCCGCCGCGGGCACCGAGGACGACGGCATCCGGGTCGTCGCGTCCACGACGGTGTACGGCCAGATCGCCGAGGCGATCGGGGGCGACCTGATCGAGGTGACCTCCCTCATCTCCTCCGTTGCACAGGACCCGCACGCGTACGAGGCTCCCGCCCGCGACCAGCTGACCATCTCCCGCGCCGACCTCGTCATCCGCAACGGCGGCGGCTACGACGCCTTCGTCGATGGACTCATCGAGGCGAGCGATGCGGATGCCGTCGTGCTGACGGCCGTGGAGTTCTCGCACGCCTACCCGGGCAACGACGGCCACAGTGTCACAGGGGACAGCGCCGAGGCCGACCACGATCACGACAGCGGCGCCGCCCACGACCACATCGACGGCTTCAACGAGCATGTCTGGTACGACCCGGATGCCATGGCGCACCTCGCCGCGGACATCGCCCACGAGCTGAGCGAGCTGGACGCGGCCCACGCCGGCGACTACGCCGCCAACCTCGCCGACTTCCAGTCCGGCATCGAGGAGATCACGGGCGACCTCGCCGCCGTCGCGGCCGCGCACGCGGGCGACCGCGTCTTCGTCACCGAACCCGTCCCGCTGTACCTGGTCGAGGCGGCGGGTCTCGTCGACGCCGCGCCCGCCGCGTTCAGCGAGGCCGTAGAGGAGGGGCAGGACGTCCCGCCGGCGACGCTGCTCGAGGCGCGCGACATGCTCGACACCGGCGAGGTGCGTGCGGTCCTCGCCAACGCGCAGACCGGCGGGGCCGAGACCGGCGAGGTCCTGCGCTGGGCGGCCGCCGACGGCATTCCGGTCGTGGAGTTCACCGAACTCGTCCCCGAGGGCGAGACCTACCTCGGCTGGATGCGGGCGAACATCGCCGATCTCGCCGGTACGCTGACCCGGTGACCTCGCCCGCCGACCCCGCGCTGCAGAATCCGCTGCAGATCCGCGGCGCCGCCCTCCGGCGCGGCGACCGGGAGCTGTGGAGCGGTCTCGACCTCGACGTCGCGCCCGGCGAGCTCATCGCCGTGCTCGGACCGAGCGGCTCCGGCAAGACCACGCTGCTGCGCGCCATCCTGGGCCTGGAGCCGCTCAGTGAGGGCACCATCACGGCGCTCGGCGAACCGGTGCGCCGGCGCGGCAACCGCCGGATCGGGTACCTGCCGCAGGCGCGTCCCCTCCCGCGGGACACCTCCATCCGCGGGCGCGAGCTCGTCGGCCTCGGCGTCGACGGCCACCGCTTCGGTCTGCCGCTGCGCCGCCGCGGCGACCGGGCCCGCGTCGACGCGCTGATCGACGCCGTGGGCGCGGGCCACTTCGCCGACGAGCCGGTCGGCGTGCTCTCCGGCGGCGAGCAGCAGCGGCTGCGCGTCGGGCAGGCGCTCGCCGACGACCCCCGCCTGCTGCTGTGCGACGAGCCGCTCACGAGCCTCGACCTCGCGAACCAGCAGGCCGTCGTGCGGCTCATCGACGCGCACCGGAAGACCGGGGCCGGCGTGCTCCTCGTCACCCACGACATCAACCCGGTGCTCGGGAAGGTCGACCGCATCCTGTACCTCGCGAACGGCCGCTTCACCCTCGGGAAGCCGAAGGACGTGCTGACCTCACCCGTCCTCAGCGACCTCTACGGCGCCCCCGTCTTCGTGCTGCGCGCCGGCGACCGGCTCGTCGTGGTCGGCGCGCCCGACGCCGAGGAGTCGCACCACCACCACGAGGGGCACCAGTGAACTGGGCGGACGTCGGGGACGCCATGTTCGGCGGCCTCGCGGACTACGGCGACATCCTCGCGCTCGTGTCGAACTCGGTGTGGGCAGGCGCGATCCTCGGGCTCGTCGGCGGGCTCATCGGCGTCTTCGTGATCCAGCGCGACATGGCCTTCGCAGTGCACGGCATCAGCGAGCTGTCGTTCGCCGGCGCCGCCGCGGCGCTGCTGGTCGGGGCGGACGTCGTGACGGGGTCGATCGTCGGGTCGCTCGTGGCCGCCGGTCTCATTGGGTGGCTGGGGGCGCGGGCCCGGGAGCGCAACTCCATCGTCGGCGTGCTCATGTCGTTCGGGCTGGGTCTCGGCATCCTCTTCCTCTCGCTCTACAACGGACGCAGCGCCAACCGCTTCAGCCTGCTGACGGGGCAGATCGTGTCGGTGCAGTCCGCGCAGCTCGGCTGGCTCATCGGGATCTCCGCGTTCGTGCTCATCGCGCTGCTGCTCATCTGGCGTCCGCTGCGGTTCGACTCCCTCGACCCGCAGTCCGCCGCCGCCCGCGGTGTGCCCACCGCGGCGGTCTCCCTCGGGTTCATGCTGCTGCTGGGCCTCGCGGTCGCCGTCGCGGTGCACATCATCGGCGCGCTCCTCGTGATGGCGCTCGTCGTCACGCCCGCCGCCGCGGCCGTGCGGGTCGCGTCGGGAGCCGTCGCGGTGCCGCTCCTGTCGGCGCTGTTCGGCATCGTCGCGGCGGTCGGCGGCATCCTGCTCGCCATCATGGGGACCCTGCCCGTGAGCCCCTACATCACCACCATCTCCTTCGTGATCTACCTCGTCTGCCGCGTCATCGGTGCGCGGCGCGGGCGGGTCACGACGGCGCGATGAGGGCTTCCGCACGGGGAGCTCGGAAGCCCCGCGGGTAGACTCCGGCCATGGCCCAGCGCAACACCTGGCAGCGCGATCGCGTGCGCGCGGCGCTCTCCGGCTCCCCCGGATTCGTGTCCGCGCAGGACCTGCACGCCTCCCTCCGCGACGACAACACCGGCATCGGTCTCGCCACCGTCTACCGCACCCTCGCCTCCCTCGCCGCCTCCGGCGAGGCCGACCAGCTGCAGAGCCCCGAGGGCGAGGCGATCTACCGCGCCTGCTCGAGCGAGGGCCACCACCACCACCTCATCTGCCGCAGCTGTGGCACGACCGTGGAGATCCAGGCCACCGACGTCGAGACGTGGGCGCAGCGGACGGCGGCAGCGCACGGCTTCACCCGGGCAGAGCACGTCGTCGACATCTTCGGGCTGTGCGCGGCCTGCTCGGAAGCGGCGCGGTGACCAGCACCCCGACGGCCCCCGCGCGGGTGCTGCCCTGGGCAGCCCTCGGCGCGGGCGTCGCCGTGATCGCGGCGCTGCTCGCTCTCGCGCTGATCTCCCCGGCACCGCTGCTGCCGACCCGCGCGCAGGACGCCCTGACCCTCTCCATCAGCGTGCTCGTCGAGTCGCTGCCGTTCGTGCTGCTCGGCGTCATCCTCTCGATCGTCGTGCAGGTGTGGGTGCCGCCGGACGTCATCGAACGCTGGATGCCGCGGCGCGCCTGGGCCCGCCGGGCCGTGCTGTCGCTCCTCGGGATGCTGATCCCGGTCTGCGAGTGCGGCAACGTCCCGTTCGCCCGCGGCCTCATGATGCGGGGGTTCACGGTCCCCGAGACGCTGACGTTCCTCATCGCCGCGCCGATCGTGAACCCGATCGTGATCATCACGACCCACCAGGCGTTCGGCTTCGACGACGGCATCCTCATCGCCCGCCTCCTCGGCGGGTATGCCGTGGCCAACCTCATCGGCTGGCTGTACAGCCGTCACCCCGACCCCGACGGCCTCGTCACCGACCGGTTCCGCGCCGCGTGCGAGATCGTCGAGACCGAGACCGAGTCCGGCGGTCGCGGGCGGCGCAGCCTCGCCCAGTTCGTCGTCGAGCTGCGCGCCGTCATGCCCGCCCTCGTGATCGGATCCGCCCTCGCCGGCGCCGTGCAGGTGCTCGTCCCGCGCGACCTGCTCCTCGCGATCGGGTCGAATCCGGCGCTGTCGATCGTCGCGATGATCGCGCTCGCGATGGTCGTGTCGATCTGCTCGAACGTCGACGCGTTCTTCGCCCTGTCGTTCGCATCCGCGTTCACACCGGGCTCGATCGTCGCGTTCCTGATCGTGGGCCCGCTCGTCGACGTGAAGATGCTCGCGCTGCTGCGGACGACCTTCCGCACGCGCGTGCTCGTGGGACTCGTCGTGGTCGTCGTGCTGAGCGCGGTCGCGCTCGGCGGGGTGGTGAACCTCCTTGCCTAGGCTCCTCGGGACGCGCCTGCTCGGTGTGGGGCTCACCGCCGCCCTCGCCGCCGTCACGCTCGCCCTCGCCGTCACGGATCGGCTCGGGCTCTACATCAACCCCGACTCGACCTGGTTCGCCGTCTCGATGGCGGTGCTGGCGCTGGCCGGCGCCGTGCTCAGCTTCGCCCTGCCGCTCGGCGAGGAAGCCGACCACGGCCACGGGCACGGCGAGGACCACGGGCACGACTACGACCACGTCGGGCACGCCGACGGAGCCCACGCGCCGGGCGGGATCACGCCGGGCGGGATCGCGGCGCTCACCGGCGGCATCCTCGCGACCGGTCTCGTCGGCGCCATCGTCCTCGTCCCGCCCGCGACGCTCTCCGCCGAGCTCGCGATGTCGCGCGACACAGGCACGGCGCCCCTCTTCCAGGGCGCCGACAACGTCGCGCTCGCCGCGACCGGCGACACGGCGTCGTTCGGCGTCGGCGAGTGGGCGAGCGTCTTCGCGACCGCGACGAACCCCGATGCCTTCGACGGCGACGAGATCACGCTCACCGGCTTCGTCACGCCGGGCGAGGACGGCTTCGACCTCACCCGGCTCGTCATCACGCACTGCGTCATCGACGCCCAGCCCGCCCGCATCCCGATCACCGCGGCGGACGCACCGGAGACGGGCGAATGGGTCACCGTGACCGGCACCATCCGCGACGTCGAGGGGCGCCTGCACGTGCAGGCCACCTCGGTGGACGTCGTGGCGGAGCCCGAGGACCCGTATGAGTACTGACCCGCCGACGCGTCGCTCCCAGGCGCGGCAGCGGCGCAGCCGCGCCTTCACGACGAGCTTCGCGGTCGTCATCGGGGTGCTCGCCGCCGTCGGCCTCGGCGGCGCCGCTCTCACGACGGCGCAGGGTCCGCGCATCACGCAGGTGCAGATCGACGCGGAGGCCGCGGTCGCGGCATCCGGGTCCCGCATCCTCTTCACGACGACCCAGTCGCTCGCCGAGGTCACGGCCGAGCAGGTCACCGTCTCGCCGGCCGCCGACTTCACGGTGGACACCGCCGGCCGCACGGTCGGCGTGCGGTTCGCACTGCCGCTGTGGGATGCCACGGAGTACACCGTGACGATCTCCGACGTCGTCGGCATCGGCGGGGGGCCCGCGGCGACGATCACGGAGACCTTCACGACCCCGCCGCTGGAGGTCTACCTCCTGCAGCGCGGCGAGGGGGAGGACACCGTCTTCCGCACCGGGCTGGCCGGAGACGCCGCCATCCCGGTGTTCACCGCGCCGCACATCGAGGACTTCCGCGCCACGTCCGGGCACCTCGTCATCGCGACGCGCGACGACGAGGACCTCTCCGAGCTCATCGTGACGGCGCTGGACGGCTCGGACCCGCGCACGCTGCCGCTGCCCGGCGACGGCATGGTCACCAACCTGCAGAGCGCCGACCGCGGCGATCTCATCGGCTACACGTTCACGGATGCCGACATCGGCCCCGCCGGGGGACGCGAGAGCGTGCTGCACACGGCGTCGCTCGGCGCGGGCCGTGCGGACGACGACCCCACGCCCATCACGATCGAGGGCGGGGATTCCCGCGTCGAGGACTGGCGGTTCGTGCCGGGGACCGACAGCGTCCTGCTGCTCACCTTCGACGGCGCGCTCACCCTCGCCTCGCCGGCCGGCGGCGAGCCTGTCGCGCTCGGCAACGCCGTCGTCATCCACGGGATCGCGCGCGGATCCACCCAGGCGGTCGTCGAGCGGATCGACGGCCTCGCGCGCATCGACCTCGCGACCGCGGACGAGGAGCCGCTGGCGGGCACGGCGCCCGACCTCGGGCAGCCGGGCGCCGTCACACCCCTGCTCGGAGGGACAGGCGAGACCCTGCGCGTGCTCGCGCACCTCGACGGCTTCACCGTGATCTCCACCGACGTCGCCGTGGTGGATGCCGACGGCTCCGCGCGTACCGTGTTCACGGTGCCGCCGGAGGACACGCTGCTGCAGACCTGCGTCTCGCCGAGCGGGCGGTACGCGGCGCTGCTGGTGGCCCCCGACATGGTCGACAATCCGTACGACGGTTACGCCCTGCCGTTGCCGACCCGGCTCGAGACCCATGTCATCGCGCTCGCCGGGGACGCCACGGACAACGAGATCGTGGCGCTCTCCGGGTTCGACATCTCGTGGTGCCAGAACGCGACGCGCGGATGATCCCCGCCACCCGTGACGCCCTCACCGCGCTGCCGCTCGAGGTGGCGCCGCGCCTCCTCGGCGGGATCCTGCGCGTCACGGTGGACGGCGTCACGGTCGCCGTGCGGCTGACCGAGGTCGAGGCGTACCACGGCCTCGGTACCGGCGACGTGGCCGACCCCGGTTCGCATGCCCGCAGCGGACCCACGGCGCGGAACGCGACGATGTGGGGCGAGCCCGGGCACCTGTACGTCTACCTGAGCCACGGCATCCACTCGTGCGTCAATGTCGTCTGCGGACCCGAGGGACAGGCCGGCGGAATCCTGCTGCGCGGCGGAGAGGTGATCGAGGGGGTGGATGCCGCGTTCACGCGGCGCCGGGCGGCCCGCACAGCGCGCGACCTCGCCCGGGGACCGGGACGGCTGGGCGACGCCATCGGCCTCCGGCATCCGCGCCATGACGGGATCGACGCCGTGACGGGCGCCCCGCGGGCGGGCGCGACGGCGCACTTGCTCCTGCCCGAGGAGACCGCGCCGGTGGTCGAGACGGGCCCGCGCGTCGGGGTCGCGGGCGTGGCCGGCACGGCGGCGTTCCCGTGGCGATTCTGGCTGCCGGGCGAGCCGACCGTGTCGTCGTTCCGGTGGGGGCGCGGGGCGGGTCCGTCCCCGGCTACGCCGTAGTCCGCCGCGCCGTCACGTGCGCTGCACCTTCTTGCGCAGGCGGATCGGGGACGTCGTGACGGCGCGCCATCGCATCGAGGCGTCGAACCAGACCGGTGCCATGACTTCGGGGACGCCCTGATTCATCCTGATCCGCCATCCGATGCGGTCGAGGAATCGGTGGTGGTACCAGCAGAGGAGGACGCCGTTGTCCGTGTGCGTCGCGCCACCGTGGGCGTGCTCGGTGACGTGGTGGATCTCGCACCAGCCCGCGGGCACGCCGCATCCCGGGATGATGCAGCCGCCGTCGCGGAGGGCGATCGCGCGTCGCTGGTGCCGGTTGAACACGCGCTCCTCGGTGCCGATTCGGACGATTCGTCCATTCTCACCGGTGGTGACGCGCTGAATGCGTCCGGAGCACGCGATGTGCCGGGCGACGGTCATGGAGACCGGCTCCGCACATCCCTGCGCGTGCGCGTAGCCGGTGTCGCCCGCGAGGTCCGCGGCCGCGACCGACACGACGAGGGTCGGTGCATGCCCGCCCAGCGTCGGCAGCAGGCCGCTGGATGCTGCGACACCGAGCGCGGCCGCGAGCGCGTCGTGCTGCTTCTGGGGGCGGGTGCGGTCATCGAGCGGGAGGAGCGGCACGTCTTCGCGGTCCGGGGTGAACGACACCTTCGGGGAGAGCTGTGCGTCGAAGATCGTCTGCAGCTGCGCGGCGACCTCGGGCAGCAGCATCCCGCGGACCGGCACGCCGGCGGGCGTGGCGACACCGAGAACGAGGGCACGTGTGCGGATCGCCGCGCGCTCGCGGGGTTCGGCGCCGTCCTGATCCAGCGCGATGGCCCAGGTCTGCGCGTGGATCTTCAGCAGTTCCGCGCATGCCGGCGGCGCACCGTCCGGACCCTCGCCGCGCGCTTCGGCGACGACGATGTCCGCGGCGCCCCGCCGCGCTGCGGCGGTGACCCGCGGGGCCGTCGCCTGGAGGGGGTCGGTGATCGCAAGGATCCCGTCGATGCCGACCACGCCCTCGAGCGCCGCCGACCGCACCGACGGGAAGGCGGCGTCGAGCGTTTCGCCGGTCGTCTCCGACACCGCGGGCCGCACGGCTCGGGCCGCGCGCTGCACGCGCGTCGCCGTCTGGGGCGTGAGCCGCGTGATCTTCTGGACGAGCTCGGTGACGTCCCGGCATCCGAGATGGGAGGTCATCCGCTCCTCCCGCACGGGCGCTTCCGAGCGGCGCATCACCTCGCCCACGGCATCCACCAGCAGCGCATCGACCAGCCGACCGAGTTCCGCGACCGTGCCCAGCTGCGTCGCCAGCTCAGTCTCACTGGCCCGCTCGAAGGCCCGCGACGACGCCGCGGCCCGCACCAGATCCGCAGCCTGCGGGAGCAGGTTCTGCAACGGTGCGGCGAGGAGGTCCATAGCCCCTATTCTGCGCCGGGGGTCCGACATCCAGAGGCGGAAAAGCGCTGGTCCGCGGCAAGAAAAAGGGGGCACGAGATGAGAGTTCTCTCACCCGATCCGGAGGTCTTGCGGGGGCCGGGATCTGCGCCGTGCTAGACTGACTCTTTGTCTGCGCGCACTCCAGCACGCAGTACG